>ERZ773225.3647-NODE-3647-length-13518-cov-2.653272_pt1 | contig 13518 bp, 11 predicted proteins | sample MGYA00580993_ERZ773225 | MGnify/ENA primary metagenome ERZ773225 (study PRJEB29015, sample SAMEA2737748) | human gut metagenome | biome: human gut; feature: human-associated habitat; material: faeces | place: China | collected 2012 ... | reverse complement strand
GTTTGATTTTTATTCGTGTTTTTCTTCAGCCCAAAAATCAGGCAACGGAAAAAAAGACGCCCCCGCCCAGCGGGTGCTCAGCTTTACCCAAGATGCGCCCTATATTTACGCGGCCGTGCTGGCCCAGTATGGCGTGGATTTAACCGCGCAAAACCCTCACTGGTTTTTATTCCGCGCCATGTTTGAGGGGCTTACGAAAGAGCACAAAATCAGCGAAATTATGGGGTATCGGGCCATGCGCCTTTCGGACGTTAAGGATCCAAAGCAGCGCGCCTTTTACCGGAAAATGAAACGCCTTTACAAGCTGCCGGATCTGCGTACGCCGGAACAGATTGAACAGGATACCATTGAGAGTCTGGCAAAGATTATTTAATTGGTGTGACAAATGTTTCGCTTTTTCTTGATTTCTTTTTTTTAATATGGTAAAGTGGTAGTATAAGATTTCAAGGGAGGGGTTGTTGTGAAAAAAGGAATTGCGTTTGTATTGGCTGCGGTGATGTGTTTGGGGTTTGTTGGGTGCGGAAAAGAAATTACTGCTGAAACGGTGTTTGATGCGCTGTCGAAAAAAGGCAAATTGGTTTTTGAAATCAAGTATGACAGCATGGTATCTGACAACTCCGCCCAAGAACCCAATGTGGAAATGATAGTATTCCGTCTGCCAAAGGAGCAGCGGCCGACTCACGGAGAAGATGCGTGTTACATTGAAGTATATCCGTCAAGGGAGGCGTTAGAGCGGTCTGCGGAGCAGTATAAGCAGATAAAAAAGATTGACTGGCTATATGCTTCAAAAAATGTGCTTCTCAGAATAGACGGCAATGTGCCGTTCGACATTGTGCAGCCCTACACTGACGCGTTAAAGAAATTAACAAATGAAGAAGTGCAGGCGCGGCACAGAGCCGAACCCATTATAAGAAGCTCAAACCGTGAAAAAATCTTTCAGCTGCCGGGGAACTTTGGCGCTAACGAAGCGTTTGAAATTTTGAAACAGGAAATAGGCGGTTTGGAATTTGCATCCTATGTCTATACGGCTAACGCAGAAATTGTGTCGTTTTGGCTCAGAGAATCCGGCAATATTTTCTGTGGCTCTGTTCTCGTTTTTGAATCTTATAAAGAAGCGGTTTCTTTTGCAGAAATTGGATATTCCCCCAATCCGTGGGCTGGCATTGCGTGTTCAATTTTTGTTTCGGACAATGTTGTGATAGAGATTGACAGAAGCTCGGAAGCGCTGTTCGTTCAATACAGCAACGCGCTTAAAAAAATAACTGGCAAGCCGATTGACATGGAATTTTCAAAACGGTCGGAATAATTAGATTTATTCTAAAACCGTCCGTTTTGCGGGCGGTTTTGTTAAATTGGAAAACAATTTTTCCTTGCTTTTTCAGGATAATTATGGTAAAATATTTTTATCGTAATTAAGGAGGATTTTTATGAAAAAGGGGATTGCGTTTTTGTTGGCGGCTGTCATATGCCTGGGGTTTGTTGGGTGCGAGCTTCCGGGTATGGGACTTGCGCGGAAAATTGTTGGGAAGACAGTTGGCGTAAATGCAGAGATGGTTTTTAAAGAGCTGGAGAAAGAAGGAGAATTGATTTTAGACACTAAGTATGACAGTACGGAATCTTTCAATTCTGCCAAAGTGCCGAATGTGGAAATGATTGTTTTTCGCATGCCGAAGGAAGAACGGCCTACTTATCGGGAAAAAGCGTGCTATATTGAAGTATATCCGTCGCAAGAGGATTTAGAGCGATCTTGCGAACAATATGTGCAGACGGATAGTAAATATAACTGGCTGTACTCTTCGGGAAATGTACTTCTTCGGATTGATGGAAATGTTCCCAAAGGCGATACACAAAAATATACCAGTGCATTAAAAGAGTTGACGAAAGATAATGTGCAAAAGTGGAACGACAGAAATCCCGAGGTGGAAAAGTCTAACCGTAAGAAAACGTTTCAGCCGCCGAACGGTTTTGGCGCAAACGAAGCATTTGAAAGGCTGAAAGAAGAATTGGGCGGTTTGGAATTTGCAATTTATAGCTACAGCTACGATTCAGAACGAGTTATTTTTTGGGACAGGGCAGATAGCGAACTTGTTAGCGGAACTATCAGCATTGCAGAATCTGACGAAGATGCCTTATCTCTTGCTAGAGTCAGTTTTGATGGATATCAAGGGTCAAAATTTGAGTGTTCCGTTCTTGTGTCAGGCAATATTGTGATAAAACTAGATAGAAGCTCGGAAGAGTTGTTTTTTAAATATAGCAACGCGCTTGAAAGAGTAACGGGCAAGCCTATTAATATGGAATATTCAAAACGAACCGAATCGTAAGATTCGGTTTTGTTTTACATAAAAACAGAGTATAAAAAAGCACAAGGCAAGTTTACTGCCTTGTGCTTTTTTAAATAAATGAGGGGTGATTGAATTGGCAGAATTTGACGGCAGCATTAAATTTAGCACGAAACTGGATACCAACGAATTTGAAGTGGGAATTTCAAAACTCACGGGAGAGTCGCTGAAAGGCTTTGGCACTGTGAAGAATGCGGCGGAGAGCGGGGCCGGTGCAGTTGACAAGAGCATTGGAAACATGGCAAAAACGATGTCGACTGCCGGAAGTGCATCAACAGAATTTGGGGAAAAAATAACCGATAAAATTAAAAACGGTGCTTCGGAAGCTTTTAATTTTTTATGGGATAATGTAAAAAAAGGAGCAACAAGCACGCTTCCGGCGCTGGAAAAAGTGGATGAGGAGTACACCTATTCATCACTTTTGTTAGATTCACTTGCCGTTGCAGTTCAGACGTATGCAGGGGAGGCAATTAAGGGTAATACGATTGCAGGTGTGGGAGAAGCAGCTTTTGCTGGTTTTGGCAATGCAATTATGACGATGTTTTTTGGGATGCATGACAGTATGACTGCTTATGATGAACTGTATGACAAAAGTGTAGCATCTATTCAAAAAATTAACGACGAAAAAGACGCATGGGTTAATTTAAAGGGTGCTATGGAGCAAAACACCGTTGCCGAAACCGCGAAAGTTGACAGAGCAATTACTTTACAGAAAGAGCTTGCAGGGTTGGCAGATGAAACCGGCAGGGTTTCCGATGCCGACAAGGCAAGGGCAAGCTATATTTTAGGTGAGATGAACCAAGCCTTGGGAACCGAGTTCACCATGACTGGGAATGTGATTGACCAATATGGCACCATGGCGCAAACCATTGATGCAGTTTCGGAGGCCAGTAAAGGCAGGGCTGTTTTGGAAGCAAACCAGCAGCTTGAAGCGACAGCAAAATTGGGTCTGATTCAGAAGCAGATAGAGCTTGATGAACAGCAGGTTCAAATGGAAGAAACGAAACTGGAAAAGGCGCGTCTTGTGATGGAGCAAAGCAAGCTCAATCAGCAGGTGGAGGGAGGCAGATACCAAGAACTAACTGACCAGATAGATAATTTAGACGATATTTTAGAAAACCAAGAGAAAGCCTATGCCGACACCCAAGCGCAGGCAGACGAATATAGCAACGTTTTAGAAAAATACGGCGCAATTGAGGAGGCCATTGCTAATGGGTCGGCAAAGGACATTACCGATTCTGTTACAGACTTTTTGGAAACCGTGAAAACGGGGGACACAGTATTGACAGATTCCTCTGCGGCAGTAGATGCAGCCGGCGAACGGTTAAAAGTTGCAAAATCGAATTATGAAGAAGCCGCCGAAGCTGTTGCAAAAGGCGCTGACCCACAACTTCTTGAAACATCGAAGAAAAGGCTGCTTGAGGCTGCCGACGGTTACGCCGAAGTTGGCGGAACTGCTATGGCGGAACTGCTTTCCGGGTTCGAAACCGGCGATGATCAATTGCTGACGGGGCTTGCCGCCATTGCCGGGGTTTCTGTAGACACGATGCAGCGATCTTTAGGAATACAGTCCCCCTCCTCTGTTATGTCCAGCGAAGTGGGCGTTCCCATGGTGCAGGGAATCACGGCCGGAGCGCAGAGTGAGTCCGGAATTTTAAACGCGGCTATGAGAAAAATTGTAAGGGATGCAATCACTGCCGCGAAAGACGAAGGCGTTATTGAATCCCCTTCACACGTTATGCGTGACGAAGTGGGACTTATGTTTTCAAAGGGTCTTGCACTGGGCATTACCGACGGAAAAGACGAGGTTGTCTCTGCGGCTGAAGACGTAGCAAATGCCGCCATTTCTGCCGCGTCCTCTATTTCTGCCGCCGACGTTTTAGCAAAGCTTAGCGACAGCTTTATTAATGGCCTTAAGGAAAACGACAAGGGGAACACGGAAAAATATCAGGATAAGCTGGAGATTTTAGATTATAAGCAGGCTTTCGGGGGCCTTTCTACCGAAGATTATTATGCTGAAATGGAGCGATTGCGGGACCAGTATTTAACTGCCTATACCAAAGAGTGGTTTGACGCTACGGAAAAAATTTATGACCACCAAAAAGAAATGGCGGAGGAAGCCCGGGACAAAGCGTTAGACGAGCTGGACAAGCAGCACGACAAGGGGCTTATGTCGGAAGCGCAGTATATTGCGGAGCTGACGGCCTTTCGCGACCGTTATTATGCTGAGGGCACAGAAGAATATGCCGAAATGACAGAGGACATTGCCAAACTCTCACGGGAAAACGAGCTGGACATGCTGGATTTTCACTATGACATGGGGCTGTTAACCGAGCAGGATTATTATCAAAAGCTTTTAGAATACCGCGACAAGCACTTTGCCGTAGGCTCTGCCGAGTGGATGGAATATACCAAGAAAATTTGCAGTTACAACAAAAGCCAGATTCAGAAGGCCTATGACGAAATTGCGGAATATGCCGGCAAGAAGCTTTCCGATCTTCTTTCCAAGCAGGAGGCACTTTACGGTAAGCTTGACGGCTATGGCAGCCTGATGAAAACCGTAACCGTGAAAAACTATTATGAAGACGGCAGCGACCTGCAGTTCAATGAGTTAAACGATATATCAAAAGACAACGACTTTTTAAGACAATATAACGAGAATATCACTGCGGCGGCCCAGCGGCTGAAGGCCTCGGGCTTAGACGAAGCCGCGGCTGCAAAGCTTTATGACGAGCTTTTGGGAATGTCGCCGGAGGAGGCTTCTGATTTCGCGGCGCTTTTAACAAAGGCCACCGATGAGGAATTTGAAAAATATCTCGCCGACTATAAAGAAAACATGGATTTGTTAGACGAGGTTTCGAAAAATCCCTTCCGCGAGGAGTGGAAGGAGGCAACGGAGGATATTGTTTTAGAACTGAAGGAAGCGGGCTTTGAGGTGCCAGAGGCGTTTTCGGATATTGGCGAAGACGCCGCCATGGAGTTCAGCCGCAGCTTTTTAGAGGAACTCCAAACCCAAATGGAAGACATAAAAACGCAGATTACCGGCTGGTCGTTTACGCTGGTTCCCCAGGTTGTGGGGGCTTCGGCTAACGGCGAAAGCCGTGTTTTTTCGCCGACCTATCACTTATATGGCAGCGGCGAAACAGACGTTCAAAGAATTCAGTCGGCAAAGGCAATTTCTGAGCAGCACCGAATGGCAGGAGGGTATTGACATTAATGAACATTACATTTCAAAACGATTTTGGAAAAATTCTGATGACGGGCGGCGGCAAAGGCCCCGCCTGGAAAATTAAGGAGATTACGGGGCTGGGCATTCCCGAAAAAAGCTTTGCCTATAACACCTTTGCCGGTGTGGCGGGGCAGGAACTGTCTTCCGTTTCGGTTTTGGCGCGAACCATTACCATGAACGTGGATATCGACTGCCGCTCCCCGCAGATTTCCATGTCCCGCGCCGCCTGCATTTTAAACGCAGACGGCGTGCTGACCATTCATCACGGCACGAAACACAGGGCGATTTCCTGCAGATGCACGTCTTTCACCAAAACCGAAAAAAAGGCCGCCTTTTTTGAGGCAACACTTCAGTTTGTGGCCGACAACCCCTATTTTCACGACTGTGAAGAGAAGCGGGTGGTAATATCCCGAAAGAGCGACAAGCTGACGTTTCCGTTCCATCTTCCGGTGACGTTTTCTGAACGCGTAAACAGCACAGACCTTGTGGTTTCCGGAGAAGAGGCGTCGGAGCCTGTGATTTACGGCGACGACCCGGAGAATACGGACTACGACGACAACTCCATCACCATAGTGAACAAAACGGCCAATGCGTTTTTAAAACTCAATTACAAAATTTCCTACGGGGAGCAAATTAAAATTGACATTCCAAACCGGGAAATTACATCCAACCTGCGGGAAAGAATGTTTCAGTATCTTTCAGACGACAGCTTTTTCAGCAGTTTTGTTCTCTTAAGCGGTGCAAACGAAATTGAGTGCAGAACAAATGTGCGCATTAACGCCTATATCCTGTTTCAAAACAACTATCTGGAGGCGATGTATTAATGGAAGATATCCGGTTTTACCGGTTCGACACCGGCAATTTTGAACTGCTTCACATTGAGCACAACATAAAATCGTGCTACTGGACGCTCTATTTCAACGAAATCGGAACCTTTGAGGGCACGTTTCCCCTCTCAAACGGGCTGGTGAACATCCTGATGAATCATCAATATTTGTTCCTGACCCAGGGAAAAATGCTTCAGGCCATTATTACGGGAAAAACCGTAGACAGCGCCGTGAAAATTTACGGCAAAACGCCCAACTGGATTTTGTCCCGCAGAACCATCGGGCCTTTTAAAACCTCGGAATTAAAGTTTACGGACTATCCGTCGGTGGTGCAGTATGTTTTGCAAACCGGGTTTTCAGATATTTATGAAAGCGACTTTACGTTTCACGATTTACCCGCGCTGGGGCTTGAGGGCGAGGCGTTTTGGAGAAACACCAGAAACCCGGTGAGCGACGTGATTCGGGACCGTTTGGAAAACGATTTGCTGGGGCACCGGGTGGTGCTGGACGTAACGGAAAACAAATGGAATTTTGAAATATATCAGGGGGAAAACAGGGTTGAAATCGTTTCAGAGGCCAACCGCAATTTAAAAAACGTAACCATAACAGACGACTGCCAGAATTTTTATACCGCAGGCTGGTATAAAAAGGAGCTTGTGGATAAAGGGGACTGGAACCCTTATGACAACAGCGTGCCTGCAAGCCGTCCGTCGTCTTACGGCTGGTATTACACGATTACTTATGAGGATGAGCAGTCTCCCAAAAAGTCATATCCAGCCGGTTCTTATCTGGTGTGTGCCGACATAGAAACCGGAAAGTGGAAGGTGTGCAATGACATGCCGGAGCTGTGGGAATATCTGTCCGGCGATGCTGAGGGCATTTGCAAATGGGACGCCGTGCTTTCCTCTGCCACAGAGTCGGAGGCAAAGACCGATTTAACAAACAAAATTTGGCGGCATGAAATTTCCGGCGAAAGCTCCCGCCTGAAATTGGGCACGGACTACGGTTTGGGCGACACCGTTCGCGTTCAGGTAGAGAAGGGCGGTTTTGCCGAAACCGTTTCCAAGCGCATAACCGGCGCGGAAATCTGGTGGGAAAACGGAAATGTTGGTGAAAAGCTGATTTTTAAGGAGGAATGAATAAATGTCATATCATTATACTTTTGACAGCGGCGCCACCTATGGCGTCAAAGACGTTAACAAAATAACCAGCCGGTTCGTCACAGCCGGAATTGCGCAAACCTTTACCGAAAACAGCCAGGCGCCTTATAATTTAAGCTCGTTTCACGAAACCGGCGCGCTTGTGTTTCAGTCCGGCGTAAAAAGCGGCGACGCCTCTCTGCAGGTTGTAAAAACACAGGGGCAGGACGGCGCTGTTTCCATTTGCCCCGGCAAGGCATTCTTTCACGACGGCACCCTGTTTGAGGTGACGCTGCCGGAGGATTCGGCCGAATCCGACGTGGTATTTTCTTACGTGCCGGGAGTGAAGCACTATGTATATTTAAAAAACGATTACATCTTTTCCAACTCCTATTACCCCGTCTGCACAACCGACGCGCCCACCGGCGACTTTGTGCCGCTGGCAGAAATTGAAACAGACGGAGCCATTACCGACAGGCGGGAATATGCCGTTGGGAAACTGCCGTCGAAAGACAGCGGCTATGCGCCGAAACAATATGAGGTTACGGTGATGTGTGAGCCGCAGCCTACACTGTCAGCAAACGGTGAATATTACCGTTACTTCAGCGCCGAAGGCCAGGCAACTGTAACGTTTGGGGACGATGAAGACTTAAAAGACCGGCGGTTTGTCTATATTTATGATGACAGCTTCTACCGGACAGCCGGAGTTTATGACCTTGTTAAACAAACTCATAAATGCAGCGTTTTAGATGACAAAGGCTTCTCTCTTACTGACTCCTCTAAAGAGCTGTATTTATATTATAGAACATACTATGATTATATATCTACAACCATCAGTGTAAATACCAGTAATAATCAACTGACGTTTGATGTAATGTATGATCCTAAAAATGAATTTTCCTCAGCCGAAAGCTTTCCATACAGCTTTTCCTTTATCCTGATATAAGAAAGGAGAAATTTTCATGCCAATAAAAAACAGTTTTATTGACAACGGCAGCTATCAGGCAGCCGATTTAAACAACATTTACAGAAGGCTTATGTATAACCCTTCTGCCGGGCAGGTTTTTTCTGAAACCGGGGGGGAAGGGCAAACGGCCGCATATGAAGCCTCGCACTTAAACGCCCTGACGCAAACGCTGTGCAGCCCGGGCGTAATCAGCGACTCGAGCTACACGCTAAAGGCAGTGAAACTTCCGCAAGAAAACAAACTGCGAATCAATCCCGGCACGGCGGTCTTTGAAGACGGCATGGTGATGGATGTGGAGCCCGGCGGCCATGAGCTCGCCTATTTGCAAAATGTAAAAAACTATGTTTATTTAAAGCAGCAGTCGGGGGAATGTTTTCCTGTTTGCGGACAAACAGCGCCCGCCACAGACGGAAGCTGCATTCCGCTGGCCGAGATTTCAGAATCCGGAAAATTTACAGACCGGAGGCCCTTCGCAAAATGTAAAAATAACGGCTATGCCAGCAATGCCGGATATATCATGAACGTAACCGTCCATGCAAGATGCGAGGAAAGAATATATCCCAACGGATATATTGGACAAACCACCATCGATTTAAATGACCAGGGGCAGCACCGGTTCGCCTTTGCCGAATGTTCCGGCAAGGATCATTTAAATCGAGAGTATTTTGCATATTCCTTTTGTGACATGGAAAAAAACACTGCTTATGCTGGTAACTATTATTTCAAAGATACCAGTGGACACGACAATGAAAATAAATGGCTTTACGACAGGATGTGTATAAAGGTTGGCGAAGCAGCCGATAGCTTTGTGTTTTGTGAGATGCACAACGAAAACGGTCTGCTCACCATTCAAATGACTTCCACCAAGCAAGGGGACATCAGCTTTTCATTCTTATTATTTTAGGAGGCTTAAAACATGATTACATACAAACTAAAAATCAATTATCAAGATCCCCGGGTAATGACCTCGGATATGGAGTTCGTCACGGGGGACGTAGGCGCATACCGGTTAGAGTTTGAGTTTTATGACAACGGTGCGCGGGTGGACTTAACAGATTGCGTTCTCACGGTTAAGGCGAAGCGGTCTGACGGAACGGTTCTTGCAGACGCAGGTGAAATACAAGACAACCTGGGCGTGTTCGTTCCAAAAAACGACATCTATGCCGTGGCAGGAGAGCTTCGTTTAGAGGTGGCCCTGGCAGACGCCGCGAAAAACTACATTACAGCCAAAGTTCTGCTGGCCACGGTTGTGGAAGGGCTGGGCGACGCAGACAATGTGGCGCAGACAAGCGCATCTGTTTATGTTACGCTTCTGAACCGCGTTCAGGAGCAGATTATAGCCGCGAACAAACTGACGGAAGATGCAAAAAGCTTAATAGACGGCAAGCTGGAATTAAAAGCCGACAAGCAGACGGAAGACGGTGGGTTTGCGGGAGGACAAGGCGCCTCCACAACAAACGGAGCAGCGATTGGAAGCGGAGCTGCGGCGACAGGCGGCGGCGGTTCGGTAGGCTTGGGGGCCAGTTCCACAAACGGCGGCGGAGCAATTGGAAGCAATGCAAATGCAAACGCCGGCGGCGCCGTGGGAAGTGCAACGACTGTTACCGGCTATGGCGGAGCCGTTGGAAACAAGGCAAAGGCCGGGGCAGGCTTTTCGGGAGGCAATCAGGCTGCCGTCGCTTTGGGCAGCAACGGAAAATATATCGACGCAATTCAGCTTGGAGCAGGCACAAACGAAGCGCCGGGCACATTGCAGGTGTATGACTATCGAATTATGGACCAGGACGGAAGCATTACGGCCGCCAGGCTGCCCGGCTACTGCGGCTGTGTGTCAAGTGCAGACGACCTGCCGGGTTATGCCGAAACGGGAGACATATACGGCGTAATGGAAACCGTTTCAAAACCGCAGGAGGACGCCCTGTTTGCAAAAGGCATGTTCTCCGATTATTTTACAAGTGCAGGCGAAACGGCAGGAACCGGCTTTGCGCCCGCTTTGTGCAATTTGCGTGATTCAATTATTGCGAACATAAAAAACTACACGTTTACCGGCACGGACAACCAAACTGCCACGTATTTATACACTGCGTCCGGCACATTTCTGGCAGAAGTGAAAGTGAATGCCGGCAACCCATCGGCCCTTGCTGCATTCGACGCCTATTCAATCGGTTATAACGGAAACGACACGGACATCATATCGTTTTACATCTGCAAACAGAAAAAGAGCAAACTTACGTTTCAAAACACAGAATATGAGCATATCATGGTTTGGAACGGAACCGGCTGGGAAGATGTCCGAAGCTTTCATTGCGCTAAAATGACACCGAAAGGCAGCGTGAATCAATATGAAGACCTGCCCGATGCAATTGACGGCAGCCTCTACCAGCTTCAGACAAGCTCGGCCAATTGGGTGAAATATTCCGGCAAAGCATCGGACCTTTTAAACATTGAAGAGGACGGGTTCCACGGATTGAAATTTACCCCGCCTGAATCCTGCATTAGAAAAAGCTACTTAAATTATTGCGATTATCTCCATACCTACAACATCGTAGCTTTATATGACGCTTCGGGAAACTATCTTCAGGAGTTGATTTTAAATACTGTGCCGGAATCAGACGTTGGTTATCCGCTGTCTATTTTTGGAATATCCAGCCCATCCGACACCGTGACATTTTATCTGGGCATATATAAAAATAATACGCGCCCGGAAACACTGAAATCGTTCCAGGCCGGCGATTTTGTGTTTATGAAAAACAACCAGTGGATCTGCATTGCCGGGCCTAAGGCAAGGGAGAACTATTACACCAAAACGCAGGTAAACGAGAAAATAAGCGCATCTTCTCGCTGGGGCGGGAGCATTTCAAGTTATGAAGAACTTCCGGCAAATCCTACACCTGGATTATACTGTTATGTAGAAAGCGATATTTTAAACGGGGTGAAATATACCGGGAAAGTCTCGGATATGTTTTCTTTTGATGAAAGCTCCTTTCAGTTTCCATACTCTGACACTGTGTTATTTACCCCACCTCCGGAGTGCCTGGGGGACACAGATTATTCTGCCACACAAAAAGAAGTGTATATATACAATGTGAGCGGCAATATTGTAGGCGGTGCTTGGGTTAATCCTGAGACGTTTCCGCCTGCGTTTAACTTGACACAGCTTGGTGCAACGTCCGCAGATGACACGGTGACGTTTTACTTGGGTTACTGGAATGGGACGAACTTTCCTATAAAAATTGAGAAATTTTCGGCGGGTAGCATGATTTTTTGGAACGGCACAAAGTGGGTAAGGATTCCCACGGTTTCAGGATTGGAGTGAGCAAAAAATGAACATTGAAAAAAAGCAGATCGCATATAACCGCGTCACACGAAATAGTGCGATACGTTATATTGTTATCCATGACACGGGGAACAAATCAAAGGGCGCAGATGCGGACTCCCATTTCCGTTATTTTAACGGCGGAAACCGAAACAGTTCGGCGGACTTTTTTGTGGACGACAAAACAGTTTTGCAGGTGAATGATTACACAAAATATTACACCTGGCACGTGGGGGACGGCAAGGGCAAATACGGCATTACAAATCAAAATTCCGTCGGCATTGAAATTTGTGTAAACGCTGACGGAAACTACGACACGGCGTACCTGAAAGCTGCGGAGCTGACGAAATATTTGATGAAGCAGCTAGGGATTGACGCGTCCCATGTTGTGCGTCACTATGATGCAAGCAGGAAGAACTGTCCGGCCTCAATGAGCGCAAATAACTGGGCGCTGTGGGAAAAGTTTAAACGGTTGATTAAGGAGGAAATAAAAATGGCAGAATGTAAATTTACAGACATCAGCGGGCACTACGGAGAAAAGCAGATTCGGGAAGTGTTTGAAATGGGGATTATGAACGGGGTGGACGAAACCCATTTTAACCCGAATGAACCAGTGACAAGAGCACAGGCGGCTATCATTGCACGGAACGTTGTGCGGTATATTACGGGAAAGTGAGGGAAGGCAAAATGGACAATTTTATTACATGGATGAAACTTGCCTGCGGCGCGCTGGCGGGCATTCTCTCCTTTGCGTTTGGGGGGCTGGACATGCTGTTTTCAGTCCTGTTGGTTTGCATTTTAATTGACTACGTCACAGGGGTGCTGGCTGCGCTTTATGAAAAGCGGTTAAACAGCGAAATTGGGTTTCGCGGCATTTTAAAAAAGGTTATGATTTTGCTGATTGTAATTTTGGCGCAAATGATTGGCACAGCCGCCGGAATAGAAGAAGTGCGGGACCTGGTCGTTGGCTTTTACATTGCCAACGAGGGGATTTCCGTTTTGGAGAACGCAGGCAGAATGAACGTGCCGGTGTGCAAAAACTTTACAAAATATTTAGAGCAGCTTAGGGGTTAACACAGATGTCTACAGCACTTTTAACCGGATTAAGCGGTGTTAAAAACGGTATGGCAGTTTGCCATACCGTTTTTTTTATGCTTTTTTTTGCCGCCCTGCCCGTACCTTTTTGGGCCTGGGCGGAGGAAGCGCTGCACAGGTTGCAGAAACAAGCTTTGTTAAGCTTTCCCGGTCGTCTAAATCCTCAATGAAGAAATAAGGCTTCGCGCCGTCGTAGGGCGGGACCTCCTTAAGATTGGGACACAGGGCACGGCCCGCATCAGTAATTTTTAGAAAAAACTGGTCGCCGCAGATGAGGGCAAACAGCTTGCCGTCGCAGTAAACGCCATATTCCCCAAACATCTTGCGGTATGTGATTTCTCCCGCGCCGCCTGCCTGTTCACAGGCAAATTGAACAAATTCTTCCGATGAGGCCATAAACGTTCACTCCTCACTCTGTCAGGCTGATGTAAATGTGAATTTCGGCGTTTTCAAAGTTCCCGTCCTGATATTCTTCAAAATCGCAGACAAACGACCGGGGCAAATCCATTGTCCAAAGACGCTCCCAAAATTCCCCCACGGCCTTTTGCACATGGCCGCGTACCACAAATTTGGCATACCTCCCTGCGGGAATCGCCATGCGTTCCG
>ERZ773225.3630-NODE-3630-length-13579-cov-2.861801_pt1 | contig 13579 bp, 9 predicted proteins | sample MGYA00580993_ERZ773225 | MGnify/ENA primary metagenome ERZ773225 (study PRJEB29015, sample SAMEA2737748) | human gut metagenome | biome: human gut; feature: human-associated habitat; material: faeces | place: China | collected 2012 ... | reverse complement strand
GAAGATAAGATTCTGCGGTGCGGCCAGGTCTGTTACGGGTTCATGCCACATGATAACCTTCGAGGGCGGAAGCATACTTGTGGACTGCGGAATGCGGCAGGGCGAAGACGCGCATACCGATTACGGCGAGGGGGATTTTCCCTTTATACCTTCGGATATAAAGGCGCTGCTCATAACCCACGCGCATATAGACCATACCGGCATGGTGCCGCTGCTGGTAAAGCGCGGCTTCAATGGCCCGATATTCTCTACCGAGGCCACAGCAAAGCTCTGCGGGATAATGCTGCCGGACAGCGCCCACATACAGGAGCAGGACGCTGAATACCAGAACCGCAAAAATGAGCGGGCAGGCAAGCCCCTTGTAGAGCCTCTCTATACCGCTCAGGACGCCGAAAACTCCCTCAGGCTCTTTAAGGGCGTAAGGTATGACAGCATCATACAGATATGCCCCGGCGTGGAGGCAAGGTTTACAGACGTTGGACATCTGTTGGGCTCCGCCGCCATAGAGGTATGGGTGACTGAGGGCGGCAAAAAGACCCGCATAGTATTCTCGGGCGACATAGGCCGCGACGACAGGCCCATAATAAAAGATCCCGAAAGCCCGGAGGGCGCGGACTACCTCGTGCTGGAGAGCACCTATGGGGACAGGCTGCACACAGTCAGCACCGACGACGAAAAGGAGCAGGAATTTGCGGAGATACTGCGGGAAGGTATAGCCCGTGGCGGCAATATAGTCATACCGGCATTTGCCGTGGGCCGCACACAGGAGCTTTTGTACTATATCAAGCGCTTTCTCGTGAATGGTACAGTACCCGGCCTTGAGAAGGTGCCGGTATATATTGACAGCCCTCTCGGCATAAAGGCCACACGCATATACGCGGGCTGCGGCGCGGACTGCTACGATGACGAGACTAAGGCGCTGGCCAGAAGCGGCGACCTTTTCGAGTTTGACAGCCTGCACATCGCTGAGACGGTGGAGCAGAGCATGGAGATAAACGAGCTTACCGGCTGCAACATAATAATATCCGCATCCGGCATGTGCGAGGCGGGCCGCATAAGGCATCATCTTAAAAATAACCTGTATAAGGCAAACGCGACGGTGGTGTTCGTAGGCTATCAGGCGGTAGGCACACTGGGCAGGATAATCATCGACGGCGCAAAGAAGGTAAAGATACTTGGCGTACAGGTCATAATAAATGCGGCGATAAAGCAGATTGAAGGCTTCTCGGGCCATGCGGATCAGGGCGAGCTGCTGGAATGGGTATCCGAGATACCCGAGACCCCAAAGAAGATATTCCTTGTACACGGCGAAGATAAGGCCATAAACGCACTGAAGGGTAAGCTTCAGGAAAAGGGCTACAGCATTGAGGTGCCGGAGATGTTCGAAGAATTCGATCTGGGTACCGGCGAAGTGTATGCTACCGCTACAAAAAAGGTAACGGAAGCGGCAAAGCAGCGCAGACAGCAGGCGGCCGATATACGCGCATCGCTCAAGCGTCTGATATTCGCGGCTACCGAGCTGCTCTCTGCGGAGCCGGATAAGGCGAGCGGCATGGAGGAGGACATAGGCGGCCTTGCGGATCGCATGGAAAAGCTTGTAAAATAGCTTGAATACACGGCTTGAAGTATGAAAACGAATGTGGTAAAATACTTCGGTAAATAAAACGGCGTTGAAGGAGAAAAGCAAAGCGTTTTCCGCCGCAGAGAAGGCCCTGTTAGCTGGGAGGGGCCTGCAAAGGCGCATTGCATGAGTTCGCTCCGGAGCCGCCCCGGTGAAGCCTGAAAGGGTGCGTAGTCGGGGCCGGGTGTGCCCGATACAGCTTTAAAGGCCCCGTGATGGCGGGGTAAATTAGGGTGGTACCACGAACGCGCCTTCGTCCCTTAGGACAAGGCGCGATATTTTTTTGGAGGAAAGCGAAAGATGAACGAGACACTTCAAAAGATCAGGCAGGAGACACTTGAGCGCCTGAAGGCCGCGAAGGACGAATCCGAAATCGAATCCCTCAGCGTTTCGGTTTTTGGCAAGAGCGGTTCCCTTACGGAGATACTCAAGTCCATGGGCAAGCTCAGCAAGGAGGAGCGCGCCTCTGTGGGCCAGTCTGTGAACGCCGTGAAGAAGGAGCTTGAAAAAGAGCTCAGCGGGCGCAAGGCTGAGATCGCCGCAAGGATGCAGGAACTGCGCTTTGAGCGGGAAGCCATAGACGTTACCGAGCCCGGTAAAATAGCCCAGCCCGAAGGTCATCTGCACCCGATGACTCAGACCTACCGCGCTATTCGCGACGCATTGGTAGGCATGGGCTTTACCACATATGAGGGCCCAGAGGTGGAGTATGACGATTATAACTTCACAAAGCTGAACCTGCCCCTGGATCACCCTGCCCGCGATATGCAGGATACCTTCTATGTAAACGACCGCGTTGTGCTGCGCACCCATACCTCCCCGCTGGAAGCGAGGGCGCTGCTGAACCTCAAGCCTCCCTTCAGGCTCATAATGCCCGGCCGCGTGTTTCGCGTAGACGAAGTGGACGCAAGCCACAGCCCCGTTTTCATGCAGATGGAAGGCTTCGTAGTGGATAAAAACCTGACATTGGCAGATCTCAAGGGAACGCTGCTCACCTTCATACATACCGTATTCGGCGAGGACGTGAAGATGCGCTTCCGACCCAGCTACTTCCCATTTACGGAGCCTTCGGCCGAGGTGGACATTTCCTGCACCCTCTGCGGCGGAAAGGGCTGCCGTCTCTGCAAGGGCACAGGCTGGCTGGAGATACTGGGCTGCGGCGTTACCAACCCACATGAGCTTGAAAACTGCGGCCTCGATCCCCACGAGTGGAAGGCAATAGCTTTCGGCGTAGGCGTGGACCGCATAGCGAGCCTGAAATACGGCATAACGGATATCCGCCTCGAGTACGAGAACGACGCCCGTTTCCTCAAACAGTTCTAAAGGGAGGTACGAATTACTATGAAACTGCCGCTTAAATGGTTAAAGGAATATGTGGATTTTAACGTTACTCCCGAGAAATTCGTGGAGCTGATGATGTGGCGCGGCTTTGAAGTGGCCGATATAGAAGACGAGATGCCCGGCATCACCAATGTCGTAGTAGGCAGGATAGAGGCGCTATCCAAGCACCCCAATGCAGATAAGCTCCAGATCTGCTCCATAAACGTGGGCAGGGAAGAAAACATATGCATAGTTACCGGCGCGACTAACGTATATGAGGGGGCGCTGGTGCCGGTAGCGCTGGACGGCGCACACCTTGCGGGCGATATAGTGATACACCCCACAAATATGCGCGGCGTAGAAAGCCTGGGTATGCTGTGCTCCGGCAAGGAGCTGGGCCTTACCGAGGCGGATTATCCCGGCGCCGAGGTCTACGGCATAATGCTGCTTCAGGGCGAGCATCCGCTGGGACAGAGCATTCAGGAGGCCGTAGGCCTTGACGATCTGGTATTCGATATAGAGCTTACCCCAAACAGAGCGGACTGTCAGAGCATAATAGGCATTTGCCGCGAGGCCGCCGCCGCTCTGGGCCAGAAGTTCCGCGAGCCTGAGATCAAGGAGATAAAGGGTGCCGGCAACAGCGCGGATTACGCCTCCGTGGAGGTGCTGGATACAGACCTCTGCCCGAGGTACATTGCAAGGGCGGTTACCGACATCAACATCGCGCCTTCACCCGCCTGGCTGCAGAAGCGCCTGCGCAGCGTTGGCCTTCGTCCCATAAACAATATAGTGGATATTACAAATTATGTTATGGTGGAGTACGGCCATCCTATGCACGCGTTCGATCTCTCCTGTATAACCGACGGCCATATCATAGTGCGCCGGGGCAAGGAAGGGGAGAAGGTAGTTACCCTTGACGGCAAGGAACGGGAGGTTTCTCCAGATGTGCTGCTCATAGCCGATCCTGTAAAGGGCGTGGGCATAGCAGGCGTAATGGGCGGCGAGAACTCCGAAATAACAGAGAATACTAAGACCGTGCTCTTTGAGGCTGCGGCCTTCAAGGGCAGCAATATTCGCCACACTACCCGTGAGCTGCATCATGTTACCGACGCCGCCGCACGCTTCATAAAGGGGGTAGAGCCTGTCAATGCCATGGATGCCATAAACAGGGCCATAGAGCTCGTGGATGAGCTGGGCGCAGGCAAGGTTATAGGCGAGAGCATAGACGTATGCGCCGTGGATACCAATGAGCGCGTGATAAACGTGTACTGGAAGCACGTAAACGCCATACTGAATACTGCCATTGCTCCTGAGGAAATGGTGAAGATGCTGGATACCATAAATATTCCCGCCAAGGTTAGCGGCGAAAAGCTGGTTGTAACCGTTCCTCATTACAGGGTTGATATCGAGAGCAGCATAGAATCCGATTGGGATATTGCCGAGGAGATTGGCCGCATCTACGGCTATTACAATATCGAGCCAACCCTTATGAAGGGCGATACCTTCCGCGGACGCCTCAGCCCCGAAACCGCATTCGAGGACGAGGTAAAGGATATGTGCGTCACCATGGGCTGCTATGAGATGTACAACTACAACTTTACCGGCCCCGCTGTACTTAACGCTCTCCGCATACCTGAGGGCGACGAGAAGCGCCTTGCGGTGAAGCTATTGAACCCCTTCGGCGAAGATCAGAGTCTCATGCGGACCACCCTCATGGCAGGCATGCTGGACACATTGGCCCGCAACTGCAACCGCAAAACCGGCTGCGGCAGGTTCTTTGAGGTGGGCAACGTACATTTCGACAATAATGCCGACCTGCCCGAGGAGCGCAAGATGCTGGGCATTATAGTGAGCGGCGGCGATGAGAGCTTCTTTACCCTCAAGGGCTGCGTGGAATTCATACTGCGCCGCCTCGGAATAGAGGACAGGGCGGAGTTTGTAACAGGCGGCGGAGAGTACTTCCAGCCCGGACAGAAGGCTGCTGTGCTGGTGAACGGCGAAGTAATAGGTGAAATGGGAACGATTCATCCAGATGTGCGTAAGGCCTTCAGCGTTCCTCAGGCAGCGTATGCCGCGGAGCTCAACATGAAGAAGCTCTTTGACAGGCGCGTGGAGAAGAAGACCTACAAGGCGCTTCCCAAGTATCCTCTCGTACCTCGCGATATAGCCGTGGTGGTAGATGAGAATGTCACCTCAGCCGAGGTGGTAAAGGTCATACAGCAGTCTCCCGTAAAGGTGATACTCGAAAACATAGAACTGTTTGACGTGTACAGGGGCCCCGGCATACCCGAGGGCAAGAAGAGCATGGCCTACTCCTATACCGTCCGCGCAGAGGACCGCACCCTTACAGATGAGGACATAAGCGGCGCCATGAATGCCATAGTACGATCTCTCAAGGCAAGGCTGAATGCAGACCTCAGGGCGTAACTGTGTAAGACATAAAGCTGAACGGCTCGTATCCTGCCTTTGCACAGGGGACGAGCCGCTTTCGTTTCCATACTATTTTTGCGCCGCGCTTATCTGAATCTCCTTGAACGGGAACGTGAGCGTATTGGGGCAGCCGTTCTGGAGCGGGCCGCCGCGCCGCGCCTTCTTCTTCTGCGGCGCCGGTTGCTTCTCAGGATTATTATGCGAATTATCATAAATATCGCCAGTATGGCTACTGCAATCAGCACCCAGAACAGCCATGGCGAACCGGTATCGCTGGCGCCGGGATCGAATATCAGAGGGCTTTCAGAGGGGTTGGCGCTTATCATGTTGCCTATCTCGTCTACGCTGTTGTCGGCGGTGAGGGTGGCGGTAAGTATGGCCGCACCGTTGCAGGTATAGGTCACAGTGCCGACCTCATCCCCTGCGGCTATGGGGGCGGTCAGCGCCGCAGCCCCGTCCCGGTATGTAATGTTTGGGGTTATGGTATCCTTGGAGGAGATAACGCCGCTGACAAAGTCGCGGGTACCGGCGATTATCTTGCCGGAGATGTCCGCCGTGGCGGTGAGCCCGCCTCCATCCTCAAAGGCGCCGTTTTCAACGGGCACGCTGAAGCTGGACTGCAGGTTAAGCTCGCTGACGCTTACGGAGGAGTAATTCTCAAAGCCCCAGTTGAAGAATTTAGGGGCGTTTTCAAAGCGTGTATAGCGGTACTTGTCGCCCTGCGGGTCGCCGAAGAGCACGCATATAAGCTCTACGCCGTCCTTCCTTGCGGAGGCCACTATGCAGCGGCCAGCCTGATCCGTGTCGCCGGTCTTTATGCCGGTGGCGTACTGGTAAAGGTAGCTCTGAGTATCCTTTTCACCTTTGTGAATAAGGCGGTTTGCGTTTTCAAGGTGATAGCCGTCGCTGTCCTTGTTCGTAGGGGGGACGTCCCAGTATTGTGCGCTTACTATTTCACGGAATTTCTGGTTTTGCATAGCGTAACGGCCCAGCAGCGCCATATCGTAGGCGGTGGAGTAGTGGTTATCGTCGTGCAGGCCGTTGGCTTTTACAAAGTGGGTGTCGTTCATGCCGATTTCGGCGGCCTTGGCGTTCATCAGCTTTGAAAACTCATCCTGGCTGCCTGATATGTGAATGGCCAGGGCGCTGGCGGCATCGTTGCCGGATACCATCATGGTGCCGTATATGAGGTCGATTATGCGCAGCTCCTCGTTGTTCGAGAACTTCATAAGCGAACCGCGCTTGTCAAAGTTGCTGCCGACATTTACCTTTTCTTCAAGATTATCGCACAGCTCAAGAGCAAGTATGGTGGTCATTATCTTTGTGGTGCTGGCGGGGTACGCCTTGGAACGGGCGTCCTTTTCATAGAGCACCGCGCCGGTATTGGCGTCCATGAGGCATATATGCTTTGTAGTAGGGGCTTCCGGTGCCGCCTCCGCAAGGGCGGCAGGCATCAAGCCTATGACGGTAATAAATATGAGCATTGCGGAAATAACGCGCTTCAAGGGTAAAACATTCCTTTCGTACAGAAAAAACTGCGGCTTTGCGCCGGATTACGGCATTGCTCGCCATAAATAACTATAATAGTATAACAAATCATCCCCCGCTTTGTACAGCAAAAAAGATTCTTTTGGCGCAACATTACAGGGAATGTTCACAAAACATATGGGTTTTACCGGTTTCAAATTATAAATAATATGATATAATTTTTACCATAGGGATACTATGCCCATTAGCAGATAAACAGGAGGGCTTTATATGGCAAAGAGAATTCTTCTTGTGGACGACGAGCCGCTGATAGTAAAGGGGCTCAAGTTTGCGCTGGAATCCGACGGATACGAGACGGATTCCGCCGGCGATGGAGAGCAGGCCCTTGAAAAGATAAAAAACGGCAATTTCGATCTTATACTGTTGGACGTTATGCTGCCCAAGATGAGCGGAATAGAAGTATGCCAGGCGGTGAGGGAGAAGAGCGACGTGCCAATAATCATGCTTACCGCAAAGGGCGAGGATATGGATAAGATACTGGGCCTCGAATACGGCGCGGACGACTACATGACAAAGCCGTTCAACATACTCGAGGTAAAGGCCCGAATAAAGACCATACTTCGCAGGGCGGGCGCCGGCAAGGAGGCTCCCAAGATGGAGATCACCGCCGGGGACATCACAATAAACATAAATACCCGCAGCGTTATAAGCCATGGGGAGCCTGTGAACCTTACGGTAAAGGAATTCGACCTGCTGAACCTGTTCATGTCCAACATAGGCAAGATTTACAGCCGGGACGAGCTGCTTGAGACCATATGGGGCTTCGACTATATCGGGGATTTCAGGACGGTAGACGTACACATAAGACGGCTCAGGGAAAAAATCGAGAAGGATCCTGCGAACCCGAAGCACATCATGACAAAGTGGGGAGTTGGCTATTACTTTGCAGAATAAGCGTAAGGCAACAGACTTTTTCGGCTCGCTGCGTTGGCGAATGGTGGGTATATACCTGCTTGTAACCGTGCTTGTGCTGGTGGCCATAAGCAGCCTGGTATCCAGCCTGCTGGAAGAATTTCTCGTGTCGCAGCGCACTCAGGACCAATTGCAGGAGACTGCACGCCTTGCGCTGGAGGTAGCTCCTTATATGAGTGGGGCTGATGTGGACGAGCTGTTCACATATATAGAAGACAGGGCCTATTCCATGGGGGGAAGAGTGCTGGTGCTGGATTCGGACGCAGTAGTGCAGATGGATTCCGCCTCCCGGGAAAATGGGTTCCTTTTGCCGTACCGCGAGGTGCGGGAGGTGCTTCGGGAAGGCAAGGATTCCGCTTACGGCTTCCACCATATCCTTCGGGGCGGAGATGAAGGGGTTTTCACCCAGGGCGACCAGAGTATCTGGGCAGTGTACTACACGGTGCCGCTGACCATCAGCGGCCACAGGGATGGAGCCGTGCTGTTTTCTGCCTCCATTCAGGACGTGGTGGACAGCCTGAACGAAGTGACAAGGCAGATAACCGTCATATTCGTGGCTGTGGTAATAATCATAATAATCGCAATATTCCTGCTCTCGGGCTGGATAACCAAGCCTATAGTGGAGCTTACATCAGCCATACGCCGCATGGGAACACAGGGCTATGTGAGAGTGGACGAAAAGGGCAGCGGCGAGATAGCCGAGCTTGGCCGCGCCTTCAACCGCATGAGTGAGCGTATAGAGGATCACGACAGGGTGCGCGACGAATTCGTGGCCAATGCCTCCCATGAGCTGAAGACGCCCCTTGCTACCATGAAACTGCTTTCTGAAAATGTACTGTATCAGGATAACCCGGATCCCGCCATGATGAAGGAATTCTTCGGGGACGTTAACCATGAGGTGGACAGGCTTACGAGGATAGTTACGGAGCTTCTGCGTCTTGTACAGGAGGATACGTCGGACGGGCAGCTCAACCTTGAAAAGCTGGACCTTGGCAAGCTGGTTGGAAGCGTATGTACCCGCCTTGACAGCCTTGCCAGAAACAAGAATATAAAGCTTGTGACGGATCTCAGGACTGTCACCATGGATGGCGATCGGATGCGCCTTGAGCAGGTGGCGGTGAACCTTGTGGAAAACGCCATAAAATATACCGATGAAGGCACCGTGAGCGTGCGCGTGGCCCGGGAGGACAATTATGCCGTATTGGAAGTGAAGGACACCGGCATAGGCATACCGGAGGAGTCCGTAGAGCACCTGTTCGAGAGGTTCTACAGGGTGGATAAGGCACGTTCCAGAAGCACCGGCGGCACAGGCCTGGGCCTTTCCATAACCGAAAAGCTTGTGACCCAGCATCACGGCAAGATAGAAGTAAAGAGCAAACTTGGCGAAGGCAGCTGCTTCACAGTACGTATTCCCATAAGGCAGGAAAGCGAGGGCAAGTGATGGTCAGTAGAATTATCAGGATAATATCGCTTACTCTGTCTATGCTTCTTGCCGTCTGCTGCATGACGGGCTGCTTCGGCAAGATGATAGTTCAGGACGAGGAGCACGCGGAATTACCGGATGTGGATCCGGAGGACGGCGTGGAAAAAACTGTGGCTGTGAAACTTTACTACAGGCTCACCAATGAGGAATACCTTGCAGGAGTGGAGAGCAGCGTGACGGTGCGGGCAGGCGAGCGCACAGAGACAGCGGTGATACGTGCGCTAATAGAATGCGTGCCGCCGCTCGCGTCAAACGTCAGCGCGCTGTTCCCGAGCGGTACTTCCATAGAGAATACATATTATGAAAAAGGCATACTTTACGTTACCCTTTCCAAAGAGGTGCTGGACGACAGTATAATCGCTTCATTGAAGGAAGAAGATTATCAAAGCCCTGAAGACTATCAGCAGGCGGTAGACGAGGCGACGAGAGAGATGTACCTCAGGCGCAGGCTGGGCGTATTGTCCATAGTTAATACCATTGCGGGCAGCGACGAGGGCTCCAGGGTGCAGATAATGGTGGATAATGAAGGCTCGGGCACTGGCAGCAGGATGCCATATGAGACTTTCGGCTTTGAAAAACGCCAGGGGGAGATAATGGAGCCTATGGGCTTCGATGAAAGCGTGGTAGTGACGCCGGAAAAGGTGGTGGGCTGCCTGTTTGAAAGAATAGCAAACGGACAATACGATATGGCGTATGCGCTGGTGGCCGAAAGCGATTACTACGGTATAACTAAACCTGCTTACGCCGACTTTGAGGCGGAGATGGAGGCGCTGGGCAGGCTGGAATCCTACGAGATCACCGGAACGGCCGAGGATGGGATATATGTAATGGCGGATGTGCGAATAGCCGCTCCCGGAGGTACGATGAGAAATATAATCAAAGCGAGGATATACCTTGAAAGGGAAGGCGACCTTTATAAGGTGTGTTACAGCTCGCTTCAGGCGTTGATGGAGAGCTGACCATGACGGTATTAGCTAAAAAAATCATATGTCTCCTTCTGGCGGCGGTCATATGCATAGGGGCCTTTTCAGGCGGCAGTGCCGATGTTCCGGAGATGACGCTGAGCGATTATGTGCCGAAGCGCGAGGGCGATGAGGATACATTTACCGCACAGCTGTATTTTGTATCCGACGACGGGCTGCACCTTTCCATTGAAGAACGTGAGGTGCGGTGCGGAAAGGGAATGAGCCGGGCGGAGGCGGCGATAGACGCGCTCATAGACGGTCCTGTGACCACCGTGCTGAACCAGTCGGTACCGGGCGATATGCTGCTCCAGCGTGTAGAGACCTCATATGAGGCCTGCAACGTATACCTTCTCGCGTCTTACACGCCGGATGCGCGGACATGGGCGACAGCTCAGGCTGCCATAGCCGCCACCGTGTATGCCTGCGAGAATATAGCCTCCATAAACCTTTATCTGAACGGCATGGCCCCGGCCTATTACGGAAGGCCGATGGGCGCGGTGACGCCAATAAGCAATACGCTGGACGCGTATATTGTGGAATTACAGCAGCAGTATACCGATATAGCCCAGGGTACGGATAATGAGACAGGAGCCGGCGTATATGAAACGCGCATTGCCACGCTGTACTTTACCGACAGCAGCAATACGCTGCTTATAGCAAAGAACGCAACCCTTAATTATGACAGCACTGAAACCAGCGTCAGGATATCGTATCAGATTTTGAATAAGCTGCTCGACAGAGCTGAAGGCCTTGAAGCCGTGCTGCCCGCCGATCTGCAGCTGCATAGCCCCATTCGGCTGGTACCGGAAAAAAACTATAACTATGGCGGCAATGGGAATTTCGAAGACGGAGAGTCCCCTCACCCCAGCGAGACGGCGCCGGAGATAGAAAAGCCGGAGGACCAGGGCCTTATGCAGGGCGAACCGATGGTGGCTGAGATAGTGCTGGAAAAGCCGAAGGAAAAATATGACGAAGATATACTGAGCGGCGCTCTTACGCTTACGCTGACGGGATATATACCGGATCTTATCGGTGTGTCGATCACCATGATCGACGAAGACGGAAAGATTACCGAGCTTGCTCCTGATGGCTATTTTACCCGGGAGGACTTTTCAGGCCGCATAGGCAGAATAGTCAATATAGATTACCCCAACAGGGACGGCAGCCTGCTTTACAGGGCGTCGAGGGCGGTGTCCAGCGAAGAGTCATATGATCCCATGGCGATACTTACAGAACTGCTTTCCGGCTCGACGGATCTCGGCGGGATGTGCGGAGGCTTTACAGCCGATGACATATCCGGCGTATATAAGACTGATAATACAATAGTCATAGACTGGAAGGCGGGCTTTACGGACAAGCTCAGGGCATACATAAACAGCGAGGACGATACCGGAATACCCCAGGAGAATCGCGAGAGGGCATTCATATACAGCATAGTGAACACCCTGACCGAGATAGAGGACATAGGCCGGGTATGGATGCTGGAGGACGGCAAAAAGCTGGGCAGCATAGATAAGATATACCTTGGCAACAGTCTAATGCGCAATCCCGGCATACTTGTTAACGAGTAGAAAGATTTGATTTATCGATGGAAAAGGAATTTGGATCAGGCAAGATAGTCCTCGGCATGTCCGGCGGAGTGGATTCCTCCGTGGCGGCGCTGCTGCTTAAAAAGCAAGGATACGACGTTATTGGCGTATTCATGAAAAACTGGGAGGAAAAGGACGAAAACGGCGTATGCAGTGCTGCGGCAGACTATGAAGACGTGCGCAGGGTGGCGGATAGGGTAGGAATACCGTATTATACCGTGAATTTCACAAAAGAGTATATGGACAGGGTGTTTTCCTACTTCCTTGAAGAGTACTCAATGGGACGAACCCCCAACCCGGACGTACTGTGCAACTGCGAGATAAAGTTCAAAGCGTTTCTGGATTTTGCCATGGGGCTTGACGCCGCGGCCATAGCTACAGGACACTATGCCCGTGTGGACAGGTCTACGGGGCGCACGCGGCTTCTGCGCGCTTATGATATGGGGAAGGATCAGACCTATTTTCTTGCCGGGCTGAATCAGCGTCAGCTGAGCCGGGCCATGTTTCCCATAGGAGAAATGCAGAAGGGCGACCTCAGGCGCCTTGCGGCGGAGGCGGGTCTTGCAACGGCGGACAAGAAGGATTCCACGGGAATATGCTTCATAGGCGAGCGCAACTTCAAAAAGTTCCTTATGCAGTATTTACCCGCAAAGCCGGGGGATATGATAGATCTGTCCGGAAGGGTGATAGGCAGGCATGACGGGCTTATGTACTATACCCTCGGACAACGCCGCGGCCTCGGCATAGGCGGGCAGAAGGAGGGCAGCGGGGAAAGCTGGTTCGTTATAGGCAAGGACATGGAGAAAAACCTGCTCATAGTCCAGCAGGGAGAACACGAGGAGCTGTTTTCGCTGGGCCTTGAGGCAAATAAAGTAAGCTTCATAGAGGGCGAACCGCCAGCGCGGGAATTTGAGTGTACGGCAAAGTTCCGCTACCGCCAGAGCGACCAGAAGGTAAAGGTTACGATGCACGGCGACGGCTGCACAGTGGACTTCGCGGAACCACAGAGGGCTGTCACTCCCGGCCAGTGGGTGGTGTTTTACGATGGAGAGGAATGTCTGGGCGGCGGGCCGATAGACGCCACAAGACCCATGAAGGAGATAAAAATTGGAGGAGATAAAAATTGGATAAGAAAATAAATAAAAAAATGAAGATACTCGTTGCGGCCGCCGCTGTACTCATTGTGCTGGCAGTGTGCTTCCTTATTCTCGGCGGCAAGCGGGAAGACGTAATGATAGAGGACTTCTCGGTGTCCGCTGATGGCAGCGAAATGACGGTACACGCTGGCGTATTCAGTAGCGCCGGGTATTTGAGAAAGATAAACGTTAGCTATGACGATCATGCTGTGATGGTGGATTTCTATTCCACCTTCGGCATAAACAACCCTGTGGGGGCTGAGGATACCTTTGTGATACCGTTAAAGCCGGACAGCGAGAACATACTCTTCAACCGGGGGAACGACTATTACGCGGCTTTCGCAAAGGACGAGGACGGGCAATGGTATAAGTTCGCGAGGTAGCTTTTTAAGACAAAAGGCAGGAGCGCATCCTGCCTTTAGCTTTGCCCAGTTTAGCCCTTCAGCCCGCGGGACTGCCTCTCCATATCCTCCACCACTATGTCATATATCTCCCCGAGGGTGGAGCAGTATTCCAGCACCTTCCAGGGCTCGTTGGTATGGAAGTGTATCTTTACCAGCGGGCCGCCGCCGACC
>ERZ773225.3626-NODE-3626-length-13586-cov-5.164733_pt1 | contig 13586 bp, 9 predicted proteins | sample MGYA00580993_ERZ773225 | MGnify/ENA primary metagenome ERZ773225 (study PRJEB29015, sample SAMEA2737748) | human gut metagenome | biome: human gut; feature: human-associated habitat; material: faeces | place: China | collected 2012 ... | reverse complement strand
GAGGCCTTGGATTCTGTTGTCGATCTTATCAACTCTCGCCCCAGAAAATGCCTCGACTGGAAAACTCCAAAAGACGTTTTTGCGGCTGTTGCACTTGCTTGACGTTCCTCCATCGGCCCCTGGAAGGGGAGCCAAGGAGTGCGCACCGCTGGAAATGCTCAGAAGTGGGCAACGACCTCAGTCAGCCGCTTATTTTTTGAGGCCGTATTGGTCGGCGAGCTGGCGGAAGCGGGGGAGGCTGCGCTCGAGCATGGTTTTGGGGACGCAGTAGGCCAGGCGGACGTAGCCCGGGCAGCCGAATTCGTCGCCCGGCACGACCAGCAGGTCGAGCGCCATCGCCTTTTTGCAGAACGCGGTCGCGTCCGGCTCCGGCGTTTTGAGGAAAAGATAGAACGCGCCCGAGGGCTTCACGCAGGTATAGCCCATGTCCAGAAGCGCCGTATGGATCAGATCCCGGTTCTGCTTGTAGACGGAGATATCCGCCGTCTGCCCGACGCATTTCGCCGCTACGAGCTGGAACATCGTGCTGGCGTTGATATAGCCGAGCGCCCGGCCTGCTCCGTAGATGGCCGCGCGGACGCGCGCGTAGTCGGTTAGCTCCGGATGGATGGCCAGGAAGCCGATGCGCTCGCCGGGCAGCGAGAGGGTCTTGCTGAACGAATAGCAGTAGATGGTGTCCTTGTAGATGGCGGGGATGAACGGCACCTCCTCGCCGTCATAGGCTAGCTCGCGGTAGGGCTCGTCGGCGACGATGTAGATGCGGTGGCCGTATTCGACCGATTTTTTCTCCAGCAGCTCCGCCAGCTTCGTGATGCTCCGGCGGGAGAGGATGACACCGGAAGGGTTGTTCGGGGAGTTCAGGAGGACGACGGCGGTCTTCTCGCTGATGGCAGTGGAGAAGGCGTCCAGATCGATCTGGAAATCCTCCGGGTTCGAGGGCACAGCCGTGAGCGTACCGCCCGCGGCCTCGGCATAGAGCTTGTACTCCGAGAAATACGGGCTGAGCGTCAGCATCTCGTCGCCCGGCGAGAGCAGCGCATAGGCCAGCATCGCCAGCGCCGAGGATGCGCCGGAGGTCATATACACATCCTCCGCACGGTAGCCGACGCCGAACGTCTTCTCGAGATACGCCGCCATCTTCGCGCGGACGGACGCAAGGCCCGGCGCGGCCGTATAGGCGTGCAGCTGCTCGGCCGGGACGGTCTGCAGCAGGTGCTCGATCGTCTGCCGGACGCAGGACGGCGCCGGGACGGAGGGATTGCCGATGGTAAAGTTGAACACGTTTTCCGCGCCGACGACGGCGGCGCGCTGCTCGCCGTAGGCGGCGAGATCCCGGATGACGCAGCCCTGGCTGCCCCAGGCGACCATTTTTTCACTGACCATATTGCATACTCCTTTACAGTTGATAGTTACAAAAACGCCCATACGACGGACACGATCAGAGACGGCAGCAGATTTGCCACGCGGATCTTTTTGCCCCAGACCAGATTCAGCCCCACGCAAAACACCAGCACGGAGCCGACCAGCGACAGGTTGCTGAGCGCCGCATCGGTGAAGACCGGCTGCAGGAGCCTTGCCAGCAGCGTCACGCTGCCCTGCAGGATGCCGACCGGGATGGCGGAGAAGATGCAGCCCTTGCCCATCGAGGCCGTCATGACCATGATGATCACAAGATCGAGCACGGCCTTGGCGAACAGCGTCGCGTGGTCGCCGAGGATGCCGTCCTGGATGGAGCCGACGATGGCCATCGCGCCGATGCAGACCGTGAGGGACGCGGTGACGAAGGCGCCGATGAAGCCGCCGTCCGACTCGCTTTTCGTCTTGACCTTGAGCCAGGCGCCGAAGCGCTCCATCCGGTCCTCGAGATCAAGCAGCTCGCCCAGAACCGCGCCGACGGCCAGCGAGAGGATCATCATCATGGTCCCCTGCACCGTCAGCGCCCCGCCTTCCGCGCGCAGCATCTGCGAAAGCGTGCCCGAGACGCCCACGAACAGCACGCTCACGCCCATGGCGCTCATCAGCGTTTTCTGCAGCCGCTCCGGGATGCGCCGCCCGCCGAGCAGGCCCGCGAGTCCTCCAACAACGATCGCCGCAACGTTGACGATCGTCCCCAATCCGTGCATCCGCGCTTCTCTCCTTCTATCTCTTGTTAGCAGCCAGTATAGCACCGGTTTTCGCCCGCTGCAAGCAAAAAAACGGCCCGTTTCAGACCGTTCATTTGTCATATCTGAACAAAAGGAAAAGCGCACGCGGACGCGTGCGCTTGTTGCATCCGATCACTGCGCGGTCTCCGCCAGCTCGAGGCCGGGGTTGCGCTTGAGGATGAAGTTGATCGACCACTGCGAGGCGAAGACCAGCAGGCTCCGGCCGTGGTAATCCTCCAGCAGCTCCGCGTCGGTCGAGAGGTACAGGTCCTTGAGATCGGCGACGGGCGCTTTCGTGATGAACCGCAGCTGCTCATATGGCAGCTGCTGCATGCGCAGGTCGACGCCGTATTCGGCCTTCATGCGGTACTGGAACACGTCGAACTGCAGCGTGCCGACGACGCCGACGATGACCTCCTCCATGCCGGTGTCCGGCACCTTGAAGATCTGGATGGCACCCTCCTGGGCGATCTGCTCCGTGCCCTTGACGAACTGCTTGCGCTTCATGGTGTCCTTCGGGCTGACGCGGGAGAAATGCTCCGGCGGGAACGTCGGGATGCCCGCAAAGCGGAACTTTTTGCCCGGCGTGGTGATGGTGTCGCCGATGGAGAAGATGCCGGGGTCGAACACGCCGATGATATCCCCGGCGTAGGCCTCGTCGATGATCTCGCGCTCCTGCGCCATGAGCTGCTGCGGCTGCGACAGGCGCAGCTTGCGGCCGCCCTGCACATGGAACACCTCTGCCTCGCGCTCGTACTTGCCGGAGCAGATGCGCAGGAAGGCGAGGCGGTCGCGGTGGGCCTTGTTCATATTTGCCTGAATTTTGAAGACGAAGGCGGAGAAGTCCGGGCTGAAGGCGTCGATCACGCCGCAGTCGGCCGTGCGCGACAGGGGCGGCGGCGTCATCTGCAGGAAGGCCTCGAGGAACGGCTCCACGCCGAAGTTCGTCAGGGCCGAGCCGAAGAACACCGGGCTGAGCCGGCCGCGGCGGACCTCGTCCATGTCGAACTCACGGCCCGCGCCGAGCAGCTCGACATCGTCGCGCAGCTGCTGCCAGCGGTCCGCGCCGATGAGCTCGCCGACGCGCGGGTCGTCGAGCAGGACCTCCTCGCGGTCGGCGCGGCGCTTGCCGGACACGCCGGAAAAGAAGTCGATGTGCTGCCCGCGGCGGTTATAGACGCCCTGGAACTCCTTGCCGCAGCCGATGGGCCAGTTCACGGCGTAGGTCTCGATGCCAAGCTCGTTTTCCAGCTCGTCGAGCAGGTCGAACGGGTCCTTGGCCTCGCGGTCCATCTTGTTGACAAACGTGAAGATCGGGATATGGCGCATGGCGCAGACCTTGAACAGCTTGCGCGTCTGCGCCTCAACGCCCTTGCTGCCGTCGATGACCATAACGGCGGAGTCCGCCGCCATGAGCGTGCGGTAGGTATCCTCCGAGAAATCCTGATGGCCCGGCGTATCGAGGATGTTGATGCAGAAGCCCTCATACTGGAACTGCATGACGGAGGAGGTGACGGAAATGCCGCGCTGCTTTTCGATCTCCATCCAGTCCGAGACGGCGGCGCGGGCGTTTTTCTTGCCCTTGACCGCGCCCGCCTGCGCGATGGCCCCGCCGTAGAGCAGGAATTTTTCTGTCAGGGTGGTTTTACCGGCGTCGGGGTGCGAGATGATCGCAAAGGTTCTGCGCCGGGAGATTTCTTCTTTCAGGGATGCCATGTATGTTCCTCCAGATCCTGTTTTTTTAAGTCCAAGCAGCGCCGCTGTTACATGGGACACCCTCCAAATCTATCCGTTTTCTTCATTTTCGTCATAACTGGATTAGTTTATCACATGCGTTCCCCTTTTACAAGTGCGCGCACGGCTTTTTCCGCAAAAATGGGACGCATACCCAAAGGCTCCCCTTTCAGGGGAGCTGTCTGCGAAGCAGACTGAGAGGTTATCTCTTTCCGGCACAACCTCTCCGTCTCGGCGTTCCGCCGAGCCACCTCCCCTGGAAGGGGAGGCTTTGGATCTGCGCACTCCAAGGCTTCTCCTATGAGGGGAAGCCTTGGGGCTCCTGCCTCGGCCTGAAAAAAGCCCGCTGCCTGGGCAGCGGGCTTTGAGTGCATGTATGGGATCAGGCGTTCTTCTGGGTCGCTGCGAAGCGGTTCAGGATGGCGGCGAACTGGCAGCGGGTGGCGGTGCCGGCGGGCTGGAGCTTGCCGTCGGAGCCCTTGATGAGCTCTGCACCGACAGCCCACTGCAGGGCGGAAACGGCGTAGGCGCTGATCTCGGCCTGGTCAGAGAAGCTGGAGAGGTTCTCGGAGAGGGTCACGGCGTCCATGCCCTGATAGACCGCGTAGTTGAACAGGAACTTGGCCAGCTGTTCGCGGGTGACGGCCTTGCTGGGCTCGAACGTGGTCTCGGACGTGCCGCTGGCAATGGCGTTCCTGGCGGCCCAGGCGACGGCTGCTTCATAGTAGCTGCCGGAGACGACGTCGGTGAAAGCGGCCTTCTCGGTCACTTCGGGGCTGCCGGCCAGACGGTAGAGGGTCGCGACGACCATCGCGCGGGTGGTGACGCCCTTGGGGTTGAAGGTGGTGGCGGAGGTGCCGGTCATGAGGCCCAGCTCCACAGCCGCTTCTACGTCGGCCTTGAACCAGTCGGTATCCTTGACGTCGGTGAAGCCGGTCTTTTCCTCAGCGGGCTTCTCCTCGGCGGGTTTTTCTTCCGCCTTGGCGGCGGTGACGACGATCAGCTCAACGACGCCGGACGGCAGGCGCTTGCCGGCGGCCTTCTCAGCCGTGAAGTCGGCCTCGGTCGTGCCGCAGACGAAGCGCAGGGAGCCGGTATCCTTGGCGGTCTTGGCGATATCGGCGACGGTGCCGTCAGCGGCAGCGCCGTTGCCCCAGACCAGAGCGATGGCAGCGGGGACTTCCTCGCCCTTGCCGTCCTTGAAGGAATACTTGCCCTCGATAATGTCCTTGTAGGTGGGATTGAACTTGGTGTACGGGCCGTCGTCGCAGACGAAGGCGAGGCTGTCACCGTCGGCGAAGGTGACGTCGGCGTCGGTCAGGAGGGTGTCGAGGGTCACGTATTCGGTGACGACGACGTCCTGCTCGCCCTTCTTGAAGTACTGATAGCCGTAGCCGTCAGCCTTGGTCTCGGCGAGCTTCTTGAGCTCTTCGGCGGTGTAGCTCTTGGCGAGGGTCTTCTCGCCGTCCGCACCGGCCTGCGTGTAGACGGTCAGGGCGGCGTCCGCGGCGCTGGCCGTGATGGCGAGACCTGCAAATACGGTCACGAGCATCGCAAGCACGAGCAGCATGGATACAAGTTTCTTCATGATGATCTTCCTTTCGGTTCTTTATATTTCAAAAAGCCGTCGATCTTCGTCAGACTCTTTGAAGCAGATCAGAGAGCATGTGCGCGAGCTCGGCGCGGGTAGCGCTGGCCTGCGGCGCGGCGAGGCACGCAGCATAGCTGCCCACGATGCCGAGGGCGTAGGCCGATTGCACATCGCTTCCGGCCCAGGCGCTGCACTCGGCGACGTAGACCGGCGCGGCATCTGCCGCGGCCTGCACGCCGCGCGTGCGCGCGAAGCGGGCAAGCAGAGCGCAGGCCTGTTCCTTCGTCACGGCCTTATCGGGCGCGAAGGTCGTCCGGCTCGTGCCGGAGACGATGCCGTTCTGCGCGCCCCAGACGGCCGCCTGGCGGTACCAGTCGGCCCTGAGGTCGGTGAAGCCGCCGTTTCCCTGCGCGGCGGGGCTGCCCGCCATGCGCCACAGGACCGTCACCAGCATGGCGCGGGTCATGGGCTTTTCAGGCGAGAAGCGGTCCTGCCCGGTGCCGGTCATGATCCCCGCAGCGGTGCAGGTCAGCACGTCCTGCAGGCAGGCGTTCTCCGCCCGCACGTCCGCAAAGCCGGAGGCCGCGAGCGTCCGCACGCCGGACTGCTGCGCGAGCGTCTGCAGGGCCTCAACACCAGTGGTCTGCGAGACGGTCTTTGCGCTGTTGCCGCTGTGGCCGGAGGCATAGAGGCCGCAGTTTGTCAGCGACACGCGGCCGAGCACGGCGTGGACGGACTTTTCCGCCTCCACGCGCAGCGTGCCGCCCGTCACCGTGACGGTCCCGGCGGAGAGGACCGCGACGTTGTCGCTGTCCGTCCGGCCGGAGAACGAGGCGTTCGTCAGCGTCACATCGGCGCCGTTGGCGCAGAACGCGCCGCCATCAAAGCCGAGCTTGTCGGACTTCAGCAGCGTGAGGGTACAGTCCTCGATGGAGATTTTGCTCTTTTCCGCGCCCAGGACGGCCGCGTTGTTGACCAGCGCCTGCAGCTGGAGGCTGCCGGTGCCGTTGATGGTCAGATCGCCGCCGGAGACGACGGTCGGGCAGGCGTTGCCGGATGCGTCGGCGCAGCCGATGAGCTCGTTGCGGCCCAGCAGCGTCAGGGTATTCTTGCCCGCGAGGGACAACAGCGTCCTATCGCCCGTGATGCGCACGTCCTGCAGCGTCAGCTTCGTGCCGCTGCCGACGGTGAGGGTGAGGTTGTCAAACCGGTCCGTGCCGGAATCCAGCCCGATCAGTGTCACGTCCAGCCCGCCCGCGATGGTGATCTCGCCGCTGGCGAGCCAGGGGACGAAGTAGGTGCCGGACTTCGTGACCCTGCCGCCGGAGACGAGGTTCTGGCGGTAGACGGCGGTGATGGTCATGTCGCGGCCGGTCGGGGTGAAGGCCGGCCAGGCGGCGGTATAGCCCGCGAGCTGCGGAAGCTCCGGCGCTTTCACGCTCCGGTCGCCCTTCCTGCCGGTCACCGCGGCCACGGTCTCGCCGTTGGCAAGGAAGGTGACGGTGAAGCTTTCAGGCAGGTCCGCGTCCTGCGGCGCTTCCCTGGCCGTACAGTCGGGACAGGTCTCTGCGGCGGTCTTTTCGGAGACCTTGCCGCTCCGGCCGAGCTGCGGCAGACTGCCGCCCGCCGCCGTGCAGCCGCCCCAGATGAGGTTCTGCGCATTGCCGACGATCGCGCCGGTCGCCGCGCGCGCCTCAGTGTTGGAAGACGAGACGGCAGCTTCGTTTTTGCTGGCAAGGATGGTCGTTTTGTTCCGGGCCGTGGTGTAGCCTGCGAGGCCGCCGGTATAGCGGTCCGCACCGCCCACCGCGCCGTAGTTGGCGCACTTCGTCATGACGCCCGCGAGCCGCCCGGCGATGCCGCCGGTGCCGTACGCACCGGCGCCGGTGCCGGTCACGGTGCCGAAATTGGCGCAGCCGGTGATGGTATCCGAGGCCGAGTAGCACAGGCCCACGATGCCGCCCACGCCGGACTTGCCGCTGACAGAGCCGTAGCTGAAGCAGCTCTGCATCGCCGCGCCGTCACAGATATAGGCGGCCACGCCGCCCGCGTGCGTCCCGGCGGCGGTCACGTCCACGTAGACGCTGATGTTTTTGATCGCGCAGCCCTTGGCGTAGGACACGAGCCCCGCCGCGTAGGACGCGCGGGCCTCGCCCGCGGCGCTGCCGCAGACGGTCAGATCCTCGATCTTCGCGTCCACGCAGCAGCCGAAGAGCGCCGCGTAGCTGCCGGTATTGTAGGCCTCCATGGCGAAGATCGTATGCCCCTGCCCGTCGAAGGTCCCGGAGAACGGCTTCTGCAGGCTGGGACCAATGGCCGTCCAGGTGCAGCTGCCGCTCGAGCCGTCGATGGAGGCGAGCGAAATGTCATTTCCGAGCCGGATGGTCACGCCTGCGAAGCTGATGCCCTGCTCGCTCACGAGCTTGGCCAGCCCCGCGAGCTGTCGGGCAGTGGTCAGCGTGTAGGTCTTTTCTTTGCCGGTGTACCAGCCGGTATCGGCAAAGGTGAGCCAGCTCTTGCGGCGCGTGGCCCGCACGGCCTCGATGACGACCGCGCCGTCGCCGGTGACGGTATAGGTCCCGTCGGCGTTCTTCTCCGCGCCCGAGACCGTGAACTGATAGCCCTCCCGGTATTCCAGCGCGCCGTCGGCGGGGATGGCGTCGGCGTAGGAATGCGTCTGGAGCGTGATGACGTTGCCCTCGAGCACGGTATCGCCGGTGTGCAGCGCCTCGCACTCGACATATTCCATGCCGTCCGCCGTGAGCCGGTAGCCGGTCCGGGCGGCAGCGAGATAGAACGCGTCGTATTCCGGCACGGTGATTGTGGCCGTCTTCACCTTCTGGAAGACGGCGGCCAGCGCCGTATCGCCGGTCAGCGTGTAATATCCGCCGAGGATCGGCGCGCCGTTCGCCGTGAAGCAGGCCAGGCGGTAGCCCGCGTCGGGCTGTGCCGTGAGCGAGACGGACGTGCCGAAGGCGGCCTCGCCGGTCCGGCTGACAGTGAAGGTGCCGTTCGCGGCGGCAGTCTGCGTGATTTTGCAGACCTCGGTCCGGGGCTGGGTCTCAAACCACAAAACCGGGTAGCCGCTGTTTTTCCCGGCGGTGTCCTGGGCGAAGACCGCGCCGTTGGCGTTCAGCGCCGCGATCACGGTATCGGACTGCAGGGTCTTCTGATCCGCCGCGGTGACGCTGACGGAGATCTTGCGGCTGGTGCCCTTGTAGTAGCCGTTGGAGGCCGGATCGTCGTCGCAGCCGGTCAGGTACCAGCAGCCGGCCACGGTATAGCTGCCCGTGTCGTGGCCGCCGATGCCGCGGCCGTTCTGTGCGCCGTTCGTATCGATGCGGCCCGCGTTATAGCAGTTGTAGACGTCCATGCCCTCGTTCGTGCCGAGGATGCCGCCCGCGGGGCAGGTATAGGTGGTGGAGATGGTGCCGGTATTATAGCAGCCGCGGATCGTGCCCGCGCCCCAGGCGGAGCCGCAGATGCCGCCGACGCCCTTGGAGTCGGTGTTGCGCACGTCGGCGCGGTTGCCGCAGTTTTCGATCACGATGCCGTTCGATGTCTCACCGACGCGGCCCACGATGCCGCCGACCATGCGGCGGCCGTAGATGGAGCCGGAGCCCAGCACCAGGTTGCGCACGGTGGGCTGCCAGCCGTTTTCAAATTCCGCCTCGGTCTTCTCCCCGCTCCCACCGTTCGCGTAGTCGGCATTGCCGCCGAGGAAGCCCACGACGCCGACGGCCATGCTGTACGGAAAGCCCTTGGCCGCGTAGCGGTCACAATAGAGATTGTAGATGATATGGCCCTGGCCGTCGAGCACGCCGTTGAAGCGGGTGTCGAGCGTGAGGCAGTCGCCGGAGGCCTCCTGCGGCTTCATGGGGAATTTGCCGCCGATGGGCGTCCAGTTTGGGCCGGTCCAGCTGCCGTCGGCGGCTTTCCGGCCGCCCATGTCGAGATCGGCGGTCAGATAGATGGTCTTGTAGGCGAAGTCGACGCCGCCGGTGTAGACGGTATCGAACACATTGCCGCCGCCCGCGCCGAGCAGCATGACGTTGTCGACCTTTTTGCTCACGAGATACGACCGGTCACCCACGATCGCCTTCGCCGCGGGATCCGCCATGCCGTTGACGAGCGCGGCCAGACCCGCGAGCTTCGCGGGCGTGTCGATGGTGTATTCCGTCTGCGCCGGGTCATACCAGGAAATGTCGACCGTGCCGTCCCACGCGGCCGCGGCCGCCCGCGCCTCAAGCGGCAGCAGGCACAGCAGCATCGCCGCGCACAGCAGCACCGGCAGCAGCTTTTTCATTCCGCATCCCCCGTTTTCTGATTTTCCACAATATAATACGTGCCGGTCTCTTTGTCATAATAGACCTTGCCCATCTCGGTCAGATCGCCCTCGATCGTCCCGGCGCTGCTCTGCGACTCGGTCAGGTCGTCCTGCACGAAGGAGATGGCGGGGTCGGCGGGCGCGTCCGCCGTCTGCCCGGCCGAGGAAATGTCCACATTCCAGTTGATGATGAGCGCCAGCATGATGCCCACGGCCAAAACCAGCATGGCGTCGGCCAGATTGCTGATGGAGTCCATGGGGTTGACGGGCGCATCGTCGCTGCGGCTGCACAGCGAACGGGCCGAGAGCCTTCTCATCGGGCCTCCCCCTTCTTCGTCAGCTCCAGCACCTCGGTGCAGAGCGCTTCCAGAACGGAGCCGTACTCCCGGTACCAGCGGCGGCGGATGGCGGAGACCACGATGGCCAGCGCCGCGGCCGCAAGACCCGCGATCGTCGTATCGAACGCGGTCAGCAGCGACGTCGAGAGCGTGTAGGTATCGCCCTGGCCCAGCGCGATGATGCCGGGGCCCAGCGGGATGAGCGTGCCGAGCAGGCCCAGCATCGGGGCCAGCCGCGCCAGCAGTTCACTGAGCTTGACGATGCTGTCATACCGGTCCTGCTCGCGCTCGAGCAGCTCGATGGCGAGCGCCTCTCGCGTGGCGTCGGTAAAGTCCGGGTGGCGCAGCAGCTCGAGCAGCGCGTCCTTCTGCCGGCGGAGCAGGCCGCTTTCCTCCACGGCGGCCTCCCGGTCCGGCGCGGTGCGCAGCGTCTCCATGAGGGCGGGCAGCGTGAGCTTCAGATGGCGGCGCTCCGTGCAGGATTCGGCGATCAGCCAGCCCACGAGCGCGGCCGCGGCCAGCAAAAACAGAACGAGCAGCACGATGACCGGCACTTCCAGCGCCCCGGACACCGCGCGGAGAATATCGTGGATGCGGAACGCTTCGTCCGCGGTCTGCGTTACAGCAGCAAGCAGCATGTTTTTTCCCTCTTAATCGTGAATTTTATCGAAATTTATCGTAATTTTTTATACCGGATCAGGCCGTAGCTGAAGCCGAGCAGCACGCTCAGCGCCAGCGCAGCCCAGACGGGCCCGGCCTTTGCCTCCTGCCTGTCCGGCAGGAGGAGCTGGACGCTGCCGTCCTGCATCCCCTCGCCCGCGGTCGTGCCGTTTTCCCCGGTCGAGACAGCGCCGCCCGCGAGCACATACACGCTCCGCGCGTCGACCGGCTCCGTGACCGGCGCGGCTTCCGTCTCGTCCGGCTGCGGCAGGTCGAGCTGGCCGGTCCCGGCCTCGCCGCCGGGGGCCGTCCCCTCGCCTGCGGCGCTGCCCGTGCCGCTCGCGCCGCCGGAGTCGACGTGGACCTGCACGCTGACGCTCGACTCACCGAAGGACGCGGTGATGACCGCGTCGCCCTCCGCATTCACATGGAGCCTGCCGTACTGGTCGACCGAGACGACCGCAGGGTCGCTCGACGCGTACTGCAGATGCTCCTGCACATAGGCGGTCAGCGCGTCGTCCTCCGCGTCGGCGGTCACATGCAGGGCATGGTCGCTGCCGACGACAAGATCCAGGTTGGACTCTTCGCTCGACAGCACCGGCGTGCCGGAGAACGTCACGAGAATTTTATAGACATACTTGGCCGCCGAGCTGGTCGCGGCTTCCTCCGGGCTGGCCTGGCCGAAGAAGAGGTGGAAGCGGCTGCCCGTGGAGAACAGGCTCTCGTCCGCGTAGCTCTCAAAGTCAAAGCCGGCGGTATCCCACTCGGTGTAATCCTCGAGCGCGAGCATCGGCTCGACCTGATACGCGCCGACCCACAGATCGTCGCCGCCGTCCCAGGCGTAGAGCTCGCCGGTCTCGGCGTCGCCCGCGAGGTTCGGGAAATAATAGCGCGGCTGGTCGAGCAGGGCGTATTTCGTGAACGAGCGGTAGGCGCCGACGGAATGGTCTTTGGTAAAAAAGTCGATGGAGGCGATGGAATTGACGTCCACGCCCGCGTAGTCCAGCAGATCGCGGATGTAGAAGCCGCGGGCGAAGGCCAGATAGGTCCGGCCGCTGCCGTTGCAGTAGAAATAATACTCCTCATGCGTGTCGAGCGCGCCGCCGTACCAGTCGTCGAGCTCCTGCCAGGAGAATTTCGCCTTTTCGACGTATTCGTCCTCGCTCCAGCCGAAATAGCCGATGCAGACTGAGATGGAGTCCGTGACCGCGTCGGCGAAGACCGGCAGCGCCAGCGCCGCGCACAGGATCATCAGCAGCGCGAGTCGGGTCAGCAGTTTTTTCATGGCGTATCCTTCAGCGTGGAGTTGGCGAGCATCTGCCGCGCTTCCTCCCCGCTCAGATCATAATCCCAGAATAATTGGAATATTTCCTGTGTTTTTTCCACCATATCATAGTCATAATACTGCGGATACAGCAGATTTCCCAGCCACCAGATGCCGAGCAGCATGTTGAGGCTCGGCGGGTTCGACAGCCAGTTGTAGGGCATGGACGGGATCTCGTAAAAGTCCCCCTCCTCGATCGCGCGCAGCGGCTGCCACGCCGCGTCGTCCGCGGCGGCGGCGTAGATGCTGCCCGCGGCAAAGAGGATCACGTCGGGGTCGAAGCGGTAGAGCTGCTCGAGATTGATGGGATTGCCGCCGCCCTTGTTGCTCACATCCTCGACCACGGCCGCGTTTTCCAGGCCCATAAGGTCCAGGACCTGCGCCTGCGTCGAGCCCTTCGCATCCGTATTGAGGCCGGACGAGCCGGACGTATAGAGGACGGACAGGCGTTCGCTGTCCTGAATTTTCGCGGTGTTTTCCTCCGCCATCGAGACCGTCTGCTCCACGAACGCCGCCAGCTCCTCGCCCCGCTCGGCCTTTCCTTCCAGAATGCTGCCGAGCGTGCGGAAGGCCGCGGCCATATGCGGCAGGTCCGCCTCGATGAAGATGACCGGGATGCCGATCTGCCGCTGCAGCGCGTCAAGGTCGGCGGCCATGTTGTCCTTTTTGTCGCCAATGTCGATCACGACCTGCGCACCGGAGGAGAGGATGGACTCAAGATTGAGCGTCGACTTGCTGCCGTACATCTGGCCGGTCGTGGGCAGATCGATGAGGCGCGGGTCGAGGTATTTGTACTGGCTGGAGGACGGCGTGGCGTTGATCGTCGACATGTATTCCGGCGCGACGACCGCGAGGAACATCGACGCGACCGCGCCGCTGGGCGCGACGCGCGTCAAGGACGCCGGGACCCTGACCTTCCGGCCGAGCGAGTCGGTAAACAGGACCATCGGCTCCGCCGCCGTCTCCGACGGCTTCGCCGCGCAGCCGGAAAGCATCCCAACCAGCAGAGCCAGCGCCAGAAGGCAGGCGAAAAAACGTTTTACAAGCATGGTTATTCTCCATAAAATATAACAATCTTTAAAAAAATTTCTACAGCTGCATTATATCAGCCGAAGCGTCAGATTGCAATGGATCGTTTTACAATTTCAAACGTTTTCTTTTGTGATTCGCCAATCCCGAACAGCGCAGCATACGAAAAGCCGCCGCGCCACACACCCGCTGTCCGTCTCAGCTGGTCTCAGGATACCAGAACCAGCGCGGAAGCGCAAGCGCTTCTTTCGATATTGACGTATCATTGTATCGCAATGTCGAATGTTTGCATAGATGGCTATATCTCCGTAATGTCGAATGATTTTACAGATCAGCACGGAGCAAATAAAGATAATCTCCCCGCAAAAAGGTGCAGACCGGCAAATCCGGTCTGCACCTTCTATTGATGGCAGATGTTCTACGGTAACCAGTCGCAAAT
>ERZ773225.3623-NODE-3623-length-13613-cov-2.172813_pt1 | contig 13613 bp, 9 predicted proteins | sample MGYA00580993_ERZ773225 | MGnify/ENA primary metagenome ERZ773225 (study PRJEB29015, sample SAMEA2737748) | human gut metagenome | biome: human gut; feature: human-associated habitat; material: faeces | place: China | collected 2012 ... | reverse complement strand
AATCTTCCACGGAATACGCTGAATCATCGCAAGCAAATGCGGCAGAATCAGCTTCACCCACACCAAGCCGAGTATTCCCCAGAAAAACATGTATTTGCCGGATGTGCGCCCATCAATCGACAGCCATTGACCCGTGTAATCCCACGCGCGAATACCGAACGCAACCTCCATGAACCAGCTGGTGAAATATTCGAACGCGCCGCCAATCACCGCGCTGGCGCAGAAGATCAGCATCCAATTCGACCGCCACAAGTGGTTGAGCAATACCGTCAGGATCACCGCGCCAAAGCCGTAGATCGGCGAGAACGGCCCCCACAAAAATCCGGCGCGATCCTGCCATTCGCCGAACAGCACATAGTGGTATAGCGTCTCCACTACCAGACCGAACACGCATCCGACCACAAACAGCCAAAACAGGTTGAAGAAATCAAGCGAAATATAGCCCTTGCCGGTCAGATCACGGCCGGCCATACCCTTCGAAACAGCCGTCTCATACTCGCTGCGCGCATCCAAACGACGAAGCGCGAACTGCAAACGTCGCTCCTCGCGCAGCGACGGATCAGCCGTGATATGCAACGCAACCAATACAAGCAGCTGCACGGTCGGACTGATCAGATTCACACCCAAACCCTGCAACGACAACGACAATAGGCCTTCCGCAAGCGTGAGCGGAATCATCAGATACGTCCATTGCGCGATATGCCGACGCTTGTTGAGAATCAGCAGCATGCCGAAAATCGCAAGGCATGCGGTGGAGACCAGCAGCACTGCAGCATGAATAACCGACAGAATAGTGGTGAGATTCAGCGCGCCAAACGCCAGTTTGCCGGAAAGCGCGGCGTGGATTGCATACAGGCAGGAAATCACGATGATCGGCAACGTCACCACGCCTTCGATCAACATGACGATGCCGTAAATACGTGCAATCAGCGGCAGCCTGCGGTCAGCAGGATTGCCATCATCTTCCGCCGATTGCGATTGCGCAATGATGCCGGCCTCTTCGATTGCTGCGATTTCGGTTTCGTCGGCGATGGCCTCGCTCACATCTTCAATCTTGCTCATGCTTGTTCGTCCTTCCCAGAACAACGCTACCAAAACCCAATCGCAGTGCGCTACACGAGAGGATTGTTTGCGCGCAACGCGCACAACCTGCGATTTCTGCCTGCGCAAGTCACATGTCATCCCGCAATCACAAGATGCGCAGACAGCAGACTCGACTTGCGCAGACACAGAAGGCAAGTTGCGCGGTCTCCAACAGCAAGATTCACAGTCCTGCCGCGGTTTGTCGTGTTTATTTCAGTCATGGACGGAGCGCATTTACGCCTGTGCCCAAATTTGTCCGAGAGCGGGTATTACGATACGGGAGGCGTAGCGCTACGAATAACGTATCGCTACGCGCGAACACGGTCGAACATCCATTGGACTGGGGAGACAATGCGCAACGTACTGCAGATTCTGCGTCGTGACCTCAAACGACTCGTCACCGTACCTGCCGCCTGGGTCATCATGATCGGTATAACCATCATTCCGCCGCTGTACGCATGGTTCAACATCTACGGATTCTGGAATCCGTATGGCAATACCCAAGGCATCAAAGTTGCCGTGGCCAACGTCGACAAAGGCACCGACAACGCCCTGCTCGGCAAAATGAACCTCGGCGACCAGATCGAAGACACGCTGAAAGACAACGACCAGCTTGGCTGGGAATTCATGGGCAAGGCCGAAGCGATGGAAGCGGTACAGTCCGGCGACTGCTATGCGGCGATCATCATCCCTTCCAATTTCAGCGAGGATCTCGCCAACGTCGTGACCGACAGCAAGAACCGGCCGACGCTGGAATACTATGTCAACGAAAAATCGAGCCCAATCTCCCCGAAAATCACCGACCAAGGCGCGACCACCGTCGACCGTACCGTCAACAACACCTTCGTCTCCACCGTCAGCGAAGTGCTCACTAAAGCCGTGAACTCCGCGAATGGCACCATCAACGGCAAAACCAACTCCTTCGTCAACGAAACCACAACAGAACTCGACAAAACCCAGAAGAACGTAAACCTCATCCGCTCCACCATCGAAGATCTTGACGCACAGCTCGCCAACGTGCCGCAACAAACGCAATCCGCCCGTCAGGCAATGAACGACGTGCAGCTGGCCGCAGCAAGCGCGGGCAAGGGCCTGGCGAACACCGCCACCGCCATCGGCACCGCACAAAACGGCCTCAATACCTTCACGTCCAACGCCAACACCGCTTTGGAAAACGGTTCCGGCCTGATTTCGCAGGCCGCCAGCGACACCACCACCAGCATCAACAAGGTGACCACGGCCGTCTCGTCCGCAAGCGGCACCGCACAGCAGGCCGTCAGCAACATGCAAAGCGTGACCGACAGCAACGCCCGGCTCATCGAGAAGCTCAAGAACGTCAGCGACAACGCACAGTACCAAGACATCATCAAGAAGCTCGAAGACACCAACAACACGGCCGCTGGCACGCTCAACGACCTCAAAACGTTGAGCGAGAACACACAATCCACGTCCGACAGCGTGTCCAAACTCGCCACCGACTTCAACACCAGCACGCAAAATTCGCTGAAAAGCATGGGAGATGCCCGCAACACGTTGAATTCCGGTGCGCTCCCCCAGCTCAACTCCGGTCTGAGCTCGCTCGCCATGACCGCCGGCACACTGTCCGGCACCGTAACCAGCCAGACCACCGTGGTCAACCAGACCTCCGCCGTGCTCGACCAACTCGACCAGGTGGCGAACGACACCCGCACCACGCTGCAGAACACCGACAAGCAGCTCGAGCAGGTGGAGAACAAGCTCATCACCGTCAGCACCGACCTGAAAGCGCTCGGCAGCGTTGACATGCTGAAAAGCCTGACCGGCGACAGCTCCCTCAACACGGAGAAAATCGCCTCGTTCATGCAGTCCCCCACGGTGATCGACACGAAAAACGTGTATCCGATGAACTCCTACGGTTCCGGCATGGCTCCGCTCATGACCAACCTGGCCCTGTGGGTGGGCGCGTTCGCCTTCGTGGTGATCTTCAAGGTGGAGGTCGACGATGAAGGCCTCGAAGACCTCGACTTGACCACTTCCGAAAAATATTTCGCCCGCTACATGCTGCTCGGCATCATGGGCGCCATCCAAGGCGCGATCACCACCATCGGCAACCTCATCATCGGCGTGCAGACGGTGAACGCGCCGCTGTACATACTTACCGGCGTCATCACGTCGCTGGTATATCTGAGCATCACCTTCGCGCTGTCGACCTCGTTCATGCATATTGGCAAGGGACTGTGCGTCGCGCTGATCATCGTGCAGATTCCGGGCGCTTCCGGCCTGTATCCGATTGAGATGATGCCGAAATTCTTCCGCATGGTCTACCCGTTCGTGCCATTCAGTTATTCGATTGACGCGTTCCGTGAGACGATTGCCGGCTTCTACGACGGGCATTGGCTCAAGTCGATTGGCGCGCTACTGATGTTCGCCGTGGTCGCGTTCTTCATCGGACTTGCGATTCGCCCGCTGCTGGTCAATCTCAACCGCCTGTTCGCCCGTCAGATCAAGGAAAGCGACATGATCATCGGCGAGGAGGTACAGCTTCCGGAACGCGGCTACAACGTGTCCCAGGCCATTCAAGTGCTCGCCGATAAGGGCGGCTACCGTGAGGCGATCGAGGAACGTGCGAGCCGCTTCGCCGAACTGTATCCGAAGCTCGCGCTGGTTGCCGGTTTCATTGTGCCGGTGATTCTGGTGCTGATCTTCTCCTTCACCAACGGCGAGAAGATCGTGGTGCTTGCCACCTGGATCATCTGGGTGCTGCTCATCATCGGATTCCTGATGGTCATCGAATATATGCGTTTCAGCCTGCAACGCCAGGTGGAACTCGGCAGCCTCAGCGACGAAGCGATTCGCGAACAACTGGTGGAACGCCAAGCTGCAAGGCTGCGCCGCAAGAAGCGTGCGCAACAAATCAGGCGAGACAAGCTGATGCGCAAGGCACAACGAAGAAAACACGAAACCAAACAGGCGATCGCCAACGTCGCAGACACCAGCCAAGCCGATGCCGACGGCATCGCAACACTGGTACAGGCCATGAACGCGACCGGCAACACCGGCACAGCGAGCAACACCAATCCCAACGGTAACAGCGAAAGGAGCAACGCATGAAAAACATCTGGAAACTGTTCGTCGGCGACGTTCGACGCCTGACCAGCAACATCGTCTCCATCATCATCGTCATCGGACTGGTGGTAATTCCTGGCCTGTTCTCCTGGTTCAACGTGAGCGCAAGCTGGGATCCATTCGCCAACACCGGCAATCTGAAATTCGCCGTCGCCAACGACGATGAAGGCTACAAGTCCGATCTCATTCCCGTGAAGATCAGTATCGGCGATCAGGTGGTCAACACCTTGCGCGCCAACGACCAGATGGACTGGACCTTCACCACCAAAAAAGAGGCCATCGACGGCACCAAATCCGGCAAATACTATGCAGCAGTGGTGATTCCGAAGGATTTCAGCACCCGCATGATGACATTCTTCACCGCGGACGGCGACCATGCCACACTCACCTACTACAACAACGAGAAGAAGAACGCACTCGCTCCGAAGATCACCGGCCAGGGAGCTGACACCGTGGCAGCACAGATCAACGAAATGTTCTCCGCAACGTTGACGAGCACCGCGCTCAACATCGCCTCGCAGCTGGCCGATGAGCTTGACAAACCGAAATCGCAGGCCACGCTCACCAACTTCAGCAACAATATGAACAACTTCGCGAACACGCTGAACGACACGTCATCCGCGTTGACCACGTTCAGCTCGCTGACGTTGAGCGCGCAGAACCTGCTCGACAGCTCCAACAGCCTGCTTTCCAACGTGAGCGGCAGCGCGAAGAACGCCGTCAACGAGCTCAAACAGTCGAAGAACGGCATCAACGATCTGACCGGAGCCGTCAAAACCAGCACGAATGCGCTCAGCACCGCGTTGAGCAGCTCGTCGAACAGCTTCGGCGCTGTCTCCACCGATATTGACAGCGTATTCAACAATGCGGGCACCCAAGCCGGCAATACGGCCACCGCCCTGCGCAATCAGGCTGCGAACGTATCCAAGCAGGCGCAAGGCTATCAGAACATCTACGATGCCCTCGACGAGCTCAGCAACAACAATCTGGTGCCGGAAGTCGCGAAAATCGCCATCAATCATCTCAAAACCAACGTGGGCGCGACCATTACGCAACTCAACGATCTAGCGAACTCACTCAACACCAGCGCCGACAATATCGACGCGAAAGTGAGCGACACCACAGCCGACCGCGAGCGCGTGAGCCAGCTTGCCCAGCAGGCGAAGGCCTCCATCGACGGCATCAAAACCGATTTCGACAGCCAGCTCAAGCCGCAGCTCAACGACATTTCCGATTCGATCAGCAGCACGGCCACCGCACTGAGCAGCACGGCCACCGATCTGAAGGGCGCGTTGGGAGATCTCAACAGCACCACGAAGTCGGCAGGCAAGCAGCTGACCAATATTCGCACGGTGTTGGATTCCACCGCCGAAAGCCTCACTAAGGCGAGCACCGCGCTGTCTTCGTTCAATGGCACGCTTTCCGACGCGCTGAACAGCGGCAATATGGACACCGTCAAAGACGTGCTCGGCAACAACACCGATTCGCTGGCGGCGGCTCTTGCGGCCCCCGTCCAAGTGAAGCGCACGGCCGTGTTCCCTGTGGAGAATTTCGGCTCACAACTGGCTCCGTTCTACACGATTCTGCCGTTGTTCGTGGGATCGCTGCTTATGGCCGTAACACTCAAGACCACGGTGTCGCGCAAGAATCGTGAGGAGCTCGACAATCCGAAGCCGCATCAGCTGTTCCTCGGCCATTATGGCGTGTTCGCCGTGATCGCACTGTTGCAGAGCACGTTCTCGCTGGGCGGCGGCCTGCTGTTCCTGCACATTCAGGCAGTGCACCCGTGGCTGTTCATGTTGACCGGCTGGGTGGCCTCCCTCGTGTTCTCGTTCTTCACCTACACGATGGTGGCGAGCTTCGGCAACGTGGGCAAGGCCATTGGCGTGCTGACGCTGGTGTTGCAGATTTCCGGCGCGAACGGCGCGTATCCGCTTGCCGTGCTGCCGAAGATCATCGGCGATATCAGCCCGTTCCTGCCGGCCACGCATGCGATTACGGCATTGCGTGCGGCCATTGCCGGTATTTACAACAATGATTATTGGCATGCGATCGGTTCGCTGTTGCTGTTCCTGATTCCGCTGCTGCTGATTGGCTTGCTGCTGCGTATTCCGCTGGTCAAATTCAATAGGTGGTACGTGGCGAAGGTGGAAAGCACCAAGGTGGTCGCATGATTACCGGAGTGCATGAGGTGGTTTCCGGAGCCGTTTCCGATGTGGTTTCCGACGCGGTCAGTGACGTGCATGCGGCTGTTCGCAAGGCGCAGAGCCGGCGCGAGCAGCTTCGCGAGCAGACCGATCATAAGATCATGAAGGCCACGCTTGCGATTGTGATTTCCGATGGTGTCGGTGCGGTGACCATTGAAGAGGTCGCCCGTCGTTCCGGTGTTGCGAAAACCACGATTTATCGCCGCTATAAGAATGCGGACGATCTGTTGCGCCGCGTGCAGTTGGAAGTTGCGGGATTGCCGGATTTCAGCGATGTCGAGTTGTCGAAAAACGGTCTGCTGACGATACTGCAACGCATTCAGGGCTGTTTTTTCGACAGTGAGCTTGGTTTGAAAGCCGTCGGTGTGGTGCTTTCTTCCGATAATCCTTCGTTGAATGCGATTGCCGATCAAGTGCTCGTTCCTGCGGAAAAGCGTTTTTCTGAGTTTGTTGAGCGCGGCATGAAGGCCGGAGTGTTCCGTAATGGATTGGATCCGCAATTCCTGTTCAGCACGATACTCGGCTCCATGCTCGCCTGTAAGGCGTTGCATGGCGACGCGAGTATTCCTTGGCCTGAGAACATGACGGCTGTTCTATGGCCCGTTATGGCCGTCTGAAAGGCATTGCAGAGCAGAGTTGCACATAGTAGTATCTGAAACTCATGAGCGTCCCCGCTACGGCCTTTAATCACTCTTTGAGTGAGGCTGTAGCTGAGGCGCTCATTGTACGTTTGCAGACTTTTCGCCGCTACTGGGCCTACTGGATCGACGCTTCCTGACGGGCCACGTCCAACGCCTTGTTGAACGCTTCCGACGTCCAGCTGGCACCGGCCACCTTGTCTACCTTGAGGTCTTTGAGCGGCTTGCCGTCCACCACGCCGTTGATGGCTTCGGCGAACGCATTCTGGTGCTTTTTGGAGATGGATGCCCGATAACCTCCACATTGGTGACGGTCTGATCTTTGACCGTCACATGCACATCGATGGTGTCTTCGCCCACCGGCCCGTACTGGCCGTTGATCGAGTAGGTACCGTCGGCATAGTTGCCGGTGTCTTGCTTGTCGGATGTGGTGCTGTTCGGATCGTCGGCATGGTTTTTGTCGTCCGAATCCGCAGAATCGCCGGAGTCGGTGGCGCTACCGCTGTTCTTCGAATTTTCTTCCTGCGATTGCACGCTTTCGCCGGAATTTCCGGCATATTCATCGTCCATCGGTGTCGCCGTGGGTTCGCCGCATGCCGACAGCAGCGCAAGGCTTGCCGCAGACAGTGCGATCACTTTGATCGCATTCGATGATTCGTTGCTCATGTTCGCTCCGTACGATTCGTCAGTGCTATGGCTTGGATTGTTCGGCTGATTTCAGCTTATTCCTCACCGCCGGTTTTCGCGGCTTTGGTCGGATCGGCGAAGCTGATGGCCGTCTCGCCGTTCTGTGCGCCTTCCGTAGTGGAACCGGTGTATGCCGGCTTGCCACCCGCCTGCTCATAGACCTTCCGTGCGGCCTCATCATTCCACTTCTCACCGACGAGCACGCCATGGTTGAGCATGATCTCGCGCTGGGCGCAGGATGCGACGAGCGCATCATGGGTCACGACGATGATGGTAGTGCCCTGCTCGTGCAGCTGACGGAACAGGTCAAGCACGATTTTCTCGTTCTTCTCATCCAAATTGCCGGTCGGTTCGTCCGCAAGAATCAGTTTCGGACAGTTGATGAGCGCACGTGCGATGCACACACGCTGCTGTTCGCCGCCGGAAAGCTGTCCGGGCAGATGGTGGGCACGCTCCTTCAGACCGACGCGCTCCAATGCTTCCAACGCCTGCTGCTCGTTGACTACGGAATGGTAGTACTGTGCCACCATCACGTTTTCCACAGCCGTCAGATGCGGTACCAGATAGAACTTCTGGAACACCAATCCGATCATGTTCTTACGCACGTCGGCAAGCTGCTTGGCGTTCAAATCCTCCAACTTGCGGCCTTCCAGCATGACGGAACCCTTTGAAGGCGTGTCCATGCAGCCAATCATGTTCATCAGCGTGGTTTTGCCGGAACCCGACGAACCGACAATCGCAAGCCATTCACCTTGCGGAACGGTCAAAGTCAAATCGTCGACGGCACGCAAATCGCCGTAAATCTTGGAAATATGATCCAATTCAAGCAACGTATTCAACGTATGTTCGGAACTCATGATTATTCCTCCCTCAAAACGATGGCGGGGTCGATACGGGTTGCGCGGCGAACCGGCGGGATGGATGCGATGACGGCGATGAGCACGCTCAACAGCAGCGAGGCGACGCCCAACAGCCAGTTGAAGCCGATGGCACGCTCGAATACGGACACGCACAGCACGCGGGCCAGCAGGTAGCCGATGGCAGTGCCGATCAGGCCGCCAATCAGTCCGTAGATGGCGGATTCCACATAGAATTCGATGCCGATGGCGCGCGAGGATGCGCCTAACGCCTTGCGCAAGCCGATTTCGTTGCGTCGCTGAGACACGATGGAACTGATGGTGGTGCCCACGCCCACAAACGTCAGCACGAGCACGACCAGCGACACGATCCAGAACAGGGTTTGCAGCATGGCGATGATACGAGTGTCGGATGAGGTGATTTTGGTGACGGTCTGCGCTTTCACGCCGGTTGACGGATTCGCATTGATCGATTTGACGACATCGTTGAGTTCGCTGCCTACCGCATTGACGGAATATTCGATCACGTCCGCTCCGCGTTTGAAACCGGCCAGTTTGGCCACGTCAGCGTTGACCGCGTAGACGATTTCGTCTTCGCTGCCGCCCGTATCGACGATGCCTCCGACACGGAATTCAGTGCCGGTGTTCTCCATAATGTCGGACGAAACGCGGCCGTTTTCTTTGGCTTGCGCTTCGGTTTGGCTAAGAGCGCCGGAATCCTGCGCATCGTCGGATGCGCGGTAGCCGATGGTTACGGTCGAACCGATGGAGACACCGAGCGCGTCTGCCACGTCACGGCCGAGCATCACGTTGCCTTTGCTGGGCCAATCGCCAGTCACGTTCCAATGATGGTTGAGCGCCTTCACGTCTTTGGTTGTGATGCCAGCCAGCGTGTATGGCGCAGAATTGATGCGCACGCTTTCATACCGGTAAGCGGCGGAACGGGCGCTGTACGAGCCTTTCACCATCTGGTTCAACGCTTTGACGGTATCGGTGTCGATGCCGTGGGACTTTTCGGCTGATTCGGACGGCGTGACGATAAGATTCGCGCCATACGCACGCATTTCCTCGTTCATCTGCTGTGGAACGGCAATACACGTCGCCGCAAGGCAGAACAGCGTGGCAGCGCCCACCATGGAGGCGATCACGGCCATAACGGCCCGCGAACGACGGCGGAACACCGCGCCCCACAGCATGGTGAAGAACATCTTGCGATTAGTCATCTCATGCCCCTTACGGACTGTCTTGAACTCACCTACCATGCAACACCTCCGCAGACGAACAGCACAGTGTGCCGTTCGTGACCGAGGCCGCAGCCGCGGCCGAGTTTACGGAACTCAAGTTGACATCAGCGGCCATGCAACACCTCCGCAGGTTTGAGTCCCAGAATCGAACGGATCGACGAGAACGAGGCGATCAGCACGGTAAGCGTCAGCAGCACAAACACCAGCACAAACACCATCGGACGCATCGTAATGCCGGAACCGAATACCACATGTCCCACAATCTGCGCAACACCGGAACCCAACAGCGCACCGACAATCGCACCAACCAACGAAATCACAGCCGTCTCAGCGAGCATCAGGCGAGAAACCGCACCATCGGTGGCACCAATCGCCTTCAGCAACGCCAATTCTGAACCGCGCTCACCAATCGAGGCGGCCATCAGATTCGCCACTGCAATAGCGGCCGCAACCAGCGAAAGCACGGTCATCAGCACCATCACCGCCTGCGTTTTCTGCAGCACATCGCCCTGTAATGCGGCCACCTGACGCACCTGCTTGGCTACGGAACCGGGAATGACCTCTTCGATCTGATAGGCGATGGACGAAGGGTACGCGGTGCAATACCATGTTTCCCACTCATCTTGCGTGAGCGCATTCGGATTCTTCGACGCCTTACGCGCCAAATCATTGTCTGGCGTGGTCAGAGCCTTGACTTCGATCTTGTCGATGGAATCAGGCAGATTCGCAAGCACCTGCGCGGTGGATGACGGAATGTACATCGCATTGTTGTCGCTATCGCCGGAATCGTAAATGCCGGTGATGGTGATCCGCTGCTTGTTGCGGCTGCCGTCGGCGGTGGTTTTGTAGAGGGTTACGGTATCTCCCTTGGTCACGCCGAGTTTGGATGCGAGCGTGGTGCCGATCAGGCCTTGCGCGCTATCGTCTTTCGGCCAGGAGCCGTCAAGCTTCCACCACGAACGCATGCCGTTCATGCCCGCCACCGTGGATTCACCGGAATCCATATGCAGGGTCTTGGCGAACCATGTGCCCACGATCGGCACGCCGGAAGCCTTGCAGGAGCTGGAATCCACCGATTCGGACGCGCAGTTCACGTCAGCATGGATATTAAGTTCGGGGGCAAAATTCGTGATGTTGAACGCCCAGAAGATGGTTTTGATCTTCGGTGCGTCCGATTCCTTCAGAAATGTGGTCGGATCGGATTCGGAAGTGCCGGAAGCGTTGCTATTCGCGTCACCCCCCGTGTTGTACAGGTCGTTGACGACGGCATCGGCCTTGGGCTGCACGGTGATGTTGGAACCGTACGTCGACAGTTCCGCGTTCAGCTTGTCTCCAACGTCGAACACCACACCCAGCATGGCCACGCTGACCGTGGCCGACAGGCACACGGTGACCGCGATCAGCAGTCTGCGTTTGAACTGCCTGCTGAACGAGCGGAAAATCATTCGAAAAAAGAACATGACTACCTCTTTCCGCTCACTGGAAATGCGTCGACAATGCGTCGAGCGTCGAAGTTTGAATTACGATTTTGCCGGATTCAACCTGATAATCGAACGGCACAGGATTGCAGCCGCCCTTGAATCCGATAGTGGCGAGGTTGATGGCGACATCGCACTTCTTGCAGATGATCTTGCCATCCTTCTCGTAATAGCCCGCGTCACCGCAGTTATCGCATGCGTCAAGACCGACACCGTACGCTCCACCATTCTTCTTGATGATGATGAAACGCATTACCGTGCCATCTTTCGCCTTGTATTGGAAGCGATGCAGGTGACCGTCGTTAATCTGACTGAATTTGATGGTGGCCACGCCGTCGCTCAGCGAATAATCCTCAGGCGGAGACAGCGTAATGACCTTCTTCGTTTGCGCCACACCATACGTGAGCGCGAACGTGATGCCGATCATCGCAACAAGACTCCATGCGCCGGCCGCCTTCGCACGGCGACGGAACGCGATATGCGATCGCACAATGGCCTCGTTTGCGCCTTCCGGCTTGATTTTGAAGCCCATCACAATGCTGGCGACCACCGGAATGATGAACACCAACACCATGGCAATGACCATATGACGCTGATGATTGATGCACCACACCAACGCCAGGAACGCTTCCGTAGGGAAATGAACGATGCGCTTGGACTGCAGAATCTGCGCAAGATCAGTGAAATGCGAGACAAACAGCAGCGCAATCAGCAGCAGCACGGCCGTGGTGAACGACCAACGAATCGCAGTGGAACGCATCGTACGGAAAATCAACGCTGCAACAATCGCAGTGGCCGCACCCAATGCGAAACCAAGCGCACGAAGCAGCATATCCGAAGTGAAGATCGGATCTCCTGGCTCCACGAAAATCGTCAAACGCAAAATAACATCAGGCAACGCACGGAAGGTGGTGGAGGCAATCGCAAGAGCGCCAATCGCATTCGCAATATCGAGCAACGCGCGATGATCATGCCAATTCGTAGTGATGCGACGTGCGAACAGCACAACAACGAACACTGCGATATCGAAAATCACACAACACCACAACGTGGGGTAATTGACGAACGTACGCTGATTGATCATCGCGGATGCACGCAACGCGGCGAACACAATGGCACCCGCGAATCCAATAATGAAGCCCGCAAGACGCCAGTACGCGCTCAACGGCTTGTCACGCCCCTCACCGACCGTGAGCATCACGTTCAGCGCCATAATCAGCAAAGCCGGTGCCAGCGTTCCCTGCAACACCGTGACGTACTGCGTCAGCATCTCACACCTTTCGTTATATATCCCTGTCAAAGCCTAGTGAATTCGGCACGCAAAAGGAACCCCCTTACCAAGATTCCCCCAAAAGCGCGTTATCTCCCAAAAGCGTATCCCCTCAAACGCAAGAGAGCGGCTGCTTGGATGGTTGTTCGACCGTAGGCTCGGCCAAACGGCCTTGAGTGCGTCGAACGACTATCCAGGCAACCGCGAACGCCGTACCCATATTCGCGCTACTTGCATACGTTTCGCGATACGTGAACGGCGTTAACCACGAGTTGAATCTCAACATGAATTCAGGCTTACATCCAAACCGTTTCGCTTGGCATGTGCCGGAACTCACGTTTCAGATCACCACTCCTGCGGGGTGTAGTTCCACTCCGGGAAAGTGACCTCGAGCGGTTCGGTCCAGAAGCGGCCCTTAACGCCGGTCTCCGGATCAACATGCAGCATCCAACCCTTCTTCTCCGGAGATTCGATCTTCAGCACGAGCTTGTAGGAGCCAGCCTCGTCGAGCTTGACGTTGGCGCCGTAGTGCGGGCCGTCGGAAGCGTTCATCTGCATGAAGGTACCGGAACCAACGGTCTCGTTGTTCGCGTTGTTGATGATCTCGTAGTTCACGGTGAGGTCCGGCACGAAGTCGCCTTTGCCATAGCCGAGCTCGGTGCCCTTCTCGTTGGCATGGATGTCGGCTTCCAGGTGGAAGGAAGCGTCGGCAGCCTTCAGGCCCATACCGGACGGTTCCATATCGATCGGCTGGAAGTACACGGCGTTGACGGTCAGCGGGCCGACTTCCTGGTCGGAATGGTTCTCATCGACCTGGATCTCCTCGAAGCCCGCGCCGGAATCGCTGGAGCTGGAGTCGTCGGCGCCCTTGGTCTCCGACGTGGAGGCGCTGGACTTGCCGCTGGATGCGGCATTGTCGGAATTGCCGCATGCGGACAGGGAGAAGGCCATGGAGCCTGCCAACAGGATGCCGAGCAGGGCGGCGATCTTCTTATTCTTCATTGTGTTGTAATTTCTCTGCTTGCACTCTGTGCATGCCATTGT
>ERZ773225.3611-NODE-3611-length-13635-cov-3.737261_pt1 | contig 13635 bp, 10 predicted proteins | sample MGYA00580993_ERZ773225 | MGnify/ENA primary metagenome ERZ773225 (study PRJEB29015, sample SAMEA2737748) | human gut metagenome | biome: human gut; feature: human-associated habitat; material: faeces | place: China | collected 2012 ... | reverse complement strand
CCGCCATTTTTTTGACTGAAACATGAAGAAAAGAAAGAACCTGCGCTTTGCAGTTATGCTGCTGGCATTGATACTTCTGATGACAGCAGTTTCTGTATGCGTCTCTGCGGCAGACGACGATATGCCATTTTCGACGATACAGCTCATAGGAACAAACACGTGGAATGAAGATGTAACATCCATTTTTTATCCCAACCATGAGGCAAAAACGCTGATTGTGTACTCTTCGTTTACTGCAGCAAATGTTGTGGCGGAGAAGCCTAGATGGTCTGCGCTTGACAGCAATGGGAATGTGATCGAAGGGATGGAAGTAACTTGCGATGACTTTAAGAACAGCAGTTACAACGATGTATCAGCAATTAAGGTCACCTATCAAGGCAAAACCGCTACTTATCTGCAGTATCATGCGCAGCTAAAATGGCCTCTGTCGGGTGTAGAATACTCCGTAACAGACGACCGTGACAGTGATGGGAATCTGATACCGGAAAAAGTGTCAGTTTCTCCGAAAACTACTGGCAGCAAGCCAAAAGATAAAGCAAAGTGGGGCAACACGACTGTAACAACTACGTCCACTGCTGTTCCATCGAAAGAAGTTGCAAGCAAGTCAAAGATCACGCTGCTTGGATTTTGTGGTGCAATTACGTCGATTGAGCCAAAAGATGCTGTACTTGAACAGACGAGTAACTCAGCGACGGTAAACTGGTATAAAACCACCGGCACAGTTACATTCACCATAGACGGAAAAAGTCTGCCTGCAGGTAGCAAGCTGAAAGGTACAAGTGCTACAAAAAAAATTACGATTACCGACAAGCGGGTTGTAAAGCAGACAGTAACGCCCTGCACGAACGGGACAATAAAAACAGTCTATAAAGAGGCTCGTCCCGGGGATACGGTGTGGTGGACTGCTGAGCCGGACGAGGGCTATAAACTGAACACATTTACAGCCAAAGACGCATTCGGCGAAGATGTGACATACACAGTAGACCCGAGCGATACTAACCGTATCAGTTTTATGATGCCCTATGGCGAAGTGACCGTCTCTGCGACGTTTGCAGAGCTGCAGCCGGGTGAAAAATCGTCCACCGCTCGAATGAAGAGCATGAAGCTTGGCAAGTATGAAGGAAAAATTTCTGGCACAGAGATCACGATCGAGGGACCTGTCGGTACGGATGATCTGACCCAGCTTGCACCGAGCTTTACCCTCAGCAACGGGGCTTATGTGGAAAACGCGGATACCCTGCGCTTTGAGAACATGAAGCCCAAAACAGTCAGAGTCATGGCCGAAGACGGTGTCCACTACCGTGACTATACTGTAACCGTTTATCAGGTAACGTTAGAGGGCCTTGGCACTGCGGCAGAGCCGTTCCTGATCAAAGGCACCAATGATTTTACGAGCTTTGTCAAATACCATCCCGAAGCATACTATCTGCAGCGGGACGACCTGAACCTGAGTGCAGTCACCGCAACGTCTGGAACCGTGATCGGCGGTACGTTCAAAGGTGTCTACGATGGCGGCGGCTATAAGATCACCGGCCTGAAGCTGAACAATTTGAGCACGAACGGAAACGCCGCCCTGTTCCATACCGTCTCCGGTGCGGTCAAGAATCTGACCATCGAAAGCGACTGCAGCTTCACCGCCCGCCAGTTGGTCGGCTCCTTCGCCCTGTATCTGAAGGACGGCGGCAAGCTGGACAACTGCACCAACCGGGCGGCTGTCACCTGCAAGCCGACGGGCGCGGTCGATGGCACCATCAACTGCTACGCGGGCGGTCTTGTGGCCCGCACGGACAGCAGCACATGGGCTTCCGCGCAGAACCAGATCACGAACTGCCGCAACGACGGCAGCGTGACCGTCGCCCCGGCGGACACGCCGAACGGGAACTTCGCCAGCGCGGGCGGCCTCGTCGGCGGCCCGGCCAACGTAAAGATCAGCCAGAGCGTCAACACTGGTGAGGTCTCCAACGAAGTCTCGATGCAGAGCTACTATGGCATGGACGGCAACTGCACCGGCGGCCTCGTCGGTCAGATCGACCCGAACGACGCGCTCGGCGTGAAGACCGAGATCATCGGCTGCGTCAACACCGGCAAGGTCACCGGCGGCTGCAACGTCGGCGGCGTGGCAGGCAAGGTCAACAATAAGAACGGCTCCGTCCTCATCGAGTCCTGCCGCAATCTCGGCAATGTCCACGCCACCAACACCGCGGACGTGCAGAACGTCGGCGGCATCCTCGGCTGCGGCTACGCCGAGATCTACAACTGCGACTCCGCCGGTACCATCACCGGCGAGACCACCGCCGCCAGCGCCTACCGCGGCGCGATCGCCGGCTATCTCCGCCGCGAGAACTCCGTCATCAGCCGCTGCTTCGTCGCCAACGCCGACGCCGTCGTCGGCGGTCAGGCCAACGGCGTCAGCTACTCCGGCGCGGTCGAGACGAAGTTCATCGCCGCCTCCGACGTCAACTCGCAGACCCACATCGACGAGCTGAACGCCTACGAAAAGCCCAAGTCCCTCCTCAAGATCACCTTCCGCGCCCCCACCGCAGACGAGACCTGGGCAAACGGCAACTACATCCCCGGCGAAGCTGAGACCGCCAAGGGTTATGAGGCCAAGCTCCTCGGCTTTGCCATCGACGGCCATCAGGCGGAGATCGACGAGGCGGCGAAGACCGTCACCCTCGTCCTGCCCCACGGCACGACCCTGACGAATCTGACCCCGACCCTCACCGTCAGCTCCCGCGCGACCTATACGCCCGCAGGCGCGCAGGACTTCACGTCTCCCGTGACCTACACCGTCACCTCGGAAGACAAGTCCGCCACCGCGACCTATCCCGTCACCGTCACCGCCGCCGAGCAGTCCAGCGGCCTCGGTTCCTTCGCCGTGAAGCAGGGCAGCACCGCCTACCCCGTCACGACCGGTGAAGACGGCAGGAAGACCGTCACCATCCCGGCCTCCGCCCTCGCCTCCAACGCCGAGTCCGCTCTGACCTTCCTCTACCGGACGAATTCCGGCGAGAAGGCCACCGGCACCATCGGCGGTACGGCCCTGACGCAGACCACCTCCGGCGCGTATGACGCCCTCAGCTGGCCCTTCTCCACTGCCACCCTCACCAGCGGCACAAAGACGCTGACGATGACCTTCGGCGGCGAGACCCAGCAGGTCGACATCGTCATCGTCCCCGAGCTTTCCAGCCTCTCCGTCAAGATCGCAGATGCCGCCCAGCGCGTCACGAAGACCGAGACCGGCTACAAGCTCGACCTGCCCGACTCCGCCTCCACCGTCTCCGTCACCGCCGTCCCGGCCCTCACGTCGGACACCGTGACGATCAGCGGCACAGCGAACACGACGGCAGACGTCGACGTGACAGGGAAGACCAGCTTCGACATCGTGGTCAGCGGCAAGACCCTCACGGTCGCCATCAACCGCGTCAAGACCACCTCCGTCACCTTCACCACCACCCCCGCCGACGCCGCCGTCACCGTCATCGATCAGGCCGGGACCCCCGTCCTGCCCGACTCTGATGGCGTCTATACCCTCCTCGGCGGCGCAGGCTACACCTACACCTACCGTGTCTCCAGCAGCGGCTACGTCACCAAGACCGGCTCGCTGACACAGGTGCAGCTCAGAGGCGGTTCGCTCCTCATCGACGTCAGCCTCGCTCCCGCGGGCAGCACCGTCACCCCCGTCGACCCGAGCGAGCCCGTCACCGGCGAATGGCCCAGCTTCCGCGGAAATGAGGCGAACAACGGCGTCACCTCCGCGAAAACGCCCATCTCCAAGGACGAGACCGTCAAGTCCTGGTCCGTCCAGATCGGCGGCACCCCGACCCCGCCGCTGATGGTCAGCGGCAAGCTCTACGTCCTCACCGGCAGCACCGTCAAGGCCATCGACCCGAAGACCGGCACGGTCACCGCGACCTCCGAAAAGCTCGCCGGTACCAGCCAGTTCGGCACGAACCCCATCGCCTACGGCGACGGCAAGTTCTACATCCAGCTCGACGCGAACACGTCCGATGAGAAGGCCCACGTGCAGGCCATCGACGCCGCGACGCTCAAGAGCGTCTGGGTCTCCGAGGGCTTTGAAGGCCAGCTCATCTCGCCCATCACCTACCACAACGGCTACATCTACACCGGCACGTGGCAGCAGGAGGAGAAGACCGGCACCTACTTCTGCCTCTCTACCACCGACGAGGACCCGACCGACACCGGCGAGACCAAGTACACCAGCTGGCGCATCTCGAAGCAAGGCGGCTTCTACTGGGTCGGCGCCTACGCGACGGACAATTACGTCATCTTCGGCTCCGACAACGGCAAGGGCGGCTCCACCGAGTACGGCTCCACGCTCTACAGTGTCAACGCGAAGACCGGCACCGTCATCGACACCGAGACGAACCTCATCGGCGACCTCCGCTCCGCCGTCGTGAAGTCCGGCAGCTACGTCTACTTCACCTCCAAGGCCGGTTACCTCTACCGCGCCACGGTGAGCAGTGACGGACAACTGGGCACGCCTGAGGCGCTCAAGCTCGATGGCATGATCACCGGCACGCCCGTCGTCTGCGGCGATACCGTCTTCGTCACCTGCTCCGGCCAGACCCAGTTCCAGAGTCCCGGCAAGATCTACGCGATCAAAGCTGGCGCGGAGCCCATGTCGGTGTATGATCGTGCTGCAACGACCGGCTACATCCAGTCCAGCCTCCTCGTCTCCGACGCCTACAAGGCGGGCGAAGGCAAGCTCTACATCTACGGCTCCTGCAACGAGGAGAACGGCACCATCAACTTCTTCAAGTACGACGTCGCGAACCACACCTTCGACACCGGCGTGACGAAGGAGCTCTACACGCCGACGGGCGCAGAAAAGCAGTATAATCTCTGCAGCCTGATCTGCGACGCCCGCGGCACGCTCTACTTCAAGAACGACTCCGGCTACCTCACTGCCCTTGCCCGCGAGGTCATCGAGACCGACGTGAGCAAGGTCGAGGACATGATCGATGCGCTCTTCCCGATCACCGACGACAGTCTCACTGCCATCAAGCAGGCACGCCGCTACTACGAAGCCCTCGGCGACAAGAAGAGCGAGGTCACCAACCTTACCTCGCTCGAACGGGCCGAAGCCGAGTATCAGCAGCGCCTGACCAACAAGCGCCAGACCGTGCTCGACGATCTCAAGAAGATCTACGACGCGAAGGACACCAAGGACTTCACCACCAGGGGCCTGCAGAAGCTCAAGGAGGCCTATGAAGAGGGCGTCCGGAACATCAACAACGCCCACGACTGCAAGCTGGTCGAAAGCAGCTTCAACGCAGCCGCGGAGAAGATCAACAAGCTCAACGGCAAGGATATCACGGTCACCTTCCGCCTCATCGGCGCGCTGCAGGCCACGCAGGACGTCAACCTGACGAAGGACAGCTACCTGCCCGAATACGTGACCTGGATCCCCACCACCTCCTACGACCTGCAGGAGGATGCCACGGTCTACGATCTTTACACCAAGGCCATCGGCGAGGCTGGTCTGCGCTCCATCGGCGAGGAGAACGACTATGTCCGCACGATCTACGCCCCGTCCTGCCTCGGCGGCTACGCCCTGAGCGAGTTCACCAACGGCGCGCGCTCCGGCTGGATGTACACGGTCAACGGCACGCATCCGGACCGCGGTCTGAAGAACTGGAAGCTCAAGGACGGCGACGTGGTCGTCTGGCACTACATCAATGACTACGCGCACGAGGCGGCCGACTGGTTCGACGACCCGGATTATCCCGCCCTCGGCGACGGCACTTACTACAACAGCTGGCTCCGCGCGGCGGACATCAGCCCGGAGCAGTATGTGCAGCAGCTGCTCGGCAAGATCCTGAAGGTCGGCAAGAACGGCACCGTCGAGCCGAAACTGACGCTCTCGCACATCGGCAGATCCGTCACCTTCACCTTCAAACCCGACAAGGGCTACCACGTCAAGGACGTCAAGGTCGACGGCAAGTCCGTCGGCGCGGTCACGACCTACACCGTGGACAAGCTGACCGTCTCGACGAGGATCGAAGTCGAGTTCACCAACGGCGTGCTCCCGTTCACCGACGTGCGCGAAGCCGACTGGTTCTATGACGATGTCGTCTACGCCTATGAGAACGGCCTGTTCTCCGGCACCAGCGACACGACGTTCAGCCCGAACGCTTCCATGACCCGCGCCATGCTCGTCACAGTCCTCTATCGCCTCGAGGGCCAGCCCACTGTCTCCGGCCGCAGCGGCTTCTCGGATGTCAAGCTGAACAGCTACTACGAAGACGCCGTCACCTGGGCCGCCGACAACGGTATCGTCAACGGCACCGGCGCCACGACGTTCAGCCCGAACGCCAACGTCACCCGCGAGCAGATGGCTGCCATCCTCTACCGCTACGCGCAGTACAAGCAGTATGGCACCACCGCCAGCGCAGGCCTGAACGGCTTCTCCGACGCCGCGAAGGTCTCTGCCTATGCCAAAGCCCCGCTCAGCTGGGCAGTCGCCGAGAAGCTGGTCAACGGCTCCGAAGGCAAGCTCCTGCCCACCGGCAACGCCACAAGAGCACAGGTCGCCGCCATCCTCCACCGCTTCGTGGAGAATGTTGCAAAGACCACCGCCTGATCCTTTCCCGCACAGGACTGCCCCCCAAAGGGGGCAGTCCTGTTTGCTCTATAAGATACCGATTGTCAAGTTCCGCCCCTCCTCCCTCCCGTTCAATAACCCAGAAGTACTTGACACTATGATTCTTTCTGCGTATAATGGACATGATAGAAAGGGGCATTGCAGATGAGCAACGATAGTCCCGCCATTGGCGGTGATACAATGGCCTTTATCGATACGCTGCTGACACCGGAGGAGCGCGCAGAAAGCGATCTCCGCGTTGCGCTTATTGGTGAGATCATTAAGGCACGGCAGGAAAAAGGGATCAGCCAGAAGAAGCTGGAGGAATTGAGCGGGGTAAAGCAGCCCGTGATCGCACGAATGGAGCGCGGAACATCGAACCCGCAGATTGACACCATCCTGAAGCTGCTTGCACCGCTTGGAAAAACACTTGCGATTGTTGATCGCACATAAAAAATCCAAATCAAGGAGGTCTCATACCATGAGTGACCGTGAACAGGTAAACCAGATCATCAGCCGGCTCCCGGAATACAAAATGGCCGGCCTGCTGGCCTTCCTGCAGGGAATGGCCTTCGACGACGAGTTGGAGGACGCACGGTACTGCGAGCAGCTGGTCGACGATTACCTGAACGACCCGGACCCGGAGAAGCATCACACGATATCCATCGAAGAGCTTGCAAGGCGTGAGGGCGTTACCCTATGAAATACCGGATTGTCCTCGAAAAGCCTGCTGAGAAGTTCATTGTGAAGCTCCCGCAGCCGGAAAAGAAACGCGTCTTACGCGCCATCAGCAAGCTGCCATATGAAGGCGATATCAAACGGCTGCAGGGGAAAAAGAGCCGTGGTCTGCTCCGCCTGCGTGTCGGCGATTACCGCGTCATATACACCATAGACGACGGCCTGCTCGTCGTCTGTGTGATTGATGCCGGAAACCGCGGGCAGATCTATCAAAGATATTCATAAAAAAACCGTGAGGGGCCCGTACAGGCTTCTCACGGTCTTTTTTCAGCAAAACCTCACCCGGGGCCGTTTTACAAGTCCGAATGATAAATTTTTTTCAGGAATCCATAGAGCACTTCTTCGTTCGAACGCGTTCCAAGGAAACGAATAAGCTCTGTTTTTAATAAATCCTGAAAATCCAGAACATTTTTAAGCAAAATGATATGACCTATTAAATTTGGAGCTCATATTATAATAAAAGTATGATTGCTTAACACAAGGGTGTTGATTTTGTGCCATACATCGCATATCTGCCGAACAGCAGAGTCACGCTTCTGGATCTCGACGAGGTGGCAGAGGTTCTGAATGTCTCACGAAAAACCGCATACCGATACTGCAAGAGTGGAAAACTCCCGTCCAACAGCGTCAGCGGGCAGGTCATGGTTTCCGAAGAAACGCTGCTTGCCTTTCTGCATGGCGCAAAGCCGCAGAAATCCGCGACCCGCACCGGCCAATATGCCGCCCGTGGGCAGAAGGTGGAGCCACCTCAATTCGCAGAATTCCCGCCAAACGATTTGACCGGAGTACGCCGAATCGAAGGATATTGATGAGTTTTACGCAGAAATGCGTGGTTTTTCAGTATTTGCCCCGGACAGCAGAATCCTAATTTTTACCAAATTCATGGATATCGGGGGGCTTTCATGCTGGAAAGCGTGTAAAAATGAGGTGAAGAGGGATGTGCTCTGCGTCCGGCCATGTTCTGCAAATGCCTCTGTGGGCTTCTACGCGCCGTTCTGAGCGGTTTTTATCCACTCGGCGTGAAGGATAATCATGCAAACGGCGTATTTCTGTATGGAAGCCCATGGAAGGCTCACAGGGCAACTGTCCGAAATTCGGACGGTTGTATGCGTCTGTGGGAAAACGCAGTAGACCGAAAAGGGGTCGGTAAAATGCTGCCTCCATGGTCTGTCCGAAAAACAGACGGACCGCCGAACATCATTTCCCCCACAAGTGGTCGAAGCGGAACCTGCTCTTTTTTGAGAGGGTTCCCAACGCTTCGAGAAAGACTTTCGCGGTTTTTTCCGCGTTTTGCTCATTTTTGAGTAATGGACATTTTTGTCCATTAACCCTATACGGCAAAGCACAGTAAGGCGGGTATGTTTGTAACACGCCCCGTGCCGCACGACTTTCAACCCGTACATTTTTGACCGAGTTGGAATTATATTAAATCCAAATTTGGATTCAGTGCCAGTCACTCAGCGCAAAGTTGCGCTCAATGAAATCAGCGAACGGAATTTTCCGTTGGTTACTCCTATAACCATGCCGACGAATTTCGTCGGGCTGGTCTGTCCGAAATCCGGACACGCTGTTTTCATCTTTGAACGCCGTCCGTGATCCGGACAACGAGACCAAAATTGGATTCGTTGGCTAACCACTAGCGAGTGACGCAAAGATCGTATTTTCCGACCTTTGGCCGCTGGTTTCGTTGTAGTCAGACGGGGGAACGATTCGTTACACCGCCCCATAGATATAATAAAAAAGGAACGCCTCAGGAAGAACGTTCCTTTCTTGTTTTCCGCTTACAAACGAAGAGCTTCCCGCAAGGCAGCTTCTTCTGCTGCATCCAGCTTTATGCCTTTGCAGGGTGTTTCCGTCCCATCGACCTCTTGGAACCACTTACGAATGTCCAGCACGGAATCAGGACTATTATCCCAGCGGATGCGTCTCACTTTTCTTTTCTAGCGGCCTGTCCCTGAAAGTGTGGCGATTTCCTCAACGATTTCATAAATGCGGTTGCTCATTCCAAATTCCTCCTAAAATAAATGACTTTTGCTCAAATATGTGTGAAAGTGCGTATGTGCTATTCCGGCCGCAGGGCCATATCATTTTGTTGCCGGAAATCCATGTTTCCGAACGGCCGACGAAATTCGTCGGCCCTATCGATTGTCTTAATCTCCAAAGCAGTTTCCTGCCATTGACCGTGTATGGACGGCCTGTCCATCAAGCAGAACGTCGATTCTGCGCCCACAGTCCTCGCAGGTGATTTTGATATTTGCTTGGCTGGATGCCACGGCGACGGATCGGCCCTTCTTCCGGATGGTCAGGTTGTGTCCATCGTAGCCAGCCAAGATATTCCCACAGTGGCAGCGAATGAGCTGGTTATTTCTGCAATTAGTCACGTTAACCCTCCTCGCTATTGCTCGTTTCTGTCGGCTGCGTATTTTTTGGAGATGAATTTTCCGTCAATCCGGAATTCTCAATCTGACAGTCACAAATTTCACCCGGATCAAGCGACGCACCGCAGTATGCGCACGAGCGATACAGGCTCATTGCACGCCCCCTCCTCATCACTTGTAAAAATCTTCCGGCGATCCATAGTCAGTCGGCGCAGTGTTTCGCGGCTTGCCGTTGTACTGCCCTTCCATGACCTTGAGAAAATTATCTGGTTTAATTAACCAGTCGAAGTTGGCTGTCCACCCGTTTTCTCCCTGTCCACACAAAAAGTCGCTATTCCTCACCCGTGCGATTGTCGCTAGGACTGCGTCCAGTCCATAATCATTCACCAGAGCGCAGAGCAGTTTCATTCGTTTACTCTCCCTCGGAATTCTTCGAACCTGACCTAGGCCCAAATCGTTCCAAGCGTCTGTGATACGTCGGATATCGACATCTGCCACAACCAAAGAGTAATCAGAGAATTTAATCTTATCTAAGTAAGAATTTAGCTCAATATAATTGGGTTGGGATTCTCCACTACCCGTAGGGATATTTTCCCGCTGGGGTAGTTGGGATTCTCCACTACCCGTAGGGGTATTTTCCTGCTGGGGGAGTTGGGATTCTCCACTACCTGATGGGATAGTATGCGGTTGCTTCATTTCAAATTCAGTAGCATTAAAATACCGAGCAAAATAGTGGCAGTAGTGAACTCTATTGCTCTCAAATTTCCGCTTTGTAACAAGACCTTGCCTCACCAGTTTTTTCAGAGTTTCCGAAGCCGTTGTCCGATCAACATTCAACCTCTCGGCAAACTTACTGAGGGAAAACTGACACCAAGCGCCTCTCACTGAAAAGCCGAGAATTAGCGCATAGCAGAGAGCCTCTGTTGGTTTCAAGTTAAGCGTATCCTGAAACCAATATGATACCTTGGCAAATTGTTCGTTTCGCACATTTTCCCTCATAAACGCCACTCATCTCCTCCTACTTTCTCGATTCAGTCTGCGCGATTTGCAGCACCATACTGCTGCAATAGCTTCGCGACGTTGACGTAAATCGTCCGCCCCGACCGGACACAGGGAATCGACCCCTCGCGGCAGCCGCGCCTCAAGTAGTACGCGCTCAGGCCGGTTGTCCGGACGGCATCTTCAATTTTTTGGAAGGGTTGGTTTGCAGACTGAGCACGTTCAGTTCCCTTCATCGCGATCCTCCTTTGCAAGCGCCGAGATGATGTCGAGAATTTTCCTTTTTTCGGTCTCCCCAAGTTCTCGGCGCAGTTTCCGGGTCATGGTCGGTTCGCTGATGTGAAGAGCGTCAGCAATCGCCCAGAGCGGAACGCCCGCGTTTTTTGCCGCAGTACGCAAATCACAATTAGCTGGTTTTTTCATGTTTCCTCCTTGACATATGATATAAAATTCACTATGCTTGATGTGATGATTATGATTGAAGTTTACTCGTGATATCAATAGTTTTCAAGTGAATAAAAAGAAAATTTTTATACTTGCAAAGTTTATATAGTGAATTTATTTTCACCATATCGACATGGAGAATATATGAAATTCGATTGCAAGAAAACATCAATACGCCTAAAGCGACTCCGGGAATCAAAAAAGCTATCGCATGATAAATTGTCTGATGAGATTGAAGACCGCTACGGCGTACACATCGACAAAAAGACGCTCATAAATTATGAAAAGGCTGAAACACTCAGTTCAAAGCCAGACGCAGTAAAAGGAATGAATATTACCCGCTTGACTGCTCTTGCTGACTATTATGGAGTATCAACCGATTATCTGCTTGGAGTCTCGGACTGTCCCAGCATCCGTAAAGATGTCAAGGTCATTCAAAAAACGCTCGGCATTTCCCCAAAGGCAACCGAGAACCTCATCTCCATTGTTGAATCAGCTCGGACGAGGGCGTTGCCATTCCCAGCGAGAGCGCAGAAGCGGAATTGGACGCTTGTTCAGGCGATGAACGTTCTGTTTGAGTCAGATGATCTATTGCAAATTATTGAAAGCATTGCAAATCTAACGGATGCGGCAAATGCTTTGCGAGACTATGAGCAATATAGCGCCAATGATTTTCTGGAGGATGACCTTGAACACGCGGAAGATCGACTTGACTATATTGACCATTGCTATCGCGTTGCCAGGCTGGATGTAAGCGAAGCAATCCTAAACTGCATGGATAATCGGATATTGGGAAAGCGCGAAGAAATACAGATATATACTGCCGCGCGTAAAACCATCGAATCTGCTTTGCAGATGAATGAGCAGCTAGGCAAAATTCAAGAGGCTGAATTGATGGAAAAATACGAAAATGAAGAAAAAGAATGGCTAGATTATCTGGAAAGTGAGGGGCTTGACGAAGGCTATGGCAGCGACGAGACTGAAGACAACTAAAGATGGCCGCGCATATTATGAGATCCGCTACCGTACCAGCCGGGAAGCCTCTGAATTGTCTACGCGCTGGTATGTACCTTCCGGTTGGAGCGAAAAGGCGATCCAGCGGGAATTGGCGAAACAGGCCGCAGAGTTTGAACGTCAGTGCAGAGCGGGTCTGGTTATTTCACACAGAGAGAAAAAAGAAATCGCCGCACAGGAGGCGGCGAGGCAGGCGGCAGAAGCAGCTAAAATCGTGACTGTGAAACAATACGGCGAGCGGGTCTTTATGCCGGGCAAACTCGCTGGAACCATCGGTGAAAAGGCGCTTGCTGAAAATAGCCGTGCCTATTATCAGAACGCATTGGATAGGCACATTTACCCCATCATCGGTGAACGGAAAATGCAGGAGGTCACACGCGCGGAGTTGGAAGCCTTACTGCTGGGCGAACTGAACAGCGGAAAAGCCGAGTCAACAATATCGGCAGTCTATGTCACCTTGCGGCAGATGTTTGAATCTGCGGAGGACAGCGAACTTATCCGCTCAAATCCGATGCAGAAGGTCAAAAAGCCCAGACGCAATAAAGCAGACACCAAAGACGCCACGCAGGTCGAAGCCTTTTCCATCGAGGAAATGCAGCATATTTTGGAATGCCTGAAAAATGAACCGCTCAAATGGCAGGCGTATGTCACATTGATAATTGATACGGGCTACCGCCGCGGAGAAATCTGTGGGCTGCGCTGGCAGTCAGTCAATTTCAAGGATAAAACGATCACGATTGAAAACAATCTTGTCTATACGTCCGCCAAGAAGGGCGGCAAGGGCGTTTTCGAGGACACGCCCAAAACAGACGCTTCCGCCCGTGTGATTGACGTCAGCGATGATGCGGCCGATCTTCTGCGGCAACTGCGAATTGAACAGAGCCGTGCCTGCATCTCACCGTATGTTTTTTCGCAGGATGGCCGCGCAGAGCCAATGCACCCGACCTCGCCGACGCGATATTTTAAGAAATTCGGCGAACGGTACGGCATCGATCATTTTCATCCGCATAAGCTGCGCCACACATTCGCCAGTATCGCCATCACGAACCACGCGGATGTTGCTTCGGTTTCCGAAAAACTCGGTCATGCCAATAAAGGCATCACGCTCAAAATGTACACCCACGCCAACGCAGAAAGCATCAAGGCCGCCGGTGATATCTTCCGCAACGCGCTGAAAGCGAAGAAGGACGACAGCAAGCAGGCGTGAGCAGCCGAGCGGCATATTTGCACGGCTCGCAAAAACCCGCACCAAAACCCACACGGGCATGAGAAAAACCCACACGGGAAGCTACATCAGGTTACAACAAGTCACAACAGATAAAATCCAGAACCCATTGGGGCGCAAGGGTTTCAGGCGATAAGTTACGACAAGTAAAAACAAGCTGCAACAAGTAATTCTTAGCTGGCAGTCATGAGGTCAGCGGTTCGATCCCGCTTATCTCCACCAAAACAAAA
>ERZ773225.3609-NODE-3609-length-13638-cov-3.885224_pt1 | contig 13638 bp, 25 predicted proteins | sample MGYA00580993_ERZ773225 | MGnify/ENA primary metagenome ERZ773225 (study PRJEB29015, sample SAMEA2737748) | human gut metagenome | biome: human gut; feature: human-associated habitat; material: faeces | place: China | collected 2012 ... | reverse complement strand
CGGAGACCCACGCATCGCCGGAGACCCGCGCATTGCCGTAGACCCGCGCATCGCCGGAGACCTGCGCATTGCCGGAGACCCGCGCATTGCCGTAGACCCGCGCATCGCCGGAGACCCGCGCATTGCCGTAGACCCACGCATTGCCGAAGACCCACGCATTGCCGTCGTTGGAGAGGTTGCCTTCCTTCTCAATAAATCCGCCGAGCGCTCCCTTCTCAACGTTGCCAAAAGCGACGAGAGCCTTAATACGGAACAGCTTCTTCCCGAAAATGTTCGTTACAAATTCGGCGGTAAGTTCAAATTTCTTCATGGCTGGATGCCTCCTTGAAATACAGTCCGCACAGCGGATTCAGGGCCAGCATTGCGAGGATAGTTACGGGAATGTTCAGGCTGCCGAGCGCCGCCAGAAGCAGCACAAGGTCAGCGGTGAGCGCCAGTTTGACAGCAATCCTTTTGGTGCGTATAATAGATGTCGGATTCATTTGCAATGTCCTTTCTTTTGCCGCTCGGTGTTTGGTCGCGCCGGGCGGCATCTTTTTTTGTCATCGGGCTTCGCCGCGCAGGATGGAGACGGCGGTTTCCAGCGCGTCGGCCAGCTGTTCGCGGTCGGATTTGGGCTTGACGGGGATTGACCGGCGGACGGCGGCGGGGAAGTAGGCGGCAAATTCGTCAAGCGTGATGCCTAGCGCGGCGCATGCTTTGCCAACCTCCGGCCAGCGCCAATCATTAGCGCCGTTGATGCGGTTTGACATCTGCGTTTTAGACAATCCGCAAACATCTGCAAGGCGCTGTTTGTTGTAGCCCTTGCTTTTGATAAGCGCTGTAAAAGCAAGGTTTGTCATGGTGGTTACTCCTTTCTTTCCGCGATCAGTTCGCTTACAGCCGATTTCATCTTTCTAGTTATCGGCTAGCAAGTAATCAATCGGTACGCCGAAATAGTCAGCCACTTTCTTTAGCGTCGTGATGCTGGGGCCGTAGGGCGATTTCTCCCACTTTCCAAGTGCGCCGTTTGAGATTCCGGCGCGTTCCTCAAGGATTGTGCGGGAAATATTGTTTTTTCGGCACAGTGCATCAATTTTCGAAATATTCACCTAGCAAAAGCTCCTTTCTAGTTGACTATTGCTAGAAAATATGCTACTATGAACTTGCGAGATTTATAACAGCATATTTTTAGCTAGTCCGCTGAATTTTAGGGGGCTTGGTTCTTTGTTGCCCTCTATGCTATCTATTATACTAGCTTATCGCCTAGTAGTCAATAGACTATCGCCTAAAAATATGCACAAATAGTCTAGGTGATTTTTGTGGATAATGTTAAAACTGTAGAAACCATTCGTGCCCTGTGCAAAAAGAAAAAGACTAGCTTGACTAGGCTAGAGGAAAAGCTCGGTTTTTCAAATGGGTATATCGGCAAAATGGCAAAGAGACCAAATTCCCCGCCTTATGACAAACTGGTCGCAATAGCTAACGAGTTAGGAGTCACAGTTAGCGACCTGACCGGGGATTCCGAAAACAAAAAAAAGCCCCTCGCACAAGGCGATGGGCTAAAACTTGATTCCTATGAAGACATCGATCAGTGGCTTGGTACTTTAGATGGAAAAGGTCTTGATATGGTAATTGCGCTGGCAATCGCAAAGAAGGTAAAAATCAATGAAGATAAACCCTGATTGCGTCCGCGATGTTATGCTCGGTCTGGAAGAGCAACTCGGCTTGTTTTTGAATGATAAATGCAGCATGGAATTTGAATGCTCCAATCCCGACAAGCTGAAAAAATCCTCTTTTATAAAGGGTAAAGGGTATTCACGGGAAGATTTGTTTTATTCTTGCTTGCAGGCTGCTGAAAATGGCTATATTGTGGCAGACTACCGTATTGACAAACAGTTAAATACTATAGAGTTTTACGGAATCCTATATATTACGCCAAAAGGCCATGACTTTATTGCGTCAATTTCCAATCAGCAGACGTGGCAGGAAAAAATAAAGCCCACCTTGTCAGCGGTGGGCAATGTATCTCTTACAGTAATTGAAACGATTGCAAAAGGTGCGGTAACTGCGCTTATTGAGCATCATCAATCCGGCTCTTAAAGGCATTGTGCGGGCGGAACGCCGTGTTTCCCTGTGCTGCAATTACACTGGCCGCAATAGCTCTGTCCAGCTCTAACGGAAGATTTTGTGCATCGTAAAAGTTCATGCCGGAGACTTCAATCAGTTTCAGCATTTTTTCGATGACTTCATCCTTTTTCTTCCTGTACTCGCTGCTGTCGCACTTGTTGTAAACATCAATTCTATCCCGCATCGCTTGTCTCCTTTATAACCTCATTACAAATTGCAATAGCATCTTTTAGCGGGATTTCTCGCAAAAGTTGCTTTGCCTGTTCTCTTAAACTAAGTATCGTACTTTTTTCAACTGTTGTCAATTTTTCTTTTTTCATTTCAGATTCCCCCAAAATTAAATAAGGTTGTGATACTATGGGCTTTTTTGACTTTTTGAAACCGAAACAAAAAGTAAATGTTTCCATAACAACACATGAGCCGACTAAAGATGAAATTGCAAAGCAGTACGCTGGTTACTGCAAGGCGCAAGCAGAAAAGCGGCACGCAGAGCAGGAAGAGCGTGCAAATGAGTGTTTTCTGGCGCTTTCCGCTGATGACCTCGCAGACGAAAACGGCCTAAAGCCAACAGAAATTTTAATGCTTTCTTATTTAGAGAAATATTCCAGCGGAAAGCCTGTTGCAAAGTTCTGGCATTATGATTATGGTGTTGATGACGTTTGGCCAATTATTAAAAAGCTAGAAACAATGGGTTTCGCCGAAAACGGGAAATTAACCGAAAAGGGAAAAGAAGAAATAAAAAATAACGAATATGTTTATTTTTGGCACAGAAAAGCTTACGCTCGTGTGGCTTTTAACTTGCCTGAGTTTTGCCGTGCCGTAAATGCTCGAAGAGATATTCCGTATCGGGATTTAATATGGGGACAATACAATAAACTGTATATGGAAGCCTTTTCTTCTCCCAAAAAATGCCGTGATTTGCGCTATTTAATGTATGAATTTTTAGAGGATGAGAAGAAGTACAAAAATGCTTTTTCCATGTTGCTTGAAATTCCGTTTTACGACATGAATTGCGGTCGCCCGTTTGTATCTCCTAGTGTTATGCTGGAACTAAAAAAGACGCAAAAGAAAGCATCCCTTACAGAAGAAGAAGTCTTTAATATGGCAAAAGGAAGCTATAGCAGAATCTTTGTCGATAATCCTACCATTCCCGCAATGGATGCCGCAGGCGTTGTCACATCCTACATTTTTGGAAAAGACGGGCTTGCGCAGAGGGTTCTAAAATCTTACAAAATAGATTGCAATAGATTGTTTTCCGCATAAACCGTTGATTGTATTTTACACAACTTGTAGTTGTGTTTCAACAGTTTCACAAAAATACTCATTTGTCAAGTATTTGCTGTCCTATATATCGGATTTTCAGCACTTGACAACCGTTTTTTTGGTCGTTTCCGTCCATGATGGGACGGCGGCTTGTTTACCAGCCTTTCCATTTGTCTGCCCCCTTTAACCAAAATTGTACTGCATCCACAATATGCTTTTTGTCAAAGGCTGTAAATGACCAATATCGACAACCATGCCGGATATGATAGATTTAGCAATCGGTCTGGTTTATCCGCTACTAAACAAAAAAGCCCCTGCCGGTGTTCGTACCACCGACAAGGGCAAAGAGCCGTCAACATAAAAAGTTGACGGCATTATTATAACACACAAAAAAAGGAGCCGCAATATGAAAAGAACAAATACAGCGAGATGGATTGAATCTGCCCAGCGCTGGCAGATAAACGTGCAGAAAGACGGCGTGCGCAAAACCTTTACCAGCGCCAAGCCTGGGCGCACAGGCCAGAGAGAAGCTAACAAAAAAGCAGATGAATGGTTAGATAAAGGCATAAAAACAGACCGCGTTAAAGTAGCAGACGCATGGGAAGAATTTCTGCAAGCCCGCAAAGCAGTCTCGGAAAACGAATACAAAAGCGCAGAGTGCTTCGGGCGTGTCCACATCTTACCAATAATTGGTAGCAAAACGCTAACCAGCGTAACAGAACAGGATTATCAAAACATCCTTGATAAAGCGTTTCGCAATCCTGCAAAAACCAACAAGCAAACATTGTCTCGCAAGACATTGCGAAATTTAAAGGCCACTATCTCCCAATTTGTAAAGTTCTGCCGCAAAAGCAATCTGGCAACGCTCGAATTATACGATTTAAAAATTCCAGAATCCGCGCGGTATGTTGGCAAAAGCATCGTTGACGTATCTGCCTTTAAAAAGGTTTTCGAGGATGACGAAATTACTGTACATAACAAAAAGCAGAAAGATGAGTATATAAATTACTATCGCTTCCAGCTTTTGACAGGCGTTCGCCCAGGTGAGCTGCGCGGGCTGAAGTGGGAAAACATCTCCGGGAACATCTGCAAAATTGACGGAGCTGTCAACAACGATGGCGAACATACAAAAGGAAAAAACGAAAACGCCATCCGCGCTATTGTGCTATCAGACTTTGCGATGAAGGTGCTTGACGATCAGAGAAAAGTGACCGGCAAGGAAAAGTATATCTTCCCTATGCCAACAATGCGTGCATACTACCGCCGTTGGGGCGTGTATCAGGCGCAGCACGGTATCCCGCATACTTCCCTGTATGAGATGCGTCACACTTTTGTCAGCGCCGCCAAGACGCTGCCAGCAGGGCAGCTAAAGCAGCTTGTCGGGCATAGCGAGGATATGGACACCTACGGCACATACTCGCATGTTTTGGCTAATGACGCAGAGGAAACAGCAAAAAATCTGGATGCCGTCTTCGGTAAAATAATTAACCTGTAACGCTCTAAAAGTACACACTAAAAGTACACACTTTTTCTCCTACATAGCAAAAATAGCAAAAATTTCATGCAATCAGTGAACATATAGTAACGTATCATCGTTATATTTTTAATCAGCAAAAGTAAAAACATTGGTTCGAGTCCTGTACCGTCCACCATAAAAAATACCGTAGATTCGTTAAAATCTACGGTATTTTCTTTTTCAAGTACACACTTTAGTACACACTCGCCTATTTTCTTTGCAAGCTGTGTACCAAATCGTTATACACTTCCGGCCGTGCTTCTTTCAGCGCATCCATAAACTCATCCAGCACACGCCACACTCGCCCGGTATCGGCCTTGCTTACAATCTCCAAAAATTCACTCATCCTGTAAACGCTCCAATTTCCGCATTACGCCATTATAAACTTTAGGGTTTGCTACATACAAGGCCGACATAAGCTCATCCAGCACATTCAGCGCCGCTGTGGTGTCTACGTTTGAAACAGCCCGTAAAAAGTCACTGCCGCCAACAGCAGCCCTTGTAGGCGGCTCTGCCGCTTCGTAGTAACGCACAGGCTCTTGCAGTTCTGCTTTTTGTGGGGTAGGGGATACATCTGCAAGCTGCTGATTTTTCACAACATACAGCGCCGCCAAATTTTTAACTCTGGTCATGGTAAGTTCGCTGTTTTCGATTTCGGCTATAGCGCCGTCAATCTCTCGCACGTCCACCATAGCCGCCACCTCCGTTAAGTGTTTTTCAGTTCATCGATGCAATGCTGGATAGTCTCGCGGTCGTATCCATCGACGTTTCGCAACATGTCCTCCAGTTTTCGCATCATGCTGTCTCGCGCATCGTCTCGGCTGTAATGGCCGCGCACATAATGCGAACCGCGCCGAGCATAGCTGCTGCCGCGTCCATAATTGCCGCGCATGTTGGCGCTCCAATCGCCATCCCGGCTGTAATCTTCATCGCGGCTGTAACCGTCATCTTCCAGCATGACAATTTTGTCGATGTTTTTGACAGTGTCAGTCAGCTTGTGAACAGTTTCCAAATCGCCAGCAGACATTTCGCCTTTTTTGCCGATTTCGTCCAGCTCTGCGCACAGCATATCTTTCAAATCATACAAAACCTTTTTACTCATGGTTTAACTCCTTTCAGCTCACTCTCTCAACCATAAAGTTTGCATTCGCAAACAAAACGGTTTGTGTGCTTGTGTTTTCGGCGGCAACGGTAAGGCAGCAGCCGCGCGGAACTTCAACAAAAGCCGTGACGTAAATATTAAAATAGTTTTCTACTGCTGCCGGTGTCACGGTTGCAGTCGCACTGTTCAGCGGTTCTCCGTTGATAGAAAGTGCAGCCGTAATAGCTTCCACTGTGCCGCCGGTAGGGATAGCAACGTTTGCACCAAATCCCACTTTAAAGCGAGCTTTGCACTGGTTAGTAATGCCGCGCAGTGTAACAATACCGGCACCCTCTCTGTGTACGACACAGCCCTTACCCGCTACTGCCGTTTCCGTCAGTGGCACGTTCTGGCCTGCTGCCACGCTCACGGTATTGGCGTTTGTAAATTCAGCCATAAAATCATTCCTTTCAAAAAAAAGACAGTGGCGGGACGATTGCCCCGCCACATTTTGCACTATCGGCACGGGGCCGAACATGTCAGATGTTCCGACAAGTTGCCGTATTCGGTTTTAGCAGCCGCAGCCGTTGCAGCCGTTATAAGTGCCAGCTGCCCAGGGGTTGCAAGACTGGTAGGCGGGCACAGGCAATGGGCGCAGCTGGTTCAGCAGATAGCTGTTCTGCGCCGCCTGACTTGCGGCAAGCTGAGCAGCGAAAATCTGCTGGTTCTGCTCGGCAATCTTGGCGTCCTTAGCTTCGATGCGCTGTGCGGTCATCGCGTCAAGAATCGCTCTTGCGTTGGCATTCTGGTTGTCGATGATGTCTCGTGTGCCAGTGTTGATGCTCTGCCGGGTCTCGCATGCCTGCGTGGCCAGGTTGTAATTCACTCCCTGGATTGCTGCGCGGGTCTCGCAGCAGCAGTTGGCCTGCTGCATCTGCATGGCATTCAGCTGCTGCATAAACGCCGCCTGCTGATTTGCACGGCTGATTTCAGCCGACATAAAGCCCTGCTGCATAGCGTTCTGCACACCGTTTACAAGCTGCGCCTGCTGGTAGAAACCATTGCACAGGCCATCGTTCACACTGTCGATTTTTCGCTCAACGTTGGCGAAATCAGAGGTCAGCACATAGCCGTCAACCACCCCAGCGCCGTTGCCAGCACCAAAGCCGCCATTGCCACCCCAGTTACCGCCCCAGCCGCAAAATACGAACAAGAACAGAATAATAATCCACCACGCGCCGTCGCCTCCAAAACCCCAGCCGTTGCCGCTGTTGGTATTTGCGGGCTGAACAGGCATCGTCATTACAGTGCCGTCCGAAGAAAGACTCATGTTATTCTCCTTTCAAAAAATATCAAAGTTAATGTATGTTCACCGTGCGCACGGTCAAACCTATTTCAGAAATCCTTGAAACTGCTGCGCCATCGTCTGCAACTGGTAAAGCTGCTGCTGGCTCATCTTCCCGGACTGCAGCAGTTTCTGCACCTCTTGTTTCGGGTCGCCCTGAAAATTCTGCCGAAATTGCTGAAACTGCTGCATCATCTGCTGAAACTGCCCCATCGGGCCGGGCAGCTTACCGCCGCCCAGAGCATTAAACAGTGGATTTGGCATTGTTATCGCCCTTTCCCGGCTTATCTGCCGTCAGCGCGTCAAAGCGAGCGCGTAGAGCGTCAAACTCTTCCCGCGTGACAAACTTATCGTCTACTGTTTCGGGCTTCTGCGGGGCTTGTTTGCCGCGCTCTGTGTAGTCAAATACTCGCAGTGGTTGCGGCATCCCGCTTGCATCAGTAGACTTGATGTAGAACACACTGTTTTCGCTGTCCATCAACAGCACACTGTTTCCAGCCGCCACCATGTAGGCTTTCGCGCCCTCTTCGCCCTGCACCCAGATGATAGGCGCAGGCTGCTGCGGTTGCTGATAGCTTTGCCGCAGCTGCGCCAGCTGATCTGGCATTGCAGACGGCTGCCCCATCGGGTAATATCCCGGCGCAAATCCGGGCTGATACGGTACTCCATACGCCATAGTCAATCATCCTTTCCGCCAGTAGTACAGCGGCACTTCATCTCCGCTGTCCCATGTATCCAGCCAATCCCCATTTTGCACGCAAACAACGTGCGTAGCCATTGCCAAAATGTACGTGCCGTCCGGGTGGTCTTTTGCAAACTGCGCCACTGTGTAACAATCCGGGCAGCTGTTTGGCAACGTGTAGCGCTTCCACCCGCATCGGCGCAGATAGCTGCCCCAAACATAGTTTGCAGACGGCATATCATGTAGTTCAAATCCTGCCAACACAAGCGCCGCATATACAGCCGCCCACTCTTGATGCGTGGCGGCCGCAATGGCTCTGACGGTGCAATCGCCAACGCGCTTTTGCTCTGGGTTTAGGTTGATTTGCCTATATGCCATCTGCACCGCTCCTTTTTCCTTAATTGTACAAAAAAAAACGGCACAACGTAGGCCAGTAAAGTGCCAACATTGTGCCGTTTTTGGGACAAAAGAAAAAAGGGCGCGGCCACAAAAGCAGCCGCGCCCATTAAATCAGCCCATTTTGTTTTTGATGCTGTGTACGCGCCGTTTTACCGTGCGCTCGCTGCAATTCAGTTCCGCCGCAATATCCGCATTGCGCCAGCCGCGCCGCCGAAGCTGCAAAACGTCCGTTTCTTCATCGGTCAGCAAACCGCCGACAAAATCAAACTTTGGCATGATTACTCATCCTTCTTGTTCTTGCTTTCGGTCTGCGTGCCAAAATAAAAGGCCACGACCATTGTCACAATGGTCATGACCGTGTCAGGCTGCAATTTGCTTTGCAATGCCAGCACCGCAAAAACCGCAACCACCACCAGCGTTACAATGGTTTTTACCTTGATAAGCGCTGCAAGATTTTTCAAAAAATCGCCCATAGATATGCATCCCCTTTCAGCCAATCAGATGCTTCTGCAAGGCTTCCTTTGCTTTCTGCATCTGGTCAATGTTGTTCCCGTCAAGGTTGTGGTCAAGCAGGGCAAGCAGCGCCTGCATGGTCACGTGCTGCCCCTCGTCCATGCGGTCGAGCCGCAATTTGTCGTTTTTCAAAAGAACCTCCATAGCGTTCACCCGCGCTTCTAACTGGGTAATGCGTTTGTCCTGGTCGGTCTTCGGCTTTTTTACTGCGGTAATTACTTTGCTGATAGCCACGCCACCGGCATACAGTCCAGCAGCAGCACCAGCCGCGTAAATCAAAAACGCCCAGGCCTCCGCAAGTGTAAACGAAAATACATGCTGCATCGGCATCACACCTCCACAAATTTAGCGTGATACGCTTTGTCGTTGTCCAGCCCGTACTTTTTGGCGATGAGGTAGAATTCCATCGCGGCGGCATTGGGCAGAACGGTATGGTCAAGCCAAATTTCCTGATGGGTAGGCTCAGAGACGGGCTTATCCTCTTTGAACAAGGTATCGTACCGCGTGAGGTTGAACTGATTCACAACAGACAACAGGCTTGCAGTGTAAGTCGGGCTGGTAGCCCAACCATCCGTGCGGATGTACTCGCAAGCCTTGTTGATGTCGGTACAGCCGATAAGGTTTGCGTAGCGGCTCATAGTCGTGAGCTTCTTGATGTAGTCCTCTACGCAAGCAACCATCGTATCGTAGGCGCGGAAGCCCGCCGTGATAGTGATGTACTTGCTGCCGTCCCACTCCTTCGTGGCCTTGTTGTATACTCTGCCGCTCCAATTGCTGACCTTGATGCCGAACAGGTTGTTTGCCTGTACTGCAAGCTCGCTCGTGCCGTAGGCGCTTTCAAGGCAAGCCTGCGCAATGCACAGCGACGGCAGAAGATGTGCGTTCAGGCAGCGGCTCTGGCACTTCTCGGCCATGACGTCAATGAACGTCTGCTCCTGCGTCTTGGCGGGCGCAGCGTCGGCCACGCCGCCCTTCAGGCGCGTTGTGACCTGCGCCGCAATGTCGGGGAACTTGCTCTTGAGATAAGGACCGGGGCAGGCCGTGGCAGCGTAAAAGCAGTGCATTGTGAGCGAGCCGTTCTTGTCGCCGGTGTAGGTCAGTTCCTTGATGCCGTTGCGGCGGCAAATGTCGGTGCAAAGGTCGAGCAGCGCGGCATACGCCTTGTCGCTGACGTGCCAGTCCGGTGCGCCGCTGTCGTTAGCGACTTCGATAGTAATGGCCCGCTGGTCGTTCCACGGGCTGGAACTGCACCACGACCTGTCCACCTCGTGGCAGAACAGCCCGATACGCCCGCTGGATTCGATGGCGTAGTTTGCGCTCATCTGGCGAGAGGTTTTACCGACAAGAGCGCCGAAAGCCTCAAGCGTTGTGTTGCCAGCCATGTGGTGGACGGTAATCTTGCTGATGGGCTGGCTCCGGGGCCGGTTGCAGTTTGGGCTGATGGCCGTGTAAACGGCCAGTGCAGAATCACTCATTCTCGTCCTCTCCCTTCCCGTTCGACAGTTCCTCGTCCATTTCGGGCGACAGAATCATTTCATCATTCATCGGTTTCACTCTCCTTTTTGTTCCACAGGCGGCACAGGCCACTCCACCGCGTAGGGCCTTCCGGTAGGTCTTTCAGTCGGACTTCACCGTTTGAAAGTCTCATGGTTTGTTGTCCTTTCTGTTTGTTGGTCAGCTAAAGCCCTCTTTAACTAACTGTTTCGGCATCCTCGGTAGGCTCGTCTGTTTTGCTGTCCTCAGCGTCCAGAGCGTCGTAGTACGCCTGTGCCAGAGTCTCCACTTCTGTGATGTCGTCCTCCGTCAGCAGGCCACTGTCCAGATGGGTGTACGCCTTGTCCAACCAGTATGCCACGTCACGTCCGGCGGCGATTTCCCGCTTGATGCTGCGCAAGGTCAGGTCGTGCCGTGCTTTACTTTTGATAGCCATAATGTATATCTCCTTTAAGTGGTAGTCATGGACGCGATGGCGTCCTCAAGATTTTTGATTGCGATGTTCACATCGCGCTGATATTCCAGCTTTACACCTGCTCCGTCGCTCGCTTGCACCACGGTGTCTGGCGCGTAAGCGGTGAGCGCTTTGTAATCGGCGATTTCAGCATGGGTGAGCGGGGTTTCAACGGGGGTGGCGAGGATTGCATTCTGCTCAGCCAACGTTTTTGTGCTGTCAAAAGCTGCTTTATCCACCCTCTGTATCTTCACCCCGCTCTCCAAATTTATTTCGTCGCAAATCCATTGCTGCCCATTTTCATCCGTATAGTTGCCGCCAGAGGTGACAGGGATGCCGGGTAAGCCGTTGGGTGTGAGGAGCGTGAGGAGCTGTTCGCGGTAGGGGGAGTAAGTGGCGATTTTGTTTCTCGTTAAAGACACTTGAATAGTGGTGTCTAATGTTGCACCTTTTTCGATTTGCAGACGGAGTGAAAAGTCTACGTCTCTGGTGAGAGTTACTTTCAGATTTTGCACATCAGAGAAAAATTTCCCGATAAAATAGAAGTTGAGAGCACTAGAAGAACTTAGCCCGCTAGTCGTTAGGTAGTAAATACCGCGAGTCAAAGGGTGACTCACATCATCATGTAAGAGTATAGTAAAAAGATTGATGGCCGTACCAGTAATTGAAATACCGTTTTCATGAATAGTGTAAGTTGCTCCCTGTGGAGTCGATTTCATACCTGGTTTAGTGCCCTCTAGCATGTTTGCTCCCGTCACCTTCACCGTCACGTTCCCGCTGTCTCCAGCGCTCACGATAGGCACAGGGTTATCGGGGCTGGGTGTTCCGTCCTGCGTGCTCTTTCCGTACACATACAGCCCACACAGTGGTGCAGCAAAGGCGTCATCACAGCTTACCAGGTTGCCTGTCTCGCTGCCAACAAGCACATTCTGGCGCTTCTGCAACGCAGCAGTATCTTCCTTGTTCGCGGCAATCTGCATCATGGAATTATTGATGCTGTTGGCAGTGCTGTCGGCATCTGCCGCGCTCTTTGCAGCTGCATCTTCACTGGCCTTGGCAGCAGCAGCGCTATCAGCGGCAGCAGTCTCGCTGGCAGCAGCGCCATTCTGTGCGGCTTCAGCGGCTACTTTTGCCTTTTTTGCCGCCGTCGCATCGGTAGCCGTCTGGGCCTGCTTGGCCGTTACGTCGCCCTGGATCGCCTGCATCTGTTGCAGCTTTTCCGCTGCGGCTTCACCTGCTGTCTTGGCTGCCAATTCTGCGCTGTTCGCATACTTTCTAGCAGCCGCCTCACTGCTTGCTGCCGCACTCTCGCTTGCCTTTGCCGCTTCCGCCGAAGCACTAGCTGCCGCCGCTTTCTGCGTTGCTGTGTTCACGGCACTGTCCAGATTTGCCGCGCTGGCGGCTGCATCTTTGGCAGATTTTCCCGCCGCCTCCTCCGATGCCTTTGCTGTTGTGGCGCTGGATTTTGCCGCCGCTGCCTGTGTCGTCGCAGTGCTTGCGGATGTACTTGCACTGCTGGCGCTGGATGCAGCGGCCTTTTGTGCCGTTTCCGCACCGGCTTTTGCCGTCTCTGCTGCACTCTGTGCCGTTTTGGCGGCAGTGGCGGACTGGCCCGCGTTGGTTTCGGAATCCTTGGCGGCAACGGCGCTTTTGGCAGCGCCGTCCCGCAAGCCCTGCATCTGGGCAAGGGCCTGGGCATTCTCGCTGGGGGTGGCGGTGCTGTTGGCACCGGGCACCTGCGCGTGATCCAGCACCATGTAGGGCAGATTGCAGCTGATGCGCTGCACGCCGTCCTGCACGCCCCGGAATGTGATAGTGGCGTACTTAGATGGTTGCTTGCAGGCTTCCGGAGGGACGGTCACAAGGCCGTCCGTGTCCGCCAATACCGTTACACCCTCATCGTTGGGGACGTTATGGAACGTGGCATCGATCGCAAGGCCATCCCACTCCGGGCCGTGGCGCAGCAGCAGCTGTTCCGTGCCATAACTGTCCCAGGTGCCCAGCACCAGCACGCCCATCAGGCCAACCACCTGCGCAGTGTGGCGGGTAAGGGTAATGGTATGTGTTGTCATCTTGTGGCTTTTTCCTCCTTTTTGTTTACCTCTCTCTCGCTGGCTTCCACCATCGAGATCACGTTCAGCAGCACCAGGCGCACCACAGCGGGGTGCAGGCAGCTGTTGTTGATGGCGTTGATGACGGACTTTTGGACTTCTTCAATTTTTGCGGTTGTGGTCATGAGCGCTCCTCCGGGGCTTGCGCACCCTGCTGCACCTTGTCCAGCGTATCCATGGCGGCGCGCAGGACAGAGAGGTACTGCGGCAGATCGTAACGGCAAAAATATTCGGCAGCCCCGGCGGTTTGCAGGGTCGTTTCATCGGCCGCTTCGGCCAGGCCGGATAGAGCAAGAGACAAAAGGTTGCGGGCATCCTGCAGGGAACCGTCCTTTAGCTCGGTGTCGCTTGAAAAAGTGAGGAAGGATTGATGCATGTATACACCTCCGTTGGGTTTAGTTAGGAGTTAGAAGTTGGAAGGTGTGCGCGTGCGCGCACGGGTTGAAAATTGGGCCGCAATCCCGTAGGAGCGCACAGTGTGCCCCCGTCGCCTTGCAATAAATCCCGTTGTGGAATCCGCCCCAAGGCCCCGGAACGGTCAAGACCGTTCCCTACAGAGCTGGACCTTAGGCCCGTTTTAACTCCCAACTCCTACTTCCTACCTCCTAACTCTCAATCAGCATTCGATAATGTTAAACTTCAAATTCTTCCACTGTTTCGTCTTGGCGTTG
>ERZ773225.3608-NODE-3608-length-13638-cov-5.719650_pt1 | contig 13638 bp, 10 predicted proteins | sample MGYA00580993_ERZ773225 | MGnify/ENA primary metagenome ERZ773225 (study PRJEB29015, sample SAMEA2737748) | human gut metagenome | biome: human gut; feature: human-associated habitat; material: faeces | place: China | collected 2012 ... | reverse complement strand
CAGATTCCGTGGATTCCGGCTTTTTCGGCTCCCTCGATATTTTCCATCCGGTCATCGATAAATACACACTCATCCGCTGTGAGCTGATATTTTTTTAATAATGTCTCATAGATTTCCACATCCGGTTTGACCTGTCTCACACTGTAAGAAAAGATATCGCCGTCTGTCAACAGTAAGAAATCCAGCGCATTGTCCTTCGTTCTCTGATAAGTCCAATCTCCATAGTTAGAAAGAATATACACATGCAAGCCTTCTTTTTTCATATTGGAAATCCATTCTTTCGTATAGGAAAACTGTGTGATTGCCAGTTCCAGATGATTCCAGAACAGATCGATCTCTTTTTTATATTCCGGTGCCTTCTCATAAAAAGCAGAAAGGATCTGTTCATCTGACCACACGCCACGGTCTGTCTCAAGCCAGACCGGAGTATTGACCGTAGCATCCGCTACCACTTTCACTGTCTTATCATCAAATCCAAGTTTTTTCATTGCGTCTTCCGGCTCCCACGCCACAAGCACTTTTCCGACATCTAAAATAATATTTTTTATCATACAATCCTCCTTGTTTTTCCGAAGGAAAAATCCGAACCCCTTGGTGAGGAGAGGATTTCGTTTCCTTATTTTGTCACAAAAGGCAGGGTGCCACTGCACGCCTGCCTCAGTCTCTTTATTTATTGCGGTAAATGATATCTTCTCTTCCTGGTCCGTTAGAAACCATTGTGATCGGGTATCCGATCTGTCCTTCAATGAACTCAATGTAATTTCTGCAGTTTTCCGGAAGATCCTCGTATTTCTTAATTCCACGGATATCACATTTCCATCCCGGAAGCTTCTTTAATACCGGTTTTGCCTTCTCTAATTTTGCAGTTACAGGGAAGTCTGTGGTTACTTCTCCGTCGATATCGTATCCAACACATACCGGGATCTCATCTAAGTATCCTAATACGTCAAGTACGGTAAGCGCTACATCCGTTGTTCCCTGCAGACGGCATCCATACTTACTTGCAACACAGTCATACCATCCCATTCTTCTTGGACGTCCGGTTGTTGCTCCGAATTCACCGCCGTCTCCGCCGCGTCTTCTCAGTTCGTCTGCCTCGTCTCCAAAGATCTCGCTAACGAATGCTCCTGCTCCTACTGCAGAAGAGTATGCTTTACTTACTGTTACGATCTTCTTGATCTCATATGGTGGGATGCCTGCTCCGATCGCACCGTATGCTGCTAAAGTAGAGGAAGATGTTACCATTGGATAAATTCCGTGATCCGGATCTTTTAAGGTACCAAGCTGACCTTCTAATAAGATCTTCTTGCCTTCCTTGATTGCTTTGTCCAAGAATAAAGAAACATCCCCGACATACGGAGCTACCATGTCTCTGTACTCATGTAAAGTAGCTAATAATTCCTCATCTTTTAATAATGGTTTGTGATACATATGCTCAAGCATAATGTTCTTTGTCTCGCAGGTACGTTTTACTTTTGCCTGCAATAATTCCTCATCGAATAACTCACTTACCTGAAAACCGATCTTTGCATATTTGTCTGAATAAAATGGTGCGATACCGGACTTGGTAGAACCGAAAGAATTCTTTCCAAGACGCTCCTCTTCATACTGATCGAAAAGAACGTGGTAAGGCATAACCATCTGTGCTCTATCTGAAATCATGATTTTTGGTGCAGGCACATTGCGGTCTGTGATTGATTTGATCTCACTCATTACTTTCGGGATATCCAGTGCGACACCGTTTCCGATAATGTTGGTGATGTGGCTGTGGAATACACCGGATGGCAATGTATGTAATGCAAATTTACCATAGTTGTTTACGATGGTGTGACCTGCATTTGCTCCGCCCTGAAAACGGATAACAATGTCCGCTTCATCTGCAAGCATATCTGTGATTTTTCCTTTTCCCTCGTCGCCCCAGTTAGCGCCTACTACTGCTGTAACCATTTGATTTTCCTCCTGCATAAAAAAAGTGATGGTCTGTAAAAACCATCACACTTTCCTGTTTTTACTTTATGATTATACACGAAGTAATGTCATAAGTAAAATTAATATTCATTATATTTGATATAATTGTTTATTATATCATGAAGCAAAGCTTCATGATCGACATTCGCCGTTCGCCGAATGCATAAATGCATTCTTCTCACTTGCGCTCATTATATCATGATATTCCATATGCTATCAGACACGATTGGTTTCAGAAACATGGAAACTAAAAGCGTAACTGCCAGAATCAGGACAGGTTCATATCGTACCAAAATTCCTTTCGAATCCACTGATTTTAAAGAGAACGGAAAAGAAAATCTTCTGCTTATTTCATATCCCAGCACGGTTCCTGCCGTATTGGTGATCAGATCATCAATATCCGTAAGCCGGAATGTAAATATCTGTAATAGTTCAATCCCCAGTGATACCGCGAGTCCCATGAAAAACATGGTTTTGAAAGACCGGTAATTCTTCCAGACCGCAGGTACAAAAAATCCCATCGGTATAAATAAAATGATATTCAAAATCGTATTTTTCATATATGCAAACGGACTATTTACAATGTCTGCAAACGGTATCAGATTCAGGCCAAAATCTATCTGAAATGTCCCAACCGCAGGGACACCCACAACTGAAAACATTGCAATCGCATAAAATGCAAATATCAGTTTTACACAAAATGGTTTAAATTCCCATTTCCTGTAGATTGTACACTGCAAAATAGCCAAAGCAGGAATCACAAAAATAGCAGCTGAGACACAATCTATCCCGATTGATAATAAACGCATCATTGACGTTTCCCCCTAAATATCCTGATCCTGCATATAAATTTATCATATTACTGCCCGTAATCCCATTGATATTCTATTAAGATTGATGAAGAATTGATGAACTTTTTCTGACATTTTTTCACTACGGAACAAGCAGAAAATCGTATAGTTTTTCCGCTGCTGCCGACATCGGTGCACGCTCGTTTGAGACAATGCAAAACTCGCGTTCCGGTATCGCCCTATCAAATTTCAATACGAATAATTCCCCGCTTTCGATATATTTTTCTGCGAAATCCGACACGACACTGGCAACACCGAGGTTGCGCACTGCAAACTGGATGAGCATATCACTTGTCGCAAGTTCAAATTCCGGCCGGACAAATGTGCCGCGCTCTGCCAGATAATCCTCCACATATTTTCTTGTGGAAGTGCTGCCCTCTAAGCACATCACCGGAAGATTTTCAAGCTCTTTATAGCTTAATTTTCCACCCTTTAAGTACTCAAACTTTTTTCCCGCCACAAAGACATCCTGGATTTTGCGCACAGGCGTCATTTTAAAATCGTATTTGTTGTTCACCGGGGTACTGATGATCCCAAAATCAATTTTTCCGTCCTGCAAATGTTTCAATGTCTCCGGTGTCGGGGCATTCGTCACAGTCACTTTGATCTGCGGAAATGCATCATGGAACGCCTCCAGATAAGGAAGCAGATAAAACTGCAATGTCATGTCACTGGCACCCACACAGATTTCTCCGGCATCTAAGTTTAACATCTCCGAGAGTTTTTTCTCCCCGGTAAGGATTGTCTCATATCCTTTTCTCACATATTCTGCAAGCAGTCCGCCTTCTTTTGTCAAGCGCACGCCTTTGGATGTCCGCACAAAGAGAGCACAGGAAAGATCACTTTCTAAATGCTTGACTGCCTGGCTGACTGCCGGCTGTGAGATGGAAAGTGCCTCTGCTGCGAGGGAGATACTGTTGTATTTGGATACATAATAAAAAATTTTGTAGTATTCGAGGTTTGTCTGCATTATTTTACTCCGTGATTTTACTGTGACTTGCAAATAATTGCTTTCTTATTATAACAGTTTCCCACGAAAAAATCTTTTCTTTTGCGAAAACAAAAAATTTATATTTTTTCGCAAAAATAAACATTGTCTTTTTGCGGTCCATGCCTTATACTAAGTTGCTGAAACGTAAAGAATATGCGTGTTGAGGCTAAAAAACACGGACAGATTTTTAACTATTTTATAAATCAAGGAGTACAGATTATGACAAAAGACATGACAATGGGAAGCCCGCTCAGAATGATCTTACTTTTTTCCGTTCCGGTTTTACTGGGAAATATTTTTCAGCAGTTTTATAACATGGTGGATACGATCATTGTCGGGCAGTATCTTGGTGAGGATGCTCTGGCTGCGGTAGGCTCTACCGGATGCCTAATGTTCCTTGTATTAGGATTTGCAAATGGTATTGCGCAGGGATTTGGCGTTATGGTCTCCCACGCCTTCGGTGCAAAAGATTTCAAGCTGTTAAAGCATTATGTCGCACTCTCCCTGATACTGACTGCCATTGTATCGTTACTTCTGACTATCCCTACGGTGGCAGCTTCCAGACAGTTTCTTATTTTAATGAAAACACCGGACAATATCTTAGGACTCGCAGACTCTTATATTAAAGTCATTTTCGCAGGTATCCTGCTCACGATGTCCTACAACGTTGCCTCCGGTATTTTAAGAGGGATCGGCGACAGCAAAACACCGCTGTATTTCCTGATTCTCTCTTCCTTTTTAAATATTGTGCTCGACCTGTTTTTGATCGTCGTCGTAAAACTTGGAACCGCAGGCGCTGCCTATGCAACGATCATTGCGCAGGGTGTCTCCGCACTGCTTTGCTTTATTTATATGTTCCGCAAATTCGACATTTTAAAAACCAGCCGGGAAGATTACTATCTCGACGGATACGGTGTGTTCAATATGCTTTCCATCGGTATTCCGATGGCGCTCAACTATTCCATCACCGCTATCGGAACCATGATCCTGCAGGGCGCAGTCAATATTTTCGGTTCCAGTGTTGTGGCTGCCTTCACTGCCGCCTCCAAAGTGGAAAACCTCTCCACCCAGACCATGCCGACACTCGGCACTGCGATTGCCACCTACTGCGGTCAGAACCTCGGCGCAGGAAAATACAAACGTATCTACGAGGGAATGCGCAAAGGATTTTTCATCTGCATTTTTATCTCGCTTGCTGCCTCTGCCATCTGCGTATTCGGCGGACGTTTTATTGTGAGCTGGTTTGTGAGCGATCCTTCTGAAGAAATTTTTGACTATGCCATGCAGTATCTGAACACCATCAGTTTCTTCATGCTGCCGCTCGCATGGATTTTCCTTTACCGGAACGCCCTGCAGGGCTTAAACCGCGGACTTGTTCCAATGTTAAGCGGTGTTGTGGAAATGGTGTGCCGTATTATCGTGATCGCCGTCACCTTAAATCCGTTCGGTTACTGGGCAGTCCGTCTGGCAAGCCCGATCACATGGCTGATCACCGGAATCCTTCTGATCGTGACGTATTTTATCTGGGAAAAACAGAGCCGGAAAAAACATGTCGACTCACCCGCCTAAAATTTTAGTTTTCTTCCCCACTTCTGAACGGCTTCTACAAGCTGTATCAGATACCGGAACACCGGCTCCGTGATGACTGCAAACACGATCATGAGCATCGCACATTTTCCTGTGATCGTCGTGATCGCAAACAGTTCACTGAAAAACAGCATACAAAATAACCAGCCGATGACCATCGCTGCGATCAGGATCGCATGCGGTGTTGTCATCGGTTTTGCTATATGATAAAGGATCATGAAACCGACAACTGCGATCAGGATCGTGCACGACGTGGAAACGCACTCTTTTTCCACTCCGAACTCCCTGCAGAAAATCACCAGACCGCTCACCACGATAAAATCTGTAATCCCAGCCGGAAGCGCCTGGATCAGGACATTGGTAAGAAAATGTCCATGGATCTGATTCCGGTTCTGCTCCAGCGCCAGAAAAAATGACGGAATCCCGATCGTAAAAACACTGATGAGCGACACCTGCGATGGCTCCAGCGGATAATCAATCAGAAACAGCATGGAAAATACGGCTAAGAGCATGGAGAAAATGTTCTTGACCAGATAAAGGCTGGCAGTGCGCCCGATGTTGTTCACCACCCGCCGCCCTTCCATGACAACCGCCGGCATTTTATTGAAATCGTTATCGAGCAGCACAAGCTGTGCCACATGCGAAGCCGCCTCACTGCCTGATGCCATCGCAATGCTGCAGTCTGCATCTTTTAACGCAAGAATATCGTTCACACCGTCTCCAATCATTGCCACGGTCTTTCCCTGCTCTTTTAATGCCTGCACCAGAAGACGTTTCTGCTCCGGTGTCACCCTGCCGAACACCGTGTATTTTTTTGCTGCCTTCCGCACTGCATCCGCTGTTTTCAACGTTGCTGCGTCCACCTGTTTTTCCGCATGGCGGATTCCCGCTTTCTTTGCGATCTCCGATACCGTGACCGGATTGTCCCCGGAGATCACTTTCACTTCCACTCCCCGCTTGGAAAAGTAACGGAACGTATCCATTGCCCCCTCCCGGATCGCATTGTTGAGCAGGATAAATGCAATGGGACTTGCATTTTCTGTCAGTTCTTTTCCATCCAGATTCCCCTCATACTCTGCAAATACAAGCACACGATATCCCTTTTCCAGAAATACTTCGATTGTTCCCTGAACAGCCGCATAATCCTGCCGCAGCACAAATTCCGGTGCACCGACCACATAAGCTTTTCCTGCCAGAACCACTCCGCTGTATTTTGTGGCAGACGAAAACGGGACGATTTTTTCTGCACTGTTTTCCATCGGCTCCGTAAAATACTGCTGCAATGCCTCCATCGTTGCATTGTCGCACGGCAGGGCACGCACACAGTCAGAGAGCAGCTTTGCAATTTTATTTTTGTCTTCCGATTGCTGGTCTGCTTCCTGTTCTTTCGCTGCCAGACTTTGGTCTTTTGCAAGGATAAACTGTGCCACTTCCATTTCCGGCACGGTAATGGTTCCGGTCTTATCCACGCACAGTACATTTACCCGCGCCAGTGTCTCGATACATTTCATGTCATGGATCAGTACCTTTTGTTTTCCAAGCCTCATCACCGACACCACCATCGCCACACTTGCAAGAAGGTACAGACCTTCCGGGATCATTCCGAGAATGGCCGCCACCATGCCCGTCACACTATCTTTCATCGTCGCCCCGGAAAAAAAATATTGCTGTAAAAACAGGATTGCCCCAATCGGCAAGATGATCACGCCCACGGTCTGCACAAGGCGGTTCAACGCCCGGATCATCTCCGACTGCTCGCCCTCTTTTGTCTGCGTCGCCTGTAACATCAGTCCTGAAATATAAGAATCTTTTCCCACTTTTTCGAGTTTTGCTATGCACTCTCCTGATATCACAAAGCTTCCCGAAAAAAGGGAATCTCCCTCTTTTTTTACAATCTCATCGGCCTCCCCTGTGATCAAAGCCTCGTTGACTGTGATATTGCCGGATAACACCAGTGCGTCCGCCGGAATCTGTCCACCTGCTGAAAGCGTTATCACATCATCCTGCACCAGTTCATCCGCCAAAATCTCCTGATCACTTCCGTTGCGCCGGACCATGATTTTCGGTGTGTTTAATATCGTAAGATCATCCAGAATCTTTTTGGAACGCAGCTCCTGGATGATCCCGATCAACATATTTGCAATAATAATAGGTAAAAAAGTAAGATCCCGAAAAGCCCCCACCACGATCAGAAGAATCGCAATAATCAAAAAAATAAGATTATAATAAGTTACAACATTTGAGCGGATGATCTGTGCCACTGTCTTTGTGGAAGAATCTACGCTTTCATTCGACAACCCTGCTTTTTTCCGAAATTCCACTTCAGCAGTGGACAGCCCACTCATATTCTGGCACATTCTGCATCTCTCCATCTCACTTTATGATGCTTTAGTATGCCCTGTTTTTTGTTAAACTATTTGAACAATCGCTAATTGTTCTTTATTTTGCTTTTAATGCCCAGACAGCTTTGATCTGGCTTCTGATTTTTCCATAGTCCCATTTCTGGCCACTGCGGTATAAAGAAAACGGATCGTTAATGGAAAATCCCTCATCATCATAGTCATAGAGCAGGATAAAATGTCCCCCTGTAGTGAAATCTCCCTGCCGCACAGAGCAGATCACGATATCTCCCTGATCTAAGTGCTGTTTGATCTCAGTCTGGCTGATATTGATCTGCTCGGAGCGGATACCGTAAGCTGCCGCCCCCTCTGTCATAAGCGACCACATCGTTCCTGTGCCGGACATATAAAACCCTTCCTGCATGGCAAATTTTGCGATTGCAGCCGGAGTTGCCTCCTCGTTTCCAGTCAGCGCAACTACTGCCATCGCCAGTGTTGTCGGACCGCATCCGCTGATCGCGACATTGCTGTCATCCCCATATGCAAGGCAGCCCCAGCGTTTATCCCACTGTAAAAAGAGCGGATATTCTTCCTGTAACTCTTTCTCTGTCAGTTCTGCTTTATCATAATCCCTTGTGTTCCCTTTATAATCAGCTACAAATGCGATCATTTCCGGATTATTTGCCAGATTGATCAGTAATTTTTCCGGATATTTCTCTGCATTTTCCACGATCTGTGCGTAGCGTTCATCTGACGCTTCCATCTGTTCTAACTGTCTGATTGCCTGATTTAAGGAATAATCTACCGGTTTTGATAACACAACCTGTGGAATCTCCGCAAACGGATCATTCGTTTCTTCGCTGTCTGCAGGTTCTTCGATCTCTGATGATTCTGCATTATCTGTCAGTTTTTCGTTCTCTATTCCCACGTCATTTGTAATTTGATTTTCTTTTTTCTCTTCATCGGAGTTATCCTGCGCTGATGCCAGCACTTCTTCTGTTTTTCCAAGTTTGATCTCAGGAAAATATCTTCCACAGACACATCCCAGTAAAAAAGATGTCAAAAGCATTACACTCAAAACGATTTTTCTTTTCCGTACAAGCTTTTTCTGTCTCAGTCTTCTTTCGTCTAATTCTGTCTGATTCTGTATCTGGCGCTGATTCTGCTCCTTCATCTATCGGTAACCTCTCTCGTATTTCTTTCCTGCGTAGCGTGTTCTATTATATACATAAACCCTGTAATTTTGCTACCCTCTTCATAAAATATTAATAAAACTTTGGGTTTTCTTTGGAATACTTACAGAAAAAAACAGGTGCCAAATGTATGACCCATTCAGCACCTGCCCTGTCCTGTCTGTTTTTATTTGTTGCTGAGATATTCGTGAATACCCTTAGCCGCTGCTTTACCGGCACCCATCGCAAGGATAACAGTTGCTGCACCTGTCACAGCGTCACCACCGGCATAAACACCTTCTTTGGAAGTTGCACCGGTCTCTTCTTCCGCAATAATGCATTTTCTGCGGTTGATATCAAGACCTTTTGTAGTGGATGAGATCAGAGGGTTTGGAGAAGTACCAAGTGACATGATCACAGTATCTGCCTCGATCTCATATTCAGAGCCCGGAATCTCAACCGGACTTCTTCTTCCGGAAGCATCCGGTTCGCCAAGTTCCATTTTGATCACTTTTGCACCCTTTACACAACCGTTTTCATCCACTAATAATTCGGTTGGATTCTGGAGAAGATCAAAGATGATACCCTCCTCTTTTGCGTGGTGTACTTCCTCTTTACGTGCCGGAAGTTCTTCCTCACCACGACGATATACGATATGTACCTCTGCGCCAAGTCTTCTTGCTGTTCTTGCAGCGTCCATTGCCACGTTACCACCGCCGACTACAATAACTTTCTTACCAGCTTTGATTGGTGTATCGTAATTGTCTAAGAACGCTTTCATAAGGTTATTTCTTGTTAAGAACTCATTGGCTGAGAATACACCCATTGCCTGCTCACCAGGAATACCCATAAATCTTGGAAGTCCTGCACCGGAACCAATGAAAACTGCCTCAAAGCCCTCGTTGTCCATCAACTCATCAATTGTAACGGATTTACCGATGACAACGTTGGTCTCAATCTTAACCCCTAATGCTTTCACGTTTTCCACTTCAGCGGCAACAACCTTCTGCTTTGGAAGACGGAATTCAGGGATACCATAAACTAACACACCACCTGCCTGATGTAATGCTTCGAAAATCGTCACATCATAACCAAGCTTTGCAAGATCTCCTGCACAGGTAAGACCTGCCGGGCCTGAGCCGATCACTGCTACTTTATGTCCATTTAACTTTTCTGCCTTTTTCGGTTTAATGCCATGTTCTCTTGCCCAGTCCGCAACAAAACGCTCTAATTTACCGATCGCTACAGGCTCTCCTTTGATTCCACGGATACATTTTCCCTCACACTGCGTCTCCTGTGGACATACACGGCCACAGACTGCCGGAAGTGCGGAAGACTCACTGATCACATGATAAGCAGCCTCAAAATTACCTTCTTTTACTTCTGCGATAAATCCCGGAATATTGATAGATACCGGACATCCTTTCATACACTGTGCATTTTTACAGTTTAAGCAGCGGGCAGCTTCTGCCATTGCCTCTTCTTCGTTATATCCCAAACATACTTCTTCAAAGTTCGCTGCACGAACGGCTGGCTCCTGCTCACGAACCGGAACTCTAGTTAATACGTCCATTTTTTCCTCCTGATTCTATGTAACTGACCAGACAGTTTTCTCTCTGATCTGCAAAATTTCTGATTTTTAACTGTTACAATTGCCGCATCCACCGTGATGTGTTGCACCTTCCTGTAATTTCAGCATGGCTCTTCCCTCTTCGGTCTTGTACTGAGCCTGTCTTCTCATCGCCTGGTCAAAATCAACCAGATGTCCGTCGAACTCCGGTCCGTCTACACATGCAAATTTTACCTCATCGCCTACAACCAGACGGCAGGCACCACACATTCCGGTTCCGTCTACCATGATCGGATTCATGGAAACAACCGTTGGAATTCCTAATTCTTTTGTCAGTTTGCAGACAAATTTCATCATGATCATTGGTCCGATTGCCACACAGTGGTCATAACGGTTACCATTATCCCAGAGTTCCTGCAGCTGTGCAGTACCGGTTCCCTTGAAACCGTACGAGCCATCATCCGTTGTCACATAAAGGTTTGTGGCAACTTTTTTCATCTCATCCTCTAAGATAAGTAAATCTTTGTTACGGGAACCCATGATAACATCACAGTCAACGCCGTGCTCATGCAGCCATTTTACCTGAGGATAAACCGGAGCTGTACCAACACCACCTGCAACAAATAAAATTTTCTTTTTCTTTAATTCTTCAATATCTTCATGGATCAGATCAGATGGACATCCCAAAGGTCCAACAAAATCTTCAAAAGCATCCCCTTCCTGTAAGCTTACCATACGCTCTGTGGAAGCTCCTACGGTCTGGAATACGATTGTGATTGTTCCCTCTTCTCTGTTGTAATCACAGATGGTAAGTGGAATACGTTCACCCTCCTCATCAATTTTTACAATAACAAACTGTCCCGGTTCGCAATACTGCGCAACACGAGGAGCCTTGACATCCATAAGATAGATCTTGTCTGCCAGTTTTTCTCTTCTAACGATTGGATACATGTTATTCCTCCTTGTATATACTCACTGCCTTTTTCATCTCTGTAATCGTTTTTCTTAATCACGAATCTCCTATGAAAATATACATTTTTTTAGCATTACTTTATATAATAAAGGAAAAGCCGTTAGATTTCAACGGCTTTTCCCTTGTTTTATTGCTTTTTCATATAATTGAAACATACTAATTATTTATAGCTTCTATTCTTACTACACCACTATTATGCCTCCACTTTGGAAAACAGAATTCTGTCATTATCCAATGCCTTTCCGGCACGGACTGCAAACTGCTCTAACAGATCATCCACTGACATCTTTTCCCGTTCTTCCCCGGAAACATCCAGCACAATATTTCCCGAATCCATCATGAGGGTACGGTTTCCAAGTTCAAGCGCCTGATGCATGTTGTGCGTGACCATAAGGCAGGTGATGTTCTGCTCTGACACTATCTTTTTTGTGAGGTTCAGTACTTTCTCTGCGGTGGCAGGGTCTAAAGCTGCGGTGTGTTCATCCAGCAGCAAAATCTTAGGAGTCACCATTGTTGCCATCAAAAGTGTGAGTGCCTGACGCTGTCCACCGGACAAAAGTCCGACCGGCTGCTTCATACGGTCTTCTAACCCCATGTCAAGCAGTGCGAGCTGCTCTCTGAATTTTTTCTTGTCCGCTGCCTTGATCCGGCTGAAATAGGCATTCTTTGAAGTAGTCGTGCGCAGGTAGGCAAGCGCCATATTCTCCTCGATCGTCATATGTGGTGCAGTTCCCTTCAATGGATCCTGAAACAAATGACCGATCACTTTACTGCGGACATGCTCTTTCTGATAGGTAATGTCCTCACCATCCAGCATGATCAGTCCTTTGTCTGCAAAAAAGGCTCCTGTTATCGCATTAAACAGCGTTGATTTTCCGGCTCCGTTGCTTCCTACGATCGTTGCAAAATCCCCCTGCTTTAAGGTGAGATTCAGATTTTTTAATGCACATTTTTCATTGACAGTTCCCGGATTAAAAGTTTTGCTGACATCGCGCATCACAAGCATTGCGTTCTTCTCTGCCATTATCTTTCTCCTCCTTCGCTGTCATTTTTCATAATCTCCTGAACGTATATCTGGTTCTGAGCCTTTGCGGCACGTTTCTGCCGGTAAAAATTCATCTGCTTTTTCAGATATGGGAATGCGATCGCCACGGCTACAATGATTGCAGAAACAAGTTTTAAACACTCTGCCGGTACATTTAATCTCAGGGCAACTGCCACGATAAAACGATACAGGCAGCTTCCTAAAATAACGCCGGTCACACGCTGTAACATACCGCCTTTTCCAATGATAGATTCCCCAATGATCAGGCTGGCGAGTGCGATTGTTACCATTCCGGTTCCAAGATTGATATCACAGGATTTCTGATACTGCGCAAGCAGTCCGCCGGAGAGACCGGTCAGGGCATTGGCAACACAAAGTCCGATCGTGATCATGGCACTTGTATTAATGCTGGAAGCTCTTACCATATCCGGATTATCTCCGGTTGCGCGGATGGAAAGTCCAAGCCTTGTATTTAAAAAGAAAGAGATCAGCACTCCTACAATGATAACGATCAGTGCAGCCACGATCAGTTTATACCACGTTCCACCGATCGCTGTTTTTGCCCAGGTAAAAACGGATTCACAGTTGAATAAGTTCATGTTGGAAGCGAATCCCATTACTGCAATATTAATTGTATACAATCCGGTATTTACGATGATTCCCGCCAAAATGGACTGAATCCCCATTTTTGTTTGTAAGAAAGCGGTCACAAAACCAGAGCAGACACCAGCTGCCATCGCTGCAAATAATCCTAATATCGGATGACCTGCAAGTGTCACCGATGCACAGACGGCACATCCCAATGTAAAACATCCATCGGTCGAAAGATCCGCAATGTTTAAAATACTGAAGGATATAAATAATGCCAGTGCGACCAGTGCATAGATAAAACCAAGTTCTAATGCACTCTGTACAATTGATAATGTAATAATGGAACCCATACCTTAATTAAACTCCTCTGCTGTTACTGTCTCGATCAATTCGGAACACATATCTTTAAAGATAGAATAATCGATTCCGACTTTTTCTGCAATCTCTGTATTTACGGTTACGATACCACTGTCTAATGTTTCTACTGCGGTTGCTGCTGGATCTGCGCCGTTTGCAAGAATGTCAACTACCATGTCTGCTGTCTTTGTTCC
>ERZ773225.3600-NODE-3600-length-13660-cov-2.830062_pt1 | contig 13660 bp, 14 predicted proteins | sample MGYA00580993_ERZ773225 | MGnify/ENA primary metagenome ERZ773225 (study PRJEB29015, sample SAMEA2737748) | human gut metagenome | biome: human gut; feature: human-associated habitat; material: faeces | place: China | collected 2012 ... | reverse complement strand
GGCTGCCGCGCAGTTTTTAACCTCCAACGAAATTGACGATAAAATGATTGCAAGCTTAATGCAATTTAAGCTTGACATTGACGCAAAATATTCCCTTTTATCTCCTGCGCTTGTAAAACAGCTGCACGACAGCGGGATTAAAGTAAACTGCTGGACCTGTGACGACGCACATTCCGCCCAGTCGCTGATTGACATGGGCGTAGACATGATAACAACAAACTGTTTGGAATAATTGAAAAAGGCGGGATGTTATGACAATTCGAGCAATTTCAGAAAAAGTGGAACGGGAAACTCTGTCACCATTTGCTACGCTTTCTGAACATTCAAAAGGCAGGCTGAGGCCCATCGTTGAGTGCGACATCCGAACGGATTTTCAGCGGGATAGGGACCGAATCATTCACGCAAAATCTTTTCGGCGGCTGAAACACAAAACCCAGGTGTTTTTGGCGCCGGCAGGCGACCACTACCGCACCAGGCTGACCCACACCATGGAGGTTTCGCAAATTGCCCGCACCATTGCCCGCGCCCTGCGCTTAAACGAGGATTTAACCGAGGCCACCGCCTTAGCCCACGATTTGGGCCACACGCCCTTTGGCCATTCGGGTGAAAATGTGCTGAACGAAATTTGTGCAGGCGGCTTTCGCCACTATGAGCAGAGCCTTCGGGTAATCGACTTTTTGGAAAACGGAACGGGTCTTAATTTAACGTTTGAGGTGCGGGACGGGGTTTTAAACCACGCAGGCGACCACGAGGCCGAAACCCTGGAGGGGAAAATTATTAAACTGGCAGACCGCATTGCCTACATCAACCACGACATTGACGACGCGGTGCGCGGCGGCATTATTCAGGCGGAGGCCATTCCAAAGGACTGCACCGACGTGTTGGGACGAACCCACGGCGACCGGATTGACACCATGATTCACGACATTATTAATACCAGCCTGGGAAAACCCTTTGTGAAAATGTCGGACGAAATTTATTCTGCCATGATGAACCTGCGTAGCTTTATGTTTGCTTCGGTTTACACAAACAACGTGGCAAAGGGCGAGGACGAAAAGGCCAAAAACGTGGTTTACATGCTGTTCGATACCTTTATGAAACACCCGGAAAAGCTGCCGGAAGACACAAGGGAAAATATTTCACGGTTTGGTTTAGAGCAAACCGTAACCGACTATATTGCAGGCATGACCGATAATTTCGCCATTTATAAATTCAACGAGCTGTTCGTCCCGAAAAAATGGGTTGTGAACTAATTTGAAATAAAGGACTGAAAAAACATGAATATTTTATTTCAGGGGGACTCAGTAACCGACGCAGGTCGGGGCCGGGACGTTACCGCCCCCAATACGGCGCTGGGCCAGGGCTATGCCACAATGGTGGCAGGAAGGCTGAGTGCAAAATACGATGATTTAAACTTTTTTAACCACGGCGTCAGCGGAAACCGTGCCGCCGACCTTTACGGACGCTGGCAGGAGGACACGCTGAATTTTGAGTTTGATGTGTTGAGCATTCTTTTAGGAATCAACGACGTGGGATTTTCTTTAAGGCTGGGTCGCGGCTCCGACAAGGAGCGGTTTCGCTTTCTCTACGACCGTATGATTTATGAGGCGTTAGAAAAAAATCCTGACGCAAAGCTTATTTTAATGGAGCCGTTTGTGCTGAAAATGAAGTATGCGTGGGAAAACTTTGGAACGGATATTTATGATAATTTTCACACTTGGAGCAGCCGCGTCCGTGAAAACGGCCAGGTAACCAAAGATTTGGCCACAAAATATCACGCACAGTTCGTTCCGCTGTTCGACGTTTTCGAGTCATTGACAAAATCCGCACCCGCCGAACGTTATTCGGTGGACTGCATTCACCCCACCGCAGCCGGTCACGAAATCATTGCGGAAGAATGGGTGAAAGCATGGGAAAAAATAAAGAAAGGAGAATAAAAATGGAATATATTTACAGACCAAAAGGCGTTTGCTCCATGCAAATTAAATTCGAAATTGACCACAATAATGTTGTGAAAAACATTCGGTTTACCGGGGGCTGCAACGGCAACCTCCAGGGCGTGTCGAAGCTGGCAAACGGCAAAAAGGCAGAGGAAATCATCACTCTTTTAGAGGGTATCAACTGCGGCGGCAAGGGTACTTCGTGCCCCGACCAGCTTGCAAGGGCGCTGCGCGAAGCGATTGGGTGATGGACGCTTTGCTATCAAACTGCCGCCTCTGTCCCAGGGAATGCGGTGTGAACCGCTTGCTGGGCGAACTTGGCGCTTGCCGTTCCGGCCCTGAAATTACAGCCGCCCGGGCTTCCCTCCACCTTTGGGAGGAACCCTGCCTTTCCGGCAAAAACGGTTCGGGAACGGTATTTTTTTCCGGCTGCAATTTGGGGTGTGTCTACTGTCAAAACGCCCAAATTTCCCGCGGAAATACCGGAAAAAAAATTTCGTCAGGCAGGCTTTGTGAAATCTTTTTTGAACTGAAGGAACAGGGCGCCCACAACATAAATCTGGTAACGGCAGCGCACTTTTTACCCGCTGTGCTGAACGCGGTGGAAAAAGCCAAACAAAATCATCTTGGAATTCCCTTTGTTTACAACTGCGGCGGCTTTGAAAAGGCAGACATGCTAAAGCGGGCCGAGGGGCTGATTGATATTTTTTTGCCGGACTTGAAATATATGTCCCCCCAGCTGGCTATGGCCTATTCCAACGCGCCGAACTACCCGGAGGCCGCGAAAAGCGCGTTAACTGAAATGGTGCGCCAGCAGCCGGAGTGCGTGTTTGACGAAACCGGCATGTTAAAGCGCGGCGTTATCGTTCGGCATTTAATGCTGCCCGGAAATTTAAAGGATTCAAAAAAGGTATTACGATACCTGCACCAAACCTTCGGCGACAAAATTTTTATCAGCATCATGAGCCAATATACCCCGCCGGCAAAAGGGGTTAACGGCTTTCCGGAATTAAACCGAAAGGTTACGAAAACCGAATATGAAAAACTGATTGAGTATGCAATGTCCCTTGGCATCACACAGGCCTTCGTGCAGGAGGGAGAAGCGGCCGGCGCCAGCTTTATTCCCGATTTCGACGGCCGCGGAATTTGATTTAGAGAGGAAGATTACAGCATGGTAAAACACATTGTCATGTGGAAGTTAAAAGAAGAAGCATTAGAACATACAAAGGCTGAAAACGCCAAAAAAATAAAAGAGCTGCTGGAGGCACTGCCGGGCGTAGTTCCAGATATCTTAGAGCTGCAGGTGGGGATTAATGAAAACGGCGGCGAATTTGACGCTGTTTTGGTGACAAAATTTCCGTCCTACGACGCACTGAAAGCCTACGATATCCACCCGGAGCACCAAAAAGTGCGCGGGTTCATCGGTCAGGTATCATGCGGCAGAGCTGCTGTCGATTTCACAATTTAAACTTAGGAGAATTACAAATGGTTATCGATTTTCACACACACTGTTTCCCGGAAAAAATTGCGGAGCGGGCAATTGGAAAGCTCAGCGCCACCAGCGGGCTTATGCCCTATACCGACGGCACGGCGGAGGGATTAAAAAAACTGATGAAGCAAGACGGCGTGGACATCTCCGTCGTTTTGAGCATTGCTACCAACGCCACCCAGCAGACGTCTGTAAACAATTTCGCAAAATCCATTGAAAGCGAAACAATTGTCCCGTTCGGTTCGGTTTACCCAGACGCAGAAGACGCGCTTAACGAACTGGAGCGTATTCACAGCATGGGGCTTAAAGGCGTTAAATTTCACCCGGAATATCAAAACTTTTTTGTTGACGACGAAAAAATGAAGCCGATTTATAAAAAAATATCAGAGCTTGGCCTAATTTGCGTGTTCCACGCCGGGGAGGACTATGGCTACATGCCTCCCTACCACGCTACGCCAAAGCGTCTTTTGCGGGCGTTATCGTGGCTGGACACGCCGGTGGTGGCGGCCCACTGGGGCAGCCATGGCATGGGGCAGGACACGCTGCAATATCTTTGCGGCACCGAAATTTACATAGACACAGCCTTTGGATATGGCACCACACCGAAGCCGATTCAACAGGCCATATTAGAAAAGCACGGCGTGGAAAAAATTTTGTTTGCCACCGACTGCCCGTGGCATGCCCCAGCTATGGAGCTGTTTCAAATAGAAAGCTTGGGCCTGTCTGACGAGGAAAAAAGGCAAATTAAAAGCGGTAACGCCCGCCGGCTGTTAAAGATTTAAATTGATGGCGGCGCAGAAAAAAAGCTTGAAAAACCATTGGGCATATGGTAAAATTTCCATATGGTATATTAATCTTTTATATAAGGAGAATGATTATGAGTAAAACTTACAGAATCGGAATTATCGGCTGCGGCGGCATCGCCAACGGAAAGCATATGCCGTCGCTATCAAAACTGGACAACGTTGAAATGGTTGCGTTCTGCGACATTGTGAAAGAACGTGCGGAAAAAGCAAAGGCAGACTATGGCACGCCTGAGGCAAAGGTTTACACAGACTATAAAGAACTTTTAAAAGACGGGTCAATTGACATTGTGCACGTTTTGACTCCTAACCGCGAGCACAGCTTTATTACCGTTGACGCATTGGAGTCCGGCAAACACGTTATGTGCGAAAAGCCTATGGCGAAAACCTATGAAGAGGCCAAAAAAATGCTTGACGCCGCAAAAAGAACAGGCAAAAAGCTGACCATTGGATATCAGAACAGACAGACACCGGAAGCACAGTATGTAAAAGGTGCCTGCACAGAAGACGCTTTGGGCGACATTTACTACGCGAGGGCACTGGCTCTGCGCCGCCGTGCCGTTCCTACTTGGGGCGTGTTCTTAAACGAAGAGGAACAGGGCGGCGGGCCGTTAATCGACATTGGCACCCACGCTTTGGATATGACCCTTTGGCTGATGAACAACTATAAACCAAAAATGGTTGTGGGCAAAACTTTCAGAAAGCTTGCCGACCAAAAAGAAAACACAGGCAACGCCTGGGGCGACTGGGATCCGGAAAAATATACGGTTGAAGACTCTGCATTTGGTTTTATTACCATGGAAAACGGCGCGACCATTGTTTTAGAGTCCAGCTGGGCATTAAACATTGCAGACCCCATTGAAGCGAAGTGCGTGCTCTGCGGAACAAAAGCCGGCGCGGATATGTATGACGGCGTTCGGATTAACGGTGTGAAATATGGACGGCAATACATAGAAAAAGCTGCTTTGGGTGCCGGCGGCGTCGCTTTTTACGACGGCAGCTCTGAATCTCCCGCAGACCGGGAAGCACGGCTTTGGATTGATGCCATTGACAAAGATACCGACCCTGTTGTTCTGCCGGAACAGGCCATTGTGGTGACACGGATTTTAGAGGCGATTTATGAGTCCTCCAAAACAGGAAAACCGGTTTTCTTTAACGAATAAACAATTCTGCGCCGGAAATTGGGTTCCATTTCCGGCGCCATTTTATAGTAAAAAAGGAACGATTGCTCTATGCGCGAAAATTCAAGCACCACCATTTTTGAAAAAAACGCACTTTCCTGCTTCCTTCTGCTGGTTTCGGTAATCGCCTCTGCGGTTTTAGGATTGGCGTTTCATATTCCCGTTGGGGCGCACACGTTTGTCACAGCAGTCATTGTCACGGGCGGTGTGCTGTTTTTCTGCGACCGTGTTCTGCTTCGTTTATTTTTGTTAAACGTTTGCGTGCTTGCCCTTTGGTGCGTGGTTTGCAATTTTATTTTCGACTGGTCCTACGACGGCATGTATTATCATAAAGAAGCGATAATTGATTTAAAAGAGGGCTGGAACCCCTTTTACCAAAGCTCCCTTGACGCCACCGTTTTTGCTTCCTATCCAGACATGGACCTCTGGCTGGACAATTATCCGAAAGGTCTGTGGCTGTTCTCCGCCGTGATTTACAGCCTTACAAACCTTTTAGAGACCGCAAAAGCAGTCAATATCCTGTTTATCATCCCGGTTTTCTCTGTGGCAGTTGACGTGATGAAAACTGTCTATCAAATGAACAGGCAAAAAAGCGTTATTTTTGGATTGCTGTTTACAGTTAACCCTGTTTTTATTTGCCAGCTCCTCACCTCATATAACGACCTGGCAGTTGGAGCAATTGTCATTATTACCATGCTTTTAAGCATGAAAATCGTAAGTGAAAAGGCAAGCAATTACACCTATCTGCTTCTGGCTGCCGTTATTGCCGTCTCCTGCACAGTGAAATTCACCGCGCCGGTGCTGGCAGGAATTGTTCTGATAATTTTCGGGATTTGGTATGCAATGAAACACCGCAAGGAACCAAAACATTTGGCAAAGCCTGTGGCTGTGGTTTTAGCGGCGTTTATTGCAGGCGTTTGCCTGTTGGGCTTCGATCCGTATATAAAACATATAATGAACCATCAAAACCCGGTCTATCCCGTTTTGGGCGAAGGGGCTTATGACATTATGAACACAAACCCGCCCAAAGGGTTTGAAAATAAAAATGCGGTGGAAAAGCTGCTTGCCTCTGTGTTTTCAAAAACTAACAATCTGCCGGAGGAAGCGCCGGAGCTAAAAATCCCTTTTACAATCCACAGCTCTGAGTGGATTCATTTGAGCAATGCCGATATCCGTGTCGGCGGGTTTGGCGTTTTGTTCAGCGGTATTTTTCTTTTAAGCCTCGTAATTTTTTTCGTTGCTTTGTGCCATAATAAGAAAATACGCATGGAAACTGCCGCCGCTTTTGCCGCCATTTTTCTTCTGCTTCTGTTTATTCCGGAATCCTGGTGGGCCAGGTATGCAAGTTATGCCTACTACCTCCCTGTATTTATTTTGGCCGAAGCTTGCAATCTGCGAAAAACAAAGGTTTTCAGTGGTGTAACTATCTGTTTGATTGCCTTAAACAGTCTTTTTTTTGCGGGGTGTGTTCTAAAAACAGGTGTGGAAGTGACGCATCAGCTTAAAATCAAGCTGAAAGAAATTAAGTCGCACCAAAAAACGGTTATTGTCAGGGTCAACGATTTTCCCACACACAGAAAACTGTTTGAAGAATTTGGAATTGATTATGAGGTTTCCCATTCTTCCTTAGACGATCCTATGATTTTTTACCGGAACACAAAATATAAATTCCGCTAAATTACCGAAAAATAAAAAAACTATTGACAAATTCCCCCGAAACTGTTATAATAATTTCGTTGTTCAGCGTATGAGGAGAGGTGTCCGAGCGGTTTAAGGAGCTGGTCTTGAAAACCAGTGATGCGCAAGCACCGAGAGTTCGAATCTCTCCCTCTCCGCCATAAATTTATATTGCTTTTAATTTCAGTTTGGAGATGTACTCAAGTTGGCTGAAGAGGCGCCCCTGCTAAGGGTGTAGGTCGGGTAACCGGCGCGAGAGTTCAAATCTCTCCATCTCCGCCAAAGCCTTGAAAGACGATTTCAAGGCTTTTTTTATACCTCCTTTTACCGCGATTTAAGGTATAACTTTAAAGTAAAATTAGACAATTTTCTAACTTTATAGAAATTATTCTGAAAATGATTCTTTGTTTTTCATTTTTATGATAAAATACCTCTTGATTTTACAAAACCTCTATGATATAATTTGTTTACAATGTAATAACGGAGGTGTTTTTTATGCCCCAGATTCGTTTGTTAAAAGAGCCAGGTTATATTTATGATTTAATTTTTATTTTTTACCTCAAGTTTAATACAAAATTATGCATCAATAATCTTGACAGCAATGACAAAAAACTGTCTGAAAATATAAAATTTTTTAATGACTTATTAGACCAGTTTCCTGAAATTTCAGAGGATTTATATGTGTTCTTTCACGCTGTTGAAAACGGCCGTTGTCTTATCACGACGCAATATTTTAATCCGCATAAAGAACAGTTTTCTACAACCTATAATTTTAAGTTTTTGCAGAAAGAGTTATCTGATAAAGACAAAATAATTCGCAATGTAGTTCGATTTTATTTTTACGACCTCTCAGATGAACAAGTAGATGACTGTGTAAATTCAAGCTCTGTGCTGTTTTCATGCATTAAAAACTCGAACTATGGCGCTGAGATAAAAAGCAAGCTGTATGAGTTTTTTCACGACACTGAGCACCACATTCAAACGCTTTACTATGAGTTAATGACGAAAGAATTTATGCTTTCACAGTATTACGAAAAAAATTATCAGAAAATTCTTGACGTTTATAACCAGACTACGTTTGAAACTTTAAGCAAAAATTTGAAAGGGCTAAAGGACATTGATTTTCTTAAAAATACTAATCAAGAATTATATGTTTCCTTTTGCCTTTTAAGAAAATATTGTATGAACTTTTTCGGCGTGCAGGAAGGTGTTGTTTATCTTCTTGGCTACGACTATTTTTCTGTTTTAGATTTTGTTAAAAACAAAAAGGATTTGAACTTATTAGATTTCGGCAATGCGATATGTGAAGAAAGCCGTGTGAAAATTTTGGAGCTGTTGTTAGAGCGCAGCGAAGTCACCTGCAAGGATTTGGAAAAGATTTTCAGTTTCTCCGGCTCCACGGCCTATCACCACATCACCATGATGACGAAAATTGGGGTTGTAAAAACACGGAACGAAGGAAAAACCATTCTTTACAGCCTGAACAGAAAGTACTTTGACGCCATAATCGACGTTTTAAGTAAATATTCAAGCAAATGACACGAAAGGGGGAAAGACATCATGATTAAAACTTGGAAAAAGCCTGTTTGCTCCACCGTAAAGGCGGATCAATTATCAGCGTACATTAAGGCGGCAGCCCGCTCTGGCTGTAATTACTTTGTTGGCCGCTAAATAGCATTGAAAAAATTGCAGCAAAAACGCTGTTGCGTTTTTGCTGCAATTTTTGTTTTGCCCAGTTACTGAAAAGCATGTTTTCAGTCGGTTCGTTTACTTTCTGAAACAGTAGAGTCTTCTTTCAAAAGACATCACAAAACAAAATCCGATGGCTATCAGGACTGTGAAAGGCGCATTTTCGTTTTGGCATTATTGACAAAGACCATCCGCTGTGGTATATTTAGAGTATATAATAAGCAAAAGTAGTATTATTTTTTAAACAGGGGGCATTTACTTGAATTTTTCGCAAAGATTGCAGGAAATTATGAAAAACAATGGAATTACGAAATTTAAGTTGTCGAAACAGTTAAATGTGTCCCCCAGTACGGTTGCGAATTGGCTGAACGGAGAAAGCAGGCCTAATATTGAGCGTATTCGGCAAATTGCAGAATTCTTTAACGTTTCAACAGATTTTCTGCTAACCGGCAATAACGCTTCAAGCCAGCAGATGCTCGTATCAAATGAATCTTTTGAGCAGTTGGAACGTATTTTATTAGACGCATTCCGCAAGGTTTCAATCAGTGATAAAATCGCCATTCTGCAGCACGCGGATTCACTTGCTCACAGCAGGCAAATATATGATATGATTGGCGATGTTCCTCACAACGAAAATTTTTCGTTTGCTGAAAACGGAAATCATACGAAGTCTCTGCTGACTCCAGATGATGTCAGACGGATAAAAGCACTTCTAAAAAAATACGATGAGGATAATCAATAAAAAATTGGAATAAAAACTCCTGCATAAAAATGCAGGTTTTTTTATAAAATACGTTCCAGGAAGAGGAACGATAAGGAGATGTTTTATGGGACTTTCAATTGAAACCAGTGTACCGGTATTTACCGTGTTCCTGCAGGGACTGATTAGCTTTCTATCACCCTGCATTCTTCCCCTTGTTCCGCTGTATGTGAGCTATCTGGCCGGGGGGGCAAAAATGGTGGATGCAGACGGAACCATCCGCTATCCCCGCCGAAAAGTTTTGATAAATACGCTCTTTTTTGTAATTGGAATTAGCTTTGCCTTTTTCCTGCTGGGATTTGGTTTTACTGCTCTGGGACGGTTTTTCAGCGACAACCGCATTTGGTTTGCGCGTATCAGTGGAATTGTAATGATTTTGTTTGGCCTGTACCAGTTCGGTGTGTTTGGAAAATCCGGCGCACTTGACCGGGAGCGCCGGCTGCCGTTCTCACTTGATCGTTTTACCATGGGGCCTGTTCCTGCGCTGATTTTAGGGTTTACGTTCAGCTTCGCATGGACGCCTTGTGTGGGTCCCACCCTGGGCAGTGTGCTTTTAATGGCGGGGGCATCGCAAACCGCTGCAAAAGGATTTTTGCTCATCGGCGTTTATACACTGGGCTTTGTTTTGCCCTTTATCGCAGTAGGGCTTTTTACCACCACGGTGTTAGAGTTTTTTAAAAAGCATCAGAACATTGTGCGTTACACCGTGAAAACCGGCGCTGTTTTGCTGGTGCTCATGGGAATTATGACGTTAACGGGCTATTTAAACGGCATTACCGGCTATTTATCGAACTTAGGCACGAATTTTGGAAATAACCAAAGCACGCAAAGCAGCGAACCGGAAAAGCCCTCTGCCTCCCCCACTGCAGCGCCCGGCACAGAAGAGGAAGAAAAAACAGTGCCGGCGCCGGACTTTACCTTAAAAGACCAGTATGGGAACCAGCACAGACTGTCTGACTATAAAGGAAAAACTGTGTTTTTAAACTTTTGGGCCACCTGGTGCCCGCCCTGCAAACAGGAAATGCCGGAAATTCAGGCGCTTTATGAACGGTATGGCAAAAACAGCGGTGATTTGATTGTGCTGGGTGTAGCAGGCCCCAATCAGGACCGGGAAGGCTCTGCAGACCATGTAAAAGAGTTCCTTTCAAAAAACAATTATACCTTTCCCGTTGTGCTGGACGAAAGCGGCGATTTGTTTTATCAATACCGCATTAGCGCATTCCCCACCACATATATGATTGATAAAGACGGCAATATTTACGGCGGCGTGGCAAGCGCCCTGACCGGCGATATGATGGAAAGCATTGTAAAACAAACTATGGATGCAAACCAGTAAAGCAAAAAAAACAGGGTACAGTAATAATGCTGTATCCTGTTTTTTACCTCTTACTGTAAAAAAACAACCTGTTAGCAGAAAAGAATTTACATAGCAGCGAAATTCAGCTATAATAAGAACTGCGGGAAAGGAGCTGAAACTGTGAAAATTCGAATTGAAGTTGACGATGCAATTTCCGACGAAGAGGTCATCATCCACTGCAGGGAAATCAGCAGCACCATTCAAACGCTTCAGCAAACCTTGCTTCAATCCCTGCAAAAGGTGAAGCTGGTCTTTTATAAAAATAATGTTGAATATTATCTACCGGTCAGTTCCATTTACTTTTTTGAAACCGCGCAAACAACCATAGATGCCCACACAAAAGACGACGTTTATAAAATTAAATATAAATTATACGAGCTTGAGGATCTGCTTCCCCGCTCTTTTGTCCGTATATCCAAATCCACTATTATAAATGTGGATTTCGTATATTCGATTGACAAAAACCTGACTTCCTCCGGCTGCGTACGGTTTTACCACACCCATAAGCAGGTGTTTGTGTCCAGAAACTATTACAAAGCTTTAAAAAACAGGTTAGACGAAAGGAGAACTTATCATGAATAAAAAAAATATTGTGTGGGGGCTCATTTTTATTATGGCCGCAATCTTAGTTGTGTGCGGGGCCTTTGGGATTTTGGGAAATCCGGTGAATTTAATTATAACGGTGCTGTTAATTCCAATTATCATTTCAAATGTAGTTCACTTAGCATACCCGGGCATTTTTTTCCCGTTGGCAATAATTGCAATTTTGTATGACGATTATCTGGGCATTCAGGCGCTTACGCCCTGGCCGGTTTTATTTATTGCTTTATTTTTAAGCATAGGGCTTTCCTTTTTGTTTCCCAAGTATAAGCATTTTTACAAACACTCGGGGGAAGAATCGTTTCACGAAATTATTAACGAAGCGGACGACAGCGTTATAAACCTTTCTGCTAAATTCGGCGGCAGTGTGAAATATGTCAATACAAACCAGCTGCAAGAGGTGAATATTGACTGCGCGTTCAGCGGAATGAAAGTTTATTTCGACCATGCGGATATTGCCGGCGAAAAGGCCTCTGTTAACGTTCGTTTAAGCTTTTCCGGCTTAGAACTCTATGTGCCAAAAAATTGGAATGTAGTAGATAATTTAGGCTGCACCTTAGGCGGTGTGGAGCGCAGAGGTACTGCTTCTGAGACCACCGACAAAACACTTGTGTTAAACGGATCTGTCAGCTTTTCCGGCGTAACAATTATTTATGTATAATAAAAAACACCGCTTAACGGTAAGTGGTAATAAGGAAGCATTGAAACCATTACCATTTACCGGCAAGCGGAGTGTAAAAACAAAAGAGATACAAGTATTTTTGATGTTTGTATCTCTTTTGCTGTTTAGGGGGTATAGATGTCACCATTTAGACGGCTATAAAGCCCCTGTTTATGCGGTTTTCAAGGCTCAAAAACTGCGAGGTAATATAATATCATTAAAGCCCTCAAAAATGGGGTTCTAAATGTCCATGTTTCAAAAAAATGCACACTTTAATGTGCATAAAAATCCTTTTGCCCTAATTACCCAAAAAGCCGTATCAAGCGAATTTGTCAACAGGGTGCAACACGCCGGTAGCGCCCTTGCTGTTTACTGATTCGCTCATACGGCTAAAAATTTTATTGGGCAAAAAAAATTTTGAAAATTATTTATCACGATTTAGTACTGTGCCGATAATATCAAAGAATGTTCCAAGAGATGCCTTTCTATCATTTAACGCTTCGTCTAAACTACTCTTTCCGTAAACTCGTTCTACATCGTCCGCCTCCCAATCATCACCTATTTCTTCCATTTCCTCGATAAATTTGTTAATATCACTTTTTTTCATAATAAAATTCACTCCAAATTAAAAATATGTATAGCCAAAATCATGACTAAAACGAGCTGTTTGATTAGCTTTGATTTCTATTGTTTCAAATTCAAAACTATTCAAACTTAAATTTAATTCTAATCGTTCCAGTGCTTCTGCTGTTATTTTTCCTTCCAAATAATTTCTTGCTACTTTTTTATTCATATCTTCCATGTCTGGAGATTCATTAGTTTCTTCACTAACTATAAGAAGATAATAATAACCAGCTGGTACATTATCTAAATAGTAATTTCCCATACCATCGACTTCTGTACAATGTATCATAGGATCATCAAAACCTATTTCAGAAAAAGAAAGAAAAGTGCCATCGTCACTATCTAACGGAACATGATTAGTTTGAATTAACATTACACCAGCACCTACATCTGGTTTTGTTCCGATATATTTGTTGTACTGATATGTAATTGTTCCTGTTAATGAACCGCATTGCGAATTATCATATATCAAAGTAGATGGATTAATTTCCGGTATTTTATCGCTATAAATATTTACAGTTTGAGTTGATTCGTCCCATTCCACTTTTGCGCCAAGTGCTTCGGCTATAAAACGCGCCGGAACGAGTGTTCTACCATCAATAACTTGCGGTGCAACATCCAACTCAATTTTTTCAACGTCTTCTTTACTTACTGTAAGCACATTATTACCTACGGTTGCTATAATATGGCAATCCGATGTAACCGCTTGAATCCGTTGCTCTGCACCTTCCCAAGTCACAATGGCACCTAATGACTCAAATATTTTTCTTAAAGGAACCATTGTTCTTCCATTTATGATTTGCGGTTGAACATCAAAATTTAGAAGTTCGCCATTTAGACGAACGCTGACATTATCTTCAGCGAATACGGCATTGCTCA
>ERZ773225.3592-NODE-3592-length-13684-cov-16.315430_pt1 | contig 13684 bp, 10 predicted proteins | sample MGYA00580993_ERZ773225 | MGnify/ENA primary metagenome ERZ773225 (study PRJEB29015, sample SAMEA2737748) | human gut metagenome | biome: human gut; feature: human-associated habitat; material: faeces | place: China | collected 2012 ... | reverse complement strand
GGTGGACCCTACGTCGCAGCCGCCGTAATATTTCATAGTCAATTACTCCTTATTTATGTAGTATGGTCCGAAATTACATACAAATTTCGTCATCAAAGTCCAGCAGGGTGGGATCAACAGGCTCGGCCCGCATCACCGTGCGCATATACTCGTTGACCTTGTCGCGCATGGTCTTGCGGGAGACGGTGCGGGGATCCATCAGATCGTGCTCGATCCAGATCAGGTGATAGCCCCGCTCGCGGCCCTGTTCGTCCAGGATGCCCTGGACGGTGGCCATGTTCTTGCAGGCCACGTTCTGATACATGATGATGATGTCGGCGTTCCACGCCTCGCACTGACGCCACAGCTCGTCCACCACGTTCTGGTAGCCGCCGTTGGTGTGACGGCGCATGACCATGCGCTCGTACAGACGGGCCAGATCCAGCAGGGCCAGCTCGGGGTCCTCGGTCTCCAGGGGCTTGGTGAAGTTCAGGCTTTCCATCTCCACCAGGATGTTGATTCCCCAGCAGTTGGCCAGCCAGTTGGAGAAGTTGGCATAGTAGTGGGCCGGGCAGGACCACACGATGCCGCGATAGCGCATCTTGCCCACCCACGCCTCGTCGCGGCGCTCGTAGGCCTGGAGCAGGAGCTTGTTGACCTTCTTGCAGGTCTTCATGACACGGGGATCAATACCGCCGTCCATCTCATAGTTCCACTTGCGGAACAGCTCGTAGCAGGGGCCCAGCAGCTGAGGATAGGCGGTCTTGTTGACCTCCCACTTCTCCAGCTCGTACTTGGTCTCCTCGTTGAAGCGCTTCATGGCGGAGAAGTAGGCGTCCCAGCTCCACTGGGCGCCGGTCTTTTCCTCGATGAACTTGATGCAGGCCCGGATGTCCTCCGCGCCCATCTTCAGCGTGGCCTCGTCCTCATACCGGACGGGGAAGCACAGATGGAACACCGGCAGGTCGGGGAACCGGCGGGCCATATAGGACGAGGCCATGGTGGACCCGTCGCAGGGCATGGAGGAGGAGATGAAGCAGTTGCCCATATGAGGCAGAGCGTCGATGACCAGAGCGCCGCACTCGGAGGAGGGCACGGGGCAGGTATCGGCGGGCAGGCCGAAGGATTCCACCGCGTCAATATACGGCACGCAGGTCAGCTGGTCGATCTCGGACACCAGGAATACGGGCATCAGCTGATAGGGGATGCCCAGCAGATCCGGGAAGCCCGCCATGATCTGGCCCATGGTCATCTCGTCGAACAGGACCACCTTCTTGTTCAGCTCGGCGCTGTTGCCGTTCTTCTTGTCGCACTTGGCCAGGAACACCAGGTTCTCGGCCACATAGCGGAAGATATCGTAGATCAGCAGGTGGCTCATCTTCAAGGCGTTGCTCCGCTGGCCCATGGTGTTCTTGTCCATGAAGCTGACGCAGCACACATAGGAGATCATCCACCGGTAATAGAACGTCATGTTCAGGGCCGGGACCAGGTCCTTGGAGAAGGTGCCCAGCAGCATGCCCCACGTCCGCAGCCACTCCTTGAAGTCATAGGCGGTGTCGGCCACGCCGCGCCACTCGCGGCGCACGGTGACCATGTCGCCCTTGCGGTACAGGGTGCCCAGGTGCTTTTCACCGGTTTTCAGCAGGTCCAGCCGTTCGGCGGGGGTCATGGCGGCGATGGTCTTGGCCTCGCGGACCACCCGGCGGACATTGTCCTGGACGTTGGCCTTCTGCTTGGCGGCGAAGGCCTTCCAGTCGGTCTCCTTCAGCATATCCCAGATGATGCCGCCCACTTCCTGCAGGTTCCGGCCCTGTGCCTTCCAGTCCACGTTGTCCTTGGCCCGGAAGAACTTGGGGTTGGGGAATTTCATCTTTGCCATTACTTGGTCCCTCCGTTCTTTTGGATGCGCTTGATCTCCAGGGATTCCACAAAGGCCTGGACGCGGGTGCGCAGCTGGCCGGAATTGCCGTTGTTGTACAGGCGGTCGATGGACAGCACCGGCCAGTTGTACTCCTCGTGCATGATATAGCTGACCAGAGCCCGCTCAAAGCCCCAGTAGTCGCAGTATTTCATCTGCTCATAGATGATGCCGTCGGCCTTGAACTCCCGGGCCAGACGGTCGGCAGTATCCCGGCGCTGCTGGACCTTCTCGTCGGCGATATACCGGGCGCACTCGGAGTGCTGCATCACGTGCAGGCACAGCTGGCGCAGGGGATCCTCGTCGTCCTTCAGTTCGATGACCTCGCGGCCGGGGGTGGAGCCGAAGCAGTAGCGGTCGGACACCACCAGGGCGCCGCAGCCCTCGATGAGCTTGGTCAGCTGGGGATCGTCGATCTCGCTGCCCACGATGGCGACTCTGGCCCGGAAGGCGGGCTTCTCGTCGGGCTGGCGGGTCTTCAGTTCCTCCAGGGTCTCCCGCAGATAGGGGAGAATCAGGTCCTTGGGACAGGTATAGGTCACCAGGTTCAGCACGTGGAACTCATACCCGGTAATGACGGGGTTATCGGCCTTGCGCATTTCGCCGATCTCGCTGATGATGCGGCAGACCTCGTTATGCTGGGCCACGGCGGCGCGGATGGCATCGTCGGAGGTGTCCACGCCGTAGCGGTTTTTCAGCTCGTCCAGCACATGGATGCGCATCTGGGACACGTAGGAATCCAGGGTATAGTCGGTGATCTTATAGGGGATGTCGCAGTGGCTCACAAAGAAATTGGGCTTGGAGTTCAGCTGGAGGATCTCAAAATGCTCCATGGCGCGGTTCATCATGGAACAGGCGTCCACACCGGCCAAAGCGTCCAGGAACTGGAAGCCGCCCTCCATGCCCCGCTCCACCAGGGCACGGGCGAACTCGCAGGTATAGTTGGACATGTAATAGGTGGCGATGTCCAAAGAGCCGGTCCGGGGCGCCCGCAGGCGCACGGAAAAGCAGTTGCCGACGTTGAGCAGCGCCTCGGGCACGTGGTAGCAGGTATAGCCGACGGCCAGCTTGCCGTCCGCCTGAGCCTGCTTGACCAGCTCATTGTCGGCGTTTTCCAGCAGATTTTCGAAGTAGATCAAATGCTTCAGATCTCTCAAGAATTACACCTCTCTCCTAAAAGTTTACAGGATCTGCAGTTTTGTCAGGGCTTCGCGGGCGCCTGCGATCACCGGAGCGTCGTCAGGCAGATCAAAAACACTCAGTCCCCGAATATCGTTGGCGGCGTGCTTGGCGTCGCTGCCGATATAGGCGAGAACATCAATGCCTTCAATATGAATGTAGGGGATCATGGCCGGGTCCGTCACCCGGTTCACCACCGCGCCGCAGCGGTCGTACATCACCAGGTCGTCGGCCACGCGCTTGATGGTCTGGATCACCTGGGTGCCCTTGCGGCTGGGGTCCGTCACCAGCACCAGATGGGTGACCTTCTCCATGACGCGGCGGTTGATCTGTTCAATGCCGGCCTCGCCGTCGATGACCACATAGTCGAAGTCACCGGCCAGAAGATTGATGATCTCCTTGAGGTAGGCGTTGACCTTGCAGTAGCACCCGGCGGTCTCCGGCCGGCCGATGGCCAGGAAGGAGAATTTCTGCTGCTCCACCATGGTGTCGAAGATGCGGTACCGGGCCTCGCTGAGCAGTTCGATGGCCTCCCGCGGCTCGCCGTCCTCCACCGAGGACACGATCTGCTTGCGGATATCATCCAGGGTCTGCCGTACCTCCACCCCCAGGGCGGTGGACAGACCCACGGCGGGGTCCGCGTCGATGGCTAAGATCCGGGCGTCCGGGTGCGTCTCGGTCAAAAGCCGCACGAAGGCAGCCGACAGCGACGTCTTGCCCACGCCGCCCTTACCGGCCACGGCCAGGATCTTGGGGTTTCTGTTCAACCGTGCTTCACGTCCTTTCTGGGCTGTGTGCATATACATGCACGCGGTTCTGTACAAAGTCAGTGGCCGTTAATCCACATAAATGCCATACTCTGTACATTATTTGTTTTTTACCACTATCATTTTACCATGAAATCAGGCAAGTTGCAACGAATTTATTCGAATTTTTGAATTTTTTTGTTGATTCTGGCGGTGAGATGTGGTATACTTGTCTCATCAATCGATACGCAAACTTTTACCATTTCAGGAAAGTGAGGGCATACCCTTGAAGAAAGACATTTTGGTACAGCAGCTGGTCAACAGCTTCGGCAACTGGGTGCGCACCGACTGCGAAAACCGCGCAGGCGGCACGGCACGCATGACCCGGGACCTCTATCCCTACACCTCTTTGTTCTCTCCCATCCGGATCAACAAGCTGACGGTGAAGAACCGGTTGGTCATGGCCCCCATGGGCAACTGTCAGATGGCCGAGGAGACCGGCCGTCCCAACGACAAGATGCTCCAGTATTTCTTTGCCCGGGCCGAGGGCGGCGTGGGCCTGCTGACCACGGGCCTGATCCCCATCAGCCACCACATTGACTCCTCCGTCACGGAGAAGGGCAACTACTCTTACTTCCCCCGTATCGACGGCACCCGCACCAACTTCATGGGCTGGCGCGACCTGGCCCAGGGCGTTCACGCCCGGGGCAGCCGCATCTTCATCCAGCTGACGCCGGGCCTGGGCCGTGTGGGCAATCCCCAGTGCCTGCTGACCAAGCTCCAGCTGCCGGTTTCCGCCTCCTGGAACCCCAACTTCTATCTGCCTGACGTGCCCTGCCGTCCCCTGACGGACCTGGAGTGCGACAAGATCATCCGCAATGCCGCCCAGGCGTCCATGGACGCCAAGGTCATGGGCATGGACGGCGTGTATCTGCACGGCCACGAGGGCTATCTGCTGGATCAGCTGACCTCCCCCGCCTTCAACCACCGCAAGATCGGCAAGTATGCCGACTGGCAGCGCTTCGGCGTGGACATGATCAAGGCCATCCGCAGGAAGGTGGGCCCCAATTATCCCATTATGTACCGCATCGACCTGTCCCTGGCCCTGAACGAGACCTATGGCGACCGCATGGACACCGTCAAGAGTCTGAAGGGCTTCAAGAACGGCCGCTCCATCGCCGATACCCTGAACTATATGGAGAACCTGGTGAAGGCCGGCGTCGATATGTTCGATGTGGACCTGGGCTGCTATGACAACTGGTGGCTGCCCCATCCCCCGGCCGGTATGCCCGCCGGTTGCTTCCTGGACGTGTCCAAGGTGGCCAAGGAATACTTCGCCGCCCGGGGCGTCAAGTCCAACGTGGGCATGGAGGTCCCCATTGTGGCTGTGGGCAAGCTGGGCTATCCCGACCTGGCCGAGCAGGCCCTGCGGGACGGCAAGTGCGACATGATCATGCTGGGCCGCCCGGTGCTGGCCGATGCCGACTGGTGCAACAAGGCCTACGCCGGTAAGGTGGAGGACATCCGTCCCTGCATCGGCTGCCAGGAGGGCTGCGTCAACGAGTTTGTCGAGGGCGGCCATCCCCAGTGCGCCGTGAATCCCCGCACCGGCTTCGAGGAGTTGCTGCCTGCCGTTCCCACCCCGACCAAGGTGCGCAAGCGCATCGCCGTTATCGGCGCAGGCTGCGCGGGCCTGAACTTCGCCATCACCGCCGCACAGCGGGGCCATACCGTGGACGTGTTTGAAAAGTCCGACCATATGGGCGGCAAGATGCACGCCGCCGGTGCTCCTCTGAGCAAGTATGAGCTGCACAACTATATGGAATGGCTGTTCCGCCAGGTGGAGAAGCAGGACGGCGTCACCGTGCACCTGGACACCACCATGACCAACCAGCAGCTGAAGGAAGCCGGATACGACGCCGTGGTGTTTGCCAATGGCAGCAAGGAGGGTCTGCCTCCCATTCCCGGCCTGAAGGAGACCCGCCACATCGAGGCCACCTGGCTGCTGACCCATCCCCAGGAGCTGGCCGACACCGATCGCAAGATCGTGGTGGTGGGCGGCGGTGCCGTGGGCCTGGAGACCGCTTATTGGCTGGCCACCGAGCACCAGCGCAAGGTCACCTGCGTGGAGATGCTGGAGCACTTCGAGGAGGGCGCCTGCACCGCCAACCGCGGCCATCTGATCCACTATTTCGAGGCCGAGGGCGGCCAGCTCATCAACTGCGCCCGGGTCACCCGGTTCGAGAATGGCCATGTGGTCATCGCCCGCAACCGCGCCAAGGCCGTGCCGGATCCCTACTGCACCTGGGCTCCCATCATCCCCAAGAACGTGGAGAATCCTCTGGCCCCCAAGATGACCAACGAGGAGTATATCGAGCAGCTGGAGGCCGACCTGGTGGTCATGGCCATCGGCAACAAGGGCGACGACCAGCCCTTCCTGTCCGCTCAGCAGGAGATGGTTGCCGACGAGGTCCACAACATCGGAGACAGCTACAACACCGAGAAGCCCGGCAATATGTGGCAGGCCACCAAGGCCGCCTATAACCTGGCCATCCGCATCTGACAGCTATCTGAAAATGCCCCTGCCTTCGTTTCAGAAGGCAGGGGCATTTTTGCGCTTATTGATCGAAGGACGGGTTGACGAAGTAGAGATTCTTCTGGTCCATCTTCTCCTTGGCCAGGCGCAGGCCCTCGCCGAAGCGTACAAGATGGAGTAACTGTACTTGCTTAAATGCGCCATTCGATTTTGATGGAATCGCTGGTCGCATAGATGACGCGGATGAGTTGGTCTACCGTCTGCCGCTTATCATCGAAACTCAACTCGTCCCACATAGTCAGGTGATTATAGATCTCCGTATAGTCCGCTTCCTTGTGCAGCTTCAATTCCGAGATACGCTTCATCAGCTCTTGCTTTTTCCCATCCAGTTCTTTGACGCGCCCACTGATGTAGCGGAACATGGTATCGTCCGCAGCCGACAGGCGATCCATCAGAGAGCCAATCTCAGTCTCAACTTGCGTAAGTTGAACATTCAACGCTGTTAGCTCGGGGTTAATGTAATTTCCTTTACACCTTCTGAGCGTTTTGAACTGAGCCATCTTTTTGCGCATTTCATTGTAGATGATTTGTTCAAACTCATCGGTATAAATCGTTCCGGGACCCTCGCAGGCTTTGGAGTTCATTTTGTTCGAACAGAGGAGGTAGCGGGAGCGTGTGGTCGAGTAGTGCTTATCCACCAAAGCGTACCCGCAGATGCCGCATTTGATCTTTCCCGCCAGCCATGTGTTCTTGGCTTTCTGATATGGCTTGATCTGCTGCGCTTCCAGACACTTTGCACGGCATTTCAGCCATAGGTCGGAGGGAATGATGCCCTCGTGTGGAGCCAGCACCAAATGGTTGCCTTCTAAATTCATTTGCTTGCGTCCTACGGAGTCCTGTCCCTTGTAGTAGTAGCATCCGTTCGTGCCGATAAAATCACTCGGATCGTTTGCCATGATCGCGCCTTGGTTCCGATAGAACTCATAGACGGATAGATCCGCGCGGACATAGATGGGATTCCTGAGAACATCTGCAAGTCGTGTGCGTCCCCACGGCTTTCCGTTTTTGAGAATGCCGTGGGCTTGAAAGTAGCGGATAATGTCACCGTAGGAGCATTCCGGCTTGGAGTAGAGCTCATAGATCAACCGCACCTGTTCCGCTTCCTCCGCGTTGATCTCATACATAGAGGTCTTAATACCCTCGATGGTCGTCGGGATCAGCCGGAATCCATACGGAACTCTGCCGCCCATATAGAAGCTCTTTTGACTGCGGGAGTAGTAGGCATCCGCCACGCGCTTTTGAATAGTTTCCCGTTCCAACTGCGCGAATACAATGCAGATGTTGAGCATGGCGCGTCCCATGGGCGAGGAAGTGTCGAATTTTTCTGTCGTGGATACGAACTCGACCCTGTGCTTTCCGAATTTCTCCATCATATTAGAGAAGTCGAGGATAGAACGGCTGATGCGGTCCAGTTTGTAAACAACGACCTTACCGATCACCCCGCTTTCGATGTCGTTCATCATTTCAGCAAAGGCGGGACGGTCTGTATTTTTACCGCTGTAACCCCTGTCGGTATAAACCTTATACTGTTCACCTCTCATTTCGTACTGGCAGAACTCGATCTGGCTTTCGATAGAAATGCTATCGGCTCTGTCAACGGATTGTCTTGCGTAGATTGCGTTCATTTTGTAGCTCCTTCCTCACAGAAAAGAGCTGCTGACAGGTACATCATACCGCAGCAGCTCCTAAATAGCTATCATTTTCATTGTGTTTTTCATACTTTATAAAGACCTCGAAAAGACCTTCCTCGATACATCGCCGCTGTTCCATGCACTCCTCGGCGGTAAACTGTGGGGTAAGGTTTTCAATTCTGATCATATTTTTTCTGCCGGAAATAATGTGCGCGTCACTATCGTAAGTGAAAGGGCGGACAATAATAACTATCACCTCCCGCGGTGCTATCATTTTATTTGCGAGAACCTTGTCCTATGCAGAAAGGGAGAGTCGAAATCCTTCAACTCTCCCTTTGCGTCACATGGTCTGCTGCCAGTCATAACTCACCTCGTCCTCGTGGTCATCCGCCTTGTGACCGAGGGCGATCTTCTTTTCCCGTTCTTTTTGCAGTGCCTTTCTGTCGGTGTAGTGCTGTACGGGCATCACAGGGGCAGCAGGCTGGATCTGCTCCAGACGGTGCCCAAGCCCCACCAGAGCAGAAGCAGTGCTGCCGCCGCCATCAGCAGAGAGATCAATGCCGGAATACTGACTTGTGGCAGATGCAGTCTGGGAAGTCTGATTCTGTGCAGAGAAAAAGAATTCTCTTTCGGTTTCCCAGCCTGTTCGGTCATCTGCTCCAGATGCCGCACCATCTTCAGAAGATCGTCCAACTGCGTCCGTGTGGGAAGCTGCGACATCTGCCTGCTGACGCTCTCCAACAGATCTGTCTGCCGATCCGCATGGTACCACAGTGCATCCATGTATTTCATCATTCGCTCCCAGTCTGTTTTTGAGGGACACGCTTCGTGAGGTGTTGTCAGCGTCGGAAGTACTGCCTGCTGGGTGTTGCGCTGCTTGAGTTCTTGCAGAGACAATCTCTGCCCGTATTCTGAATTCATGCTCCATGGCCTCCTTGCAATACTTTTTCTCGTGTAATTTGTTGTCGCGGCACTTCATGCCGTCCGGCGTGGTGTAGGTGATGTATTTGCGGCCGCTCTCCCAGCGGACAGTGTAGCCCTCGGATTCCATCAGGGAAACGAAGGCGTCCCTGTCGGCGGCGTATTTCATGCACTCGTCAATGGTGCTCATGAGCCGCAGCTTCCAGCTCTGTCCCTTCAGCGCCGTGTGGTATTCCGCGCCGCTCATGCCGCGGGCCTGCTGCGTTGGCGCTTCAAAGACAGGAAGACCCATTTCCTGACAGATCGCGTCGTTGCGCCGCATCAGCTCCTGGATCTGTTCCTTCGCCATGTGCAGCTTTTTGCCGGTATCGAAGTTGACGGAGTTGATGACGCAGTGGGAGTGGATGTGCTCCCGGTCTACGTGGGTGCAGACCAGCACTTCGCAGCCCTCGAAGTATTCCGCCAGCCGCCGTGCGGCTTCGTGGGCCTGCCGAGGGTCAATCATTTCACCTTTGGGGAAGCTCTGCACCATGTGGTAGAACATCACGCCGCCGTCCTTGTGGTAGAGGAGCTTGGTGTTCAGGAAATCGTCGTAGACGCTCTGCGGCTGACAGTTGATGCCGCCGACGAGCGGCTCGCCCTCCCACGTGGTTTTCTTTTCCTGTATGACGTAGAGCATCACGCCGCGCATGGCGGCACGGGACTGTGTGCCCCGCTTGTAGTTCACAAAATGTACGATGGCCATATGGCTCACCGACCTTCCATGACTGACCGCAACGCGGCGCTGACCTCGGACAGCTCCTGCGCGGCCTTGTCGAGACCGATGACCTGCACCTTGCCCATGTTGGCGAGGATGGTGAGGCGGTTGATGTTGCTGCCGATGCCCTTGAGTTGGCGGAGCAGTTCTTTCTGTTCGTCGATGACCACGATCCGCTTGCCGAGACAGCAGGCGGTGACATAGTCGCTCATGGACATGTGGGCCTTCGCCGCCAGTGCCCTGATCTTCTCACGGTCCGCGGACACCATGCGCGTGCTGAATTTGATATCTTTTTTCATGTTTTTCTCCAATCGTAGCTAAAAGTGGGTGTGGACTTCTGCCCGAAAATGGGGTGTGGGGCCATGCCCCGCCCAGTGCGTTTGGCAGGGCAGCGGCTTCGCCGCAGACCAGACAAATGCGATGCTGGCCGTCGCCGCTACCTGAGTGGGCGACGATTCCTGCGTCCCGCGCCGTGTGCGGTAAACAGCTCTCGTCGGGCACACACGCCACCCCGTCTCCAAACCGCGCACACAGCGGCTCACACGCCGAAACACGGGGCGTTTTCACTGCTTGAGACATCGGCAAGGTCGATAGGGTCAACAGCTTGGGCATCCTGTGTATCGTCACTTTCGGCACGGTGCAGCTCGATAAGCCGCTTGCCGTTGCTGCGTCGCACCACGGCGGAAATGCCGCTTTTGCTTAGTGCGGCAACGCTTTGCAGGATCAGGCGAGATACCTTTTTCGGCGTGATGCCCTCGCTGCCCGCAGGGTCGATCTGCGCGGACAGCTCCGTGGGAGTGCCGATAAATTCCGCGCGGTCACGTATCAGCTCAGAGAGAAGAATGACGATCCGGCCGCCCAGCAGCTCCGGCTGCGTCCGGCTGTCCGACACCAGTTCCCACACATTTTCCGCGTTGCGCTCCAGCGTCAGTTCCCGGTATTCGATGTCGCGCCCGATGCAGGAGAGCGTCGCCTTGCCGCTGCCGCGCTTGTCCTCCACCAGCGTGAAGCTGGAATCCACCGCGCCGCTGATGGCCGTCGTGCCAGAGATGCGGCTGAACACATCGTCGGCAAGCTCCTTTCGCAGATGGTGGATCAGCAGAATGGCGATGCCGTGGGCATCCGCAATACGCTTCAGCGCGGAGAGGTCACGGTAGTCATTTGCGTAGGTGTTGTCATAACCGGCGCCGCGGATCATTTGCAGCGTATCGATGATAACCAGCACCGTGTCGAGGTGCTCTGAGAGGAACGCGCGGAGCTGCTCCTCCAAGCCCTTGCCAAGGGTGTCGCTGTTTGTGGAGAAGTGGACGTTGGCGGGAGCGTCCTCCGTGATCTCGAACAGACGGTTCTGGATGCGGAGGGTGGAATCCTCCAGGCAGAGGTAGAGCGTGGTACCCTGCTTCACGCCCATGCCCCAGACAGCTTCGCCCTTTGCCACCGTGACGGCCAGCCAAAGCGCCAGCCATGACTTTCCCACCTTGGGTGAGCCTGCGAGGATGTGCAGACCCTGAGAGAGCAGCGTGTCCACCACGAAGTTCAGCGGTGTAAGCGGCTGACTCATCAGCGTTTCTCCGTCGATGGTCAGTAATCGGTTTTCTTTTTTCAATTTCGAATCCTCCTTAAAAATATTGCTCCCATCGGAACGATGAGAGCGAAAAAAGCAGAGGGGCGTTACCACGGGACGGCGCGTGGTTTCTTCCCTCTGCTTGTATTGTGGAGAAATTTATGCTATGCTGAGAAAAAGCATGGACAGATTAAAATTCATGTAGGACAGATTTTAGCAGGAGGGGTACGCATGGAGGGCAGCATCGTTTTCTACACCTATGGCAGTACGCTGGAGCTATACGGTCAGCAGTTCACTGCCGGTATGTTGACCGCCGATCTGCTGAACCTGTCGCCGGACGAATATCGACCCATGAGCAAACGCATGAAGCAGGTCACCAGCCTTGCGGAAGAATATGAGCAGAGCGGGAGCATAGAGCTTTGGTGGAAGCTGAATGAGGAGCTGGCGGCGCTATGCGGAGTGCTGCGCCGCTACGCTGTGTTCCGCCTGCTGCTGGACGAGAGCGAGGACGCTTTCTTCTCTGTCATACGGGAGATCACGGGGCAGTTCGATTTGTTTCCGAAAGAGGAGCATGAGCCGTCAGAAGAGATACAACGGAAACGACTTGAGCGCGTGGCGAATGAAATCTCCGCGCGCAGTGAAACGGTCAAGGATGTTCCGCTTGACCTGTTCCATCCGAGCGAAGCAGCTTTAGAAAAAGGCGATGCCTTTTATTACGAAATGCTTCGTGCCATCGGTCCTACCAAGGACGCATGGCGTGATTACAAAAAGTACATCCGCCGTTATGAAACATATCTTCACGACATTCGCGCTTTCAACGGTACTATTCGGAATTTCATCAGCTTTAGTCTGTCCAAGCTGAAGCATAACAGCCCAGAGGACTATGCCGCAGCACTCTACGGCTTCTACAATGATGAACGCATTGCGGAAAAGCTCATCGTCAATCCCATCCGCAACAACGGCGACTGCTATACGACCCACGATGCCTACGAGCTTTCCTATGTGCCGCGGCCGCTGCCGGACGGCTCTGTTGCTATCTGTCAGGAGCATGTGACAGATAGCTTACAGGCGCTGATGAAAGCCGATTATATGCTGGCGCTGAACAGTGGGCACAACATCCGCCGCTGCATCATCTGCGGACGGTATTTTCTGCTCAAGAGCGGTGTCCATGCTTTGTACTGCGAAGGGGCCTGTCCCCATGCGCCCGGCTACACCTGCCGGCAGTTCGGCACGGTGGAGTTGCAGAAGGAACTGGCGAAGGACATTCCCAAGGTCAAAGTCAAGGTGACCGCTTTTGCCCGCATCACAAAGGATATGCAGCGGGGTGCGATCTCACAGGAGGATGCAAGAAAAGCCAAGGACTATGTGCGAGACCGGCTCTACGATGCGCTGCGCAGCCCGGATATCTCTGTTGAGGAGTTTTCTGAACAAATATCTACTGCGCAAGTGTATGAATATTGCCGCATCACCAGAGTGAGCAAGCCCCGAGGGCGTCCACCGAAAGCAAAGGCGGGTGGGACCCATGACCAATGAGGAATTGGTCCGCCGATATTACGGCGGTGATGAGCGCGCGCTGGAGGAGTTGTACCGCAGGAATCTTGGGCTGATCCGGCGCATCGCCCGGGAGACTGCCAGAGAGTTCAACTGTCTGCATATGGACAGGGAAAGACCGGGAGAGTTGTCCGGCTATACGAAAACGATTCTGGAGGATCTTTGCGGCGAGGGTGCGTTGGAATTTCTGACACGGGTCCAGAGCAGAGAATACGATGAGAGCCGTGCTGTGCTTGCCACCTACCTGTACCCACATCTGAAAGGCCGGATGACCCGTTGGCTGGAGCAACATATCGGAAATCTTTCTCTGAGCAAGCACGAGATGGATGCTGTCCGGCAGGCACAAAGGCTATATCATTCAGGTCAGTTCAGCATCGAAGAGATCGCGGAGAAAATGGATGTCCTTCTGGAACAGGCTGTCAAGCACATCCGTTACAACACCCATTTTGTTGGTGTCAATGATCTTATCCCTGGGAGCTATGACGGTGATCCCTTTGAGCGGCTGATGCCTGGGAATCTCTCTGTTTCTGCGGAGCAGGTCGTGTATCGAAAAGTCTGCATTGAGCTGCTGCAGGAACTATTTGATGCTCTCCCGAAGAAGGACAGGGACATCCTCGGAAAATTCTACGGCGTATTCGGATTTGAAAAAACTTCGCTGAAGGAAATCGGCATGTACCACATGATGAAGGAGTCCGCCGTTGAAAAGGCAAAGGAGCGTGCTGTCACAAAGCTGAAAAAAGCCTATCCGGGTAGCAGGCTGCAGATCTGGAGGAATGTTCATCGTATGATACGCAGACCGATCCTGCCAGCGAAGGATGACAGAGCACTGCGGCGCAGCTTCA
>ERZ773225.3590-NODE-3590-length-13693-cov-12.797331_pt1 | contig 13693 bp, 9 predicted proteins | sample MGYA00580993_ERZ773225 | MGnify/ENA primary metagenome ERZ773225 (study PRJEB29015, sample SAMEA2737748) | human gut metagenome | biome: human gut; feature: human-associated habitat; material: faeces | place: China | collected 2012 ... | reverse complement strand
GGTGTGAAGCGGGGGAAAAGCTGGAGATAACTTCAAAGGCTTACCTATCGCTATTTCCCTCCGACCTTGCCACCTACGGTGCGGAAGCCAAAAAGCTGCTGTCCGATCTGCAAAGCCGGAACCAGAGAATGTTCCTTGTGACATTTCTGATTCTCAACACCGCTGACAACAAGCGGCAGCTGGACAACAATGTGTTTCAGACCAATTCCATTGCCCAGAAATACAACTGTCAGCTCACCCAGTTGGATTATCAGCAGGAGGAAGGCATGGTCAGCAGCCTGCCCCTGGGGCTGAATCAGATTGAGATTCAGCGGGGACTGACTTCCTCCGGCGTGGCAATTTTCGTTCCCTTCACCACCCAGGAACTGTTCCAGGACAGCCCGGAGGCGCTGTACTACGGCATCAACGCCCTAAGTAACAACATCATCATGGTGAATCGGAAGCTGCTGAAAAATCCCAACGGTCTGATTCTCGGCACCCCCGGTTCCGGCAAGTCCTTCTCCGCCAAGCGGGAAATCTCCAATGTGTTCCTCGCCACCGACGATGACATTATGATCTGCGACCCGGAGGGTGAATACTTTCCTCTGGTGCAGCGTTTGGAAGGTCAGGTCATCAAGATTTCTCCCACCTCCAGGCACCACATCAACCCCATGGACATCAACCTCAATTACAGCGACGAGGAAAATCCGCTTTCTTTGAAATCGGACTTTATTCTGTCCCTGTGTGAGCTGATTGTGGGCGGTAAGGACGGCTTGAAGCCCGTAGAGAAAACCATTATTGACCGCTGTGTGCGGATGGTGTATCAGGACTACCTCAACGACCCCAAGCCGGAGAATATGCCCATCCTTGGTGATCTGTATGACTGTCTGCGTAAGCAGGAGGAAAAGGAAGCCCAGTTTGTTGCCACCGCGCTGGAAATCTATGTCGATGGCTCTCTGAATGTGTTCAACCACCAGACCGATGTGGATGTGAGCAACCGGGTGGTGTGCTACGACATCAAGGAGCTGGGCAAGCAACTCAAGAAAATCGGCATGCTGATTGTCCAGGATCAGGTCTGGAACCGTGTCACCATCAACCGGGAAGCCAGCAAAGCCACCCGGTACTACATCGACGAGTTTCACCTGCTGCTGAAGGAGGAGCAGACCGCCGCCTACTCCGTGGAAATCTGGAAGCGGTTCCGAAAATGGGGTGGAATCCCCACCGGCATCACCCAAAATGTCAAAGATTTGCTGGCTTCCAGAGAAGTTGAGAACATTTTTGAGAATTCTGACTTCATCTATATGCTCAACCAAGCCGCCGGTGACCGGAAGATTCTCGCCCAGCAGCTGGGCATTTCTCCCCACCAGCTTTCCTATGTGACCCATTCCAATGCCGGTGAAGGTCTGCTGTTCTACGGTGATACCATCGTGCCCTTCGTGGATAACTTCCCCAAGGATACGGAGCTGTACCAGCTTATGACCACGAAACCCAATGAAGTGAAGGAGGATGCAGAGGAATGAGGAATACCCATACCCCGGTAACTCTGGCAGGTGGTATTTTTGCGTGAATCCCGGCTGAAATTTACCGACAAAGAGCGGCTTGACCCGGTAATGGGCAAAGCCGCCCGGAACGCGGAAAAAGCTGCTGACAAGGCAGAGAAAGCCCAGGCAAAAATCCCCACCAAAAAGGTTATCAAGCCGGAGCTGATTACCGACAACAGCAACGGAAAAATCAAGGTGAAGTTGCATTTTGAGGATACGGAGAAAAAGCCGCCCTCCCAGCTCAAGGTCACCGACGCGCCTGCCGCCGCAGTCCGCAGGCAGCTTCGCCGGGAAATCCGGGAATCCGAGGATGACAATGTGGGTGTGGAAGCTGCTGGGTATGCCGCAGATGCCGTGGATTCTTCTGCCCATCTGCTTCAGGAAGCACACCATTCCGCCCAGCTCCAGCTCTACCGTTCTGCTGCCCGTTCGGAAAAGCAACTAGAGAAAGCCAATATCCATGCCCTGCAAAAGAAAGCGGAGGTGGAACACCCCACCAGCAACCCTCTTTCCCGTTGGCGGCAGAAGCAGACCATCAAGCGCCAGTATGCTGCCCAGAAAGCCGGACGCAGTACCGTGGAGGGCAGTGCCAAGGCCGCGAAAGAAGCCACGAAAAAGACCGAACAGGCCGCAGCTTTTGCGGCACGGCATAAGAAGGGCTTCACCGCTGTCCTCGGTATCCTACTGATCCTGGCATTCCTCCTGAACGCCGTGTCCTCCTGCTCCATGATGGTGGAGGGCATCGGTGCTGGAATCGCTGCCGGCAGCTATGCCGCCGCTGACGATGATATTGTGGGTGCGGAAGCAGCCTACTGCGCCATGGAACAGGCATTGCAGCAAAAGCTGGACCACTATGAGCAAACCCATGACTATGACGAGTACCACTATGCGCTGGACGACATCGGGCATGACCCCTATACCCAGCCGAGGAAACGCTGTGTCATCTGTGGAAAGCCTGTCCTGTCCAAATCTCACCGAGCAAAGTATTGTCCTGCGTGTTCCGTTCAGGAACGCAGGCGTCGGGATGCCGAAAGGAAGCGCGTTCAGTATTGGAATCTCCGCATTTAAGGGCCAAAAAAGTGGGTGATACTAATGACTTTTTCACGCACTTCCGCAGGGGTATATGTATTTACATTCGGAAAGCCAAAATCGGCTTTTATATGCGGAGAAAGCTCCCTGTGTGACCCATCTATGTCACATGGGGAGCAGTCAAATCAAAGAAAGGAGCGATCAAATTTGTCCGAAAAACAATCCAGCAAGGAGCGCATCAAAGAGATCACGGCTGGCATTGAAAAAGGCATCATGGAACTGTTTGAAAGTGACCGCTACCGGAACTACCTTACCACCATGAGCCGCTTTCACAAGTATTCCCTGAATAATGTCATGCTGATCCATGCCCAGCGGCCCGATGCCACGCTGGTGGCTGGCTTCAGCAAGTGGAAGAACAGCTTCGGGCGTCATGTGAAAAAGGGCGAAAAGGGCATCCAGATTCTTGCTCCCACCCCCTACAAAATCAAGGTGGATAAGGAGAAGCTGGACCCGGACACCAAGCTGCCTATGCTGGACGATGAAGGGAAACCCATTACAGAGGAAAAGGAAGTCACCATTCCCATGTTCAAGGTGGTGTCCGTATTCGATGTGGCTCAGACGGAGGGTAAACCGCTGCCGCAGATTTCCTTCAGTCTGACCGGGGATGTGGCGCAGTATGAGGTTTTCATGGAGGCTCTGCGCCGGACATCTCAGGTGCCCATTACCATAGAGCCGATGGAACCCGGCATGGACGGCTATTTTCATCTGGAAAAGCAAGCTATTTTTCTCCGGGAAGGTATGAGCCAGGTGCAGACCGTCTGCGCTGCCATTCATGAAATGGCCCATTCCCGGCTCCACAACTATGAGAAAATGACGGAGCTGGCAGACGATGGGGAAACCATCCTTGTGCCGGGAGAAAAAGACAGGAATACTGAGGAAGTGGAAGCGGAAAGCATTTCCTACGCCGTCTGTCAGTATTTCGGCATTGAAACCGCCGACAACAGCTTCGGTTATATCGCTTCCTGGTCCCAAGGCAAGGAGCTGAAGGAACTCCGTGCCAGTCTGGAAACCATAAACAAGACCTCCTCGGAGCTGATTTCCGGGATTGAGCAGCATTATCGGGAGATTTGCAAGGAGCAAGGCATTGATCTGGCAGCAGATGCCCCTGCACAGGAGCAACCCCGGGTGCCGGATAACGCCGCAACTGTTCAGACGGTTGAAGCAAACGTTCCAGCGGAAGCCCCCTCACCGGACACCCCAGAGCAGGTGCTGGACGAATACCCCATGCCGGATGAATCCCTGAAAGCAGCTGATCTGGAAGCCTGCGGCTATTTGGATGGGGATATGCTGCCCCTGTCCAGAGAATGGGCAGCGGAACTGTACGATCAGGATTTGAGCGTGTACGCCATCGTGGACGGCGGCAATGCAGAGATGCTGTTTGACCGGGAGGAATTGGATACCCAAGCCTCCGGCACGATGTTCGCTGTTTCCCGTGAGGAATGGGAGCAAAGCCCTATGTTCCACAAAAAAATCGTGGAGCGCCAGCAGCATCAGGAGGAGCGGGAGAAAGCCTTCCTCGCTCATGGGGGTGACTGCTTTGCCATCTACCAGGTAAAGCGTGACGATCCCGGCAATGTGCGGTTTATGAACATGGACTGGATGCAGTCTCATGGGAAAGCCATTGCGCGCGGCAGCTATGACCTGATCTACACCGCACCGCTGACCGCCACCGGCAGCACCGATGCCAAGCTGGAGGCAATCTTTGAACAGTTTAACCTCCATCGTCCGGCAGATTATCACAGCCCGTCCTTGAGCGTCAGCGACATCGTTGCCATCAAGCAGGACGGTGTGGTATCCTACCACTACTGCGACAGCGTGGGTTTCAAGGAGCTGCCCGACTTCCGGCAGGAAAACTATCTGAAGGCAGCGGAAATGTCCACGGAGGATGATTACGGCATGATCGACGGTATCATCAACAACGGCAAGCAGCCCACGGTAGCCGATCTGGAACAGCAAGCCAAATCCGGCCAGCCCATTTCCCTGATGGATTTAGCAGATGCCGTCCACCGAGAGAAAAAGCCCTCCGTTCTGGAAAAACTCAAAGACCAGCCGCAGCAGCCCCAGCGCAAAGCCAAACCCCAAAAATCAAAAGAACAGGAGATTTGAACATGAATGATTTCACCTTTGAAGAACAGCAGCTTATAAGCATCTACAACCCCGGAAGTCGTTTGGGGCTGATTCACGCCCTTGTGGAAATGCGTACCTATCTGGATGAAGATGAGCAGGAGCTTAGAACGCTCACGGATAGCGCTGTCTACAAGCTCAGCCGGATTACAGATGATGCCTTTGAAAAACTGGATTTGATCCCGGAGTTTTGAAATGTGATAAACCTGCGTATTATCGTAAATTCCTACCACTATAAATCTGCGTATTGTCGAAACTTCTTACAATTCTAATATTGCGTATTGCTGGAACCTGTGTTAAAATACCCGTAGAGGTGAACGGTATGCTATTCAAACGAAAGATTTACGACAAGTTCCTGGCCTGGAAAACAGAGTGTGCCGGTAAGAAAGCACTGTTGGTCGAGGGAGCGCGACGAATCGGAAAGTCTACGGTTGTAGAGGAGTTCGCAAAGAACGAGTACAAAAGCTATATTCTGATCGACTTTGCGAAAGCATCCAGTGATGTAAAGGAATACTTCCGGCTGTATTTGAATGACCTGGACACATTCTTCATGCTGCTGTCCGTCCAGTATGGTGTCCAGCTGCATGAGCGGGACAGTGTTATCATCTTCGATGAGGTGCAGCTGTTCCCCAAAGCCAGAGAGGCCATTAAGTACCTGGTTGCCGATGGGCGTTATGACTATATGGAAACCGGCTCCCTCATTTCCATTAAGGAAAACGTCAAGGACATTGTGATTCCTTCCGAGGAACGGCAGATGAAAATGTATCCCCTGGACTTTGAGGAATTCTGCTGGGCATTGGGCGAAAAGCCTATGGTCACTTATATCAGAACTTGCTTTGAAAAGCGGGAGCCTTTGGAGCGAACGCTTCACAATAAGGCCATGCTCCTGTTCAAGCAATATATGCTGATAGGTGGAATGCCCATGAGTATTGTTGCGTTCCTGGAAGGGCGGAAGGACTTTGGCAAGGCTGATCTGGAAAAACGGGACATTCTGGCACTGTATCGGAACGACATTATGAAGATTCAGGCGCAATACCGCTCCAAGGTGCTGGCGATTTTTGACCAGATTCCCGGCCTGCTCTCCCGGCACGAAAAACGGGTCGTGTTCAACCGGATTGCCGCCGGTTCTTCTGCGGATCAGTATGAGGAAACATTTTTCTGGTTGACCGATTCCATGGTCGCCAACGAATGCCGCCGTGCCAATGACCCCAATGTGGGGCTTTCCCTGACTGAATCGGACACCTATATCAAGTGCTACCTGGGGGACACAGGGCTGCTTGTCAGCCACGCTTTCGATGAAAACGAGCTGTTGGAGGATGAAGTCTACAAGCAAATCCTGGATGGCAAGCTGGGGCTGAACGAGGGAATGCTCTACGAAAATGTCATTGCGCAAATGTTGACAGCCAATGGTCACAGGCTGTTCTTCTACACCCATTACAGCGAGGAGAAAAAGCGCAATGACATTGAAATCGACTTCATTATCTCCAACAACAGCAAGACAAAATATAAAATGTACCCCATTGAGGTCAAATCCGGCACACGCTACACAACGGACTCTCTGCTGAAATTCAGGGAGAAATACAAAACCAGAATCGGCGGCTGCTATATCATCCATCCCAGAAATCTGATTGTAAATGATGATATTCTCTGCATTCCACCGTATATGACGATTTGTCTGTAGTTTTTTCTTCCAACACCACTTGCGAGTTTTCTGATTTTGTGCTGCAAATCGCTATACATTTGGAAATAATAGGATGTAAAAGGTGGTATCATCTATGGCAGCAAAAGCCGCAAATGTAATAGACCGTAAGGAGTCCAATATCAAGGAGCAGGCTGAGGAAATCATGGATATGCACGGTATACCTGTGTCGCTCTCTGGTTCTGGCGCACCCGCTGCACGGGATGAATTGGACGATGCCGCTTTTTACGCCATGATGAAACATGGTCTTAAAGAAGCTAAGGCGAATCAGTCCCGTCTCGCCTCTGATGTATTTACGGATCTAAAACGGAAGATGCAGTAAATGCCGGGAAGGAAGTTTAAGTGACCAGAGTTATCTATGGTTGCAGAGACCAGCGCCATCAGCTGTCCAATCTTGATATGTTCTGACAAACACGCCCTGGACCACACAATGTCCAGGGCGCATTTCTTTGACCGCAATACTTCCCATTTTAGACGGCCTTGCGGTCGTCTTTTTTTATTTTCTCAGGAAGGAGAACCACAATGGCATCCGTATTGCAACAATACCACCAGCTGGCGGACCGCATGGCTACCCAGATAACTGGCAACTACCAGAGCTGGACAGATTTTCTGACCACCGCTGCCCGGTTATACAAGTACCCTTACCATGAACAGCTCATGATCTATGCCCAGCGCCCCGAAGCCACGGCCTGCGCAGACTACGAACTGTGGAACAAGCGAATGGGTCGTTATGTTCGCCGGGGTGCGAAAGGCATCGCTCTTATCGACCACTCCGGGGACACTCCGAAGCTGAAATATGTGTTCGATGTGGCAGACACCCACACCACGGAGCGTTCCCGCAGCCCCTACCTCTGGGAATTCCGCCCGGAACATGAGCAGGTGGTTTCTGCCGCTATGGCGGAACAATACAACATTCAATACCCCGGAAATCTCGTTGACCAGTTGGAACAGATTTCTTCTGTGAAAGTCACAGAATATTTTCTTGCCCATGAGCAAGACCTCCTCGGCATCGTTGACGGTTCGTACCTGGAGCGGTATCATGACTATGACAAAGGCGTGGCATTTCTCAACGCCGCAACCGTCAGCACAACCTATATGCTGCTGTCCCGCTGCGGTCTTGCCGAAAATGCCCACTTTGGCCCAGAGGATTTCATGCCGGTGTTTGACTTCAACACACCGCAAACCGTCGATGCTCTTGGCAGCGCAATCAGCGGCATCAGCGAAGAAATCCTCCGAACTATAGAAGCCACCATCAAAAAGTACGAACGTGAAAAGCTGTCTGAAAGGAGCCAAGACAATGAACGAACTGACCTACACACGCAGCGGGGACTACTGGATTCCCAATCTGAGCCTGTCCCCCCAGGAGAGCAAACCTCTGGGCAAGTACGCACGGATGCGGAAAGCATACCTTCAGGAGCATCGCCCGGTGCTGTGGAACCGCCTGATCCTGACGGAGAAGCTGTATCCCCATCTGCGGGAGATCGACGAAACAGCGAACCGGCGGTTGGAGCAGATGATGCCCACACTGATGCAGTCGGCAGGAGTGACGGAAGCTCTGAAAGCCAGCGCCCCCATGAAATGGGTGGGGCTGATGAACAACCTGAAAGCCCAAGCAGAGGAAGTGATCCTGACGGAGTTGATTTACACCTGACGGAAGATTCTCCTGTCGAGCAGTTTTCATTCTTCCCCACCGAGGCCCAGCAAATTGAATCTATCACAGAAGCGGAGCGTGTCCAGGCGACACCCTCCGCTTTTTCTATGTTCATTTCTCAGGCTGACATTGACCATATCCTGCGCACGGGCGGCAACGAAGATGACGCACGAATGAAAATTGTTGCCGAGTTCTCCAAACAAAAACCTTTGGAAAATCGTGCGACATTCCTGAAAGCGCTCTACCACGGCGGAAATGGCCTGATCACGGAAAATGGCAAGATTTCCGCATGGTATGGCGAGGGCGGCATTCACATCGCAAGCGGCGATACCGCGCGCTATCTTCCCGCAGCCCAGGTTATCAGCTGGGCAGATGCAGCAGGGCGCACGGAAGAACTGCTGGATAGCGGCACATTTGCCACCAATTTAGAGGTTGCGGAAGCACCACGGAATGAGCGCCAGCGTATTGCTGCCGAAGTTTGGGGCCTTTATCACGATCTTTCGGATGAAGCAAAATCGCTGGGGCATCTGTCCTGTCTAAGTAATATTCGCAGCACCAATTACCCGGAGGAAACAGAACGCTTGACGGATGAACTGGCAAATTCCGCATTTCGAGAAATACTTCTGACGGAATCCAGGGCGTTTGTTGACGCCTACCGTGAAAATCGGGAACTGCTGCGTTTCCATTACCACCGGCCGCAGGTGCTTCTTACCCAGCTGGAAGAACTGTCCATGCCACGCAAAGAATACAATTCCAACATGGCAGCACTCCCGGAAACCGGGAAATTCATTACGGAGGATGAAATTGCAGATTCTCTTGCAAATGGGAGCAGCTTTGAGGGTGGGAAGAACCGTATCTATGCGTTTTTCCAAAACCAGCATTCTCTCAAAGAGAAAGCTGATTTTCTGAAAGAGGAATACGGTACTGGTGGACGCTCCCATGCTGTATCCGGGCAAAGCGGCAGCTTTGAAGAACACGGCAGCAAAGGCATCGTACTGAAAAAGAGCGATTGTACGGATATTCAGATGAATTGGAATAAGGTCGCTTCCCGCATCTCTGAACGGATCCGCCTGAACCGCTATTTTACACCAGATGAACAGGTGCTTTATGACGAAAAGCTGGCACAGGCTACAGCGCGAACCATCGCCTACAACAGCTATAATGCCGTCAAAGAAGCGCATCCGGACGACATTGTACTCCATCAGATTGGGGATTTCTTTGAAATATACGGCGAGGACGCAAAACAGGCAGCGGAGCGGCTGGATATGTATCTCACTACCCGCAATATTCCCAACGCTGGGCGCGTGGAGATGTGCGGCCTTCCAGCGCACAATTTAGAGATGTATACACATTTTGAGAAAACGGCAATAAATCATTCCGATGAAAGTATAATTTACATCAAAGAAGACAATATGTTCTATTCCAGTTTTATCTTCAAAAGCATATTTGATGTTTAACAAACAAGCAGCGTTGACTTGACTTTTAGAGGATTATTGGAAAGTAATTCAACCACTTCAGATATTCGCATATTATCTATACCTCCAAATTCAATACATCTCGAAAAACCTCATTATACAGAAAAATGTTCTCCGGAAAGCCAAACCATTGATAAAAGAAACACTCCGGGAAATAGTTGTTGTTATCAATAATATCGCCAAATTTTCCATGCAATCCTTCTTCCGCCAACATTTCTTTAATAATTTCTTTGGTATCGCTATAAATTGAACTTATTCTTAATCGACCGTTCGCTCTCAGCATACAAAAATCAAAAATTCTGACTATGCCTTTTGGATTTTTTCCAAATAACCAGTCACGAAATTTTTTCGATTGTTCTGCCATCTCATATATAGCATTTGTGGATACAACTCCCGCCCATGCGTCAGATATGGTCGTATATTGAGAACTGCCTTTTTGTGCTTCGGAAATATAGGTAAACAAGCGGTTATACAAAACTGCATTTCGGTGCGCATTGATTGGTATCGATGTGCTTAGTACAGCTTCTGCTCCTGCTCTTAGAAACAAGTCAGCTGCGTTTACACAACCGCTTCCTCTCGGACTGACATGACAGGCGGAGAGCATGACTATTGGTGGGACATGAAAATCATTGTCATCTACCATCCATTCCTCTTCTCCTATCATTAAGCCAGAAATATTACGAAAGCGATCATAAAAACCATGAGCAGATATCAGTAGTATAGTGGCATCGCTTTGCTCAGAAATGATGCGTTTAACATCTCTCACCGTATATGCTTCATCACATATGTACTCAAATTTCTCACAGTTCTTTTTATTTCTATCAAGTCCTCGTTTTAGATTCTCTGAACATTCCCTTATTGCCTTGTTTTCATAAGTATTGGGAACACATTCAATAAATAACACCTTACAGCCATACCCGAGGTAAAGTTGAGGATGTTTAATAAACTCCATTTGCATAGTTCTGGTTAAAGGTGATAATGCTCGTGACGAAAATTTTTTTTCACATTGCATAGTTGTTTCTTGCTCTCCAAGAACGCAAAGGCCTAAAGGGAAATCAGATAGAACAGTTACTTGCTTTGCGTTATGTAGCGCCCATTTTTGAGGCGCATTTAACTCGTTTTCAAAAACAGTACCAATTTTCGAAAGTGTTCTTTGAACATAACTGTTATTCGGTCTAATCGTTTGCGTTGAATATAGTTCCAACTCATTGATGATATTGAATAAATCTTCTTTGACTGTCGGCAACTCCATTAATAATGCATTTTTTGCTATTGCTCTATGCGTTCCGATGATTCTTATTGCTGATTTTTCTATCGCGGGCAGAACTTTTGACAGACCTCCAAGTTTTATTTGATAAGGCGAAACACCAGGATAGGTTATTACCAGGTTTATTCGAGTGTTATTCCGAGCACGTTTTTCTCCTTGGCAATAGGTCTCCTTCCATAGTTCAATATTTTGAGGATCTATGTCAGCACATGCCATCAGTGTATTGTGATGGACGTTTTGATTATATAAAGTTGTGGCACAATCTTCAAAGACATTGAGTGAATTAAAAATTCTGCCATACATTTCCTTTGATTGTCCATACTGTCTTGCTGTGAATAACATTGGTAAAAATGGTATTTTATCATCATCCAAGATATATTGACATTCTAAATCAGGTACTTTAGTAGCTGATTTAATGTTTCGCCTATCGAACATCGATTTCCAATGCTTTACTAATAGTTCTGACGACAATTCAGATTTTTTTGCAAATATAACATCGTTATTCTCTTCTATTGTTTCTTCCATTATACTGCAACACAAATCATCATAGATCACCAAGTCAGGCTTTTCATTGTCTGTGACAAGAAGGGCTAAGGAGGCAGGACAGATTATAATGTCGTGGGATGTATCATGCGATTTATCTAAAATCGTCGTATCGGTATTACATACATCCAATTCTGTTCTAGGCAAATGAAGGCAATACTTTAGTATCGGCAGGATACTGATAAGGTCGTCATCTAACAAATGCATTCTATTGCTATTATCCTTCTTTATTTCACTCAGATCATGCAACTTCAAAATAGGAGTATAATCATCCTCTTCGTTCTTAAAAATCACAAGATATCGATAATATTTGGGAACAATGTTGCTCTTCATTGATATTTCCTCTCTTTTCCCATATATTGATGTTTCTGCTACAGTATCATATTTGGCCCTATCTGGCAACCCGGAAATTATCTGAAGTAATAAACACCTTGTTGGTTCATTACTGCATTCTTGCACCACATCACTATCCCTAATATAATAAAATCACAAAGGAGGTACTTCCCATGAAATGGATTCTCAAAATACTGACCACCCCTGTTATCCTACTTATTGATATGTTCACGCTCGTCTGCATGGAGATCATCTCCTTCTCGGCAATTCCCCTCCGAATCGTCAGCAGCATCATCGCATTTCTTGGAACGGCAGTTCTGGTGACATATTCCCCGAAGAACGGAATGATTCTTCTGGCAATCGCTTTCCTGTTCAGTCCCATGGGGCTACCCATGTTGGCGGTCTGGATACTCAGCATTCTTCAAAGCATTTCTCAGTTCATAAAAGCTATCTGATTCTGGCTCCGGTGTCATCCTGGCACCGGAGCTTTTGTTGCAAGGAGGACAACCCATGGCTACCACTCGGCTGATGCCGCTGCATATCGGAAAAGGGCGAACAGTCGGAACAGCAATCGCAGCGATTATCGACTATGTAGAAAACCCGGAAAAAACTGATAACGGAAATCTGATCACCAGCTGGCAATGCGACAGCCGTGTTGCTGACAGGGAGTTCCTGTTTTCCAAACAGCAGTACATTAGAAACACCGGGCGGGTGCGGGGTGCGGATGATGTGATTGCTTACCACCTCCGCCAGTCGTTCCGTCCCGGCGAGATCACGCCGGAGGAAGCAAACCGCCTGGGCTGTGAGCTGGCACGGCGGTTCACCAAAGGCAATCACGCTTACATCGTCTGTACGCATATCGACAAAGCCCATATTCACAATCATGTGATTTGGAATTCCACCGCTCTCGATGAGCAAAGCAAGTTCCGCAATTTCTGGGGCAGCACCAAGGCTCTGCGCCGCCTCAATGATACGATCTGCATTGAGAACGGTTACTCCATCGTGGAGAATCCCAAGGGCAAAGGCAAGTCCTATGACAAATGGCTGGGCGATCAGAAGAAGCCCTCCCACCGGGAGCGTATCTGTTGTGCCATTGATGAAGCACTGGCACAGAAGCCCCAGAGCTTTGAGAAGCTGCTGGAGCTGCTGCAACGCTCCGGGTATCGGGTCAATGGCGGCAAGGTTCCCTCCCTGCTGGGGGAAGGGCAGAAGCGCTTCATCCGCATGGACACCCTGGGCGCAGGCTACACCCCGGATGATCTTCGCGCTATCATTGCCGGAACCAAAGCGCATACCCCGAAAAAGAAGCGGGCCATGGATGCCGCCTCCAAACCCAGTGGCAGTTTGCTGATCGATATTCAGGCGAAGATGCAAGAAGGCAAGGGCGCCGGTTACGCACGGTGGGCAAAGAACTTCAATCTGAAACAGCTTTCCCAAACGCTGATCTATCTGGAGGAAAACAATCTTCTGGACAGAAGCGTCCTGGAAGAAAGGACTGCCGCCGTCACAGCGCAGTACCACACCCTGTCCGCCAACATGAAATCCGCCGAGCAGCGCATGGCGGAAATCAAAGTGTTGCAGCAGCACATCATCAACTACGCCAAGACCCGCAACACCTATGTTGCCTATCGAAAGGCTGGCTACTCCAAGAAATTCCTGTCAGAGCATGAAACGGAAATCATATTGCATAAGGCGGCAAAGCAGTTTTTTGACGAACAGGGTTTGAAAAAACTGTCAACCGTCAAGAGCCTGCAAGCAGAATACGCCCAGCTCCTGTCTGAGAAAAAAGCTATGTATGCAGAGTATCAGCAGGCGAAAAATGAGATGCGTTCTCTCCAAACTGCCAAAGCAAATGTGGATCGGATTCTTGGGGACAATTCTCTCACCGCGGAGAGAGAATCTGAAAAGGACGGGCGTTAAATGTAGTATGATTAGCGCCTATTAGGAAAACACACTGTCAAAGGGGTTTGTAGCGGGGGTTAGCCCGCTACT
>ERZ773225.3573-NODE-3573-length-13760-cov-7.711784_pt1 | contig 13760 bp, 9 predicted proteins | sample MGYA00580993_ERZ773225 | MGnify/ENA primary metagenome ERZ773225 (study PRJEB29015, sample SAMEA2737748) | human gut metagenome | biome: human gut; feature: human-associated habitat; material: faeces | place: China | collected 2012 ... | reverse complement strand
GACGCCGGAAGTATAACCGCTTCTGCGTCCGCTGCGTCCATAGCTGCAAGCAGAGCTTCCGTGCGGATCTCATCGCCTGTCCGCACTGCTCCCGGAAGGGGGCGCAGAGTAGACAGTTAGGGGTCGAAAAAGCCCATGATTGCAAGCCTCAGAGCGGCGAGAAGTGACTTCGCATATAGTTGAACAATCGCATACAAAATCCGAAACAGTGTATCGGATTTTCCTTGTTACTCATCAATGGAAGCAATATAACCACGACTGTTTTATCCATAACCACAAGCAGATCTTTCAGGCGGATCTCATCTTCTGTCCGTGCTTCTCCCGGAAGGCGTCTCAGAATGACAATTAGAGGTCGAAAAAGCCCCTGATCACAAGCCTCAGAGCGGAGAGAAATGGCCACTCCTACGTGATTATATTCCTTACACAGTTCCAGCAATAGAGCGCAAATAAGTGTCGATTTCGGCACTTATTCAAATGTCCGTAAAACGAATCAAGAGCCTCTGTCGATGCCCGGTTTGGGTTGATATGCTCCCCTTATGAGAGACAGTGAAAAAGAAAAACACTGTCATCATAGGGGGAGCATTGTTATGCCACAAAAGCAAAAGATATCAGCGGAAAAAAAGGTCAAGTTGGTTTTGGATTGTTTGGAAAATAAAATCAGCGTACAAGAAGCAGCTCGGAGTGCAGGCGTAGATTTTGCGACAGTAAAAATGTGGATTAGTGTATATGAAAACGAGGGCGATGAAGGGTTCAAGCATCAAGGGCAAAAAGTATATACGATAGAGACAAAAACTTCAGCGGTCATCGACTATCTGCATGGTGAAGGCAGTTTACAGGAAATCTGCAAAAAATACGGAATTCGGGACAGACGGATTCTCCGAAATTGGATTAAGGTGTATAATGTTCATGGAAATTTTGACTCTGTAAAACACGCAGGAGGCGGGAGTTACATGAACCAGGGCCGGGACACGACAAAAGAAGAACGCTTAGCAATCGTCAAGGATTGCCTGGCATCGGGAAAAAATTACGGTGAGATGGCGCAAAAGCATCAGGTGAGCTACCGGCAGGTACGGACATGGACGCTGAAATATGAAGAACCGGGCGCGGCCGGACTTGAAGACCGGCGTGGAAAGCGGAAGAGGGATCAAAGGCCACGCACGGAGCTGGAAGCAGCACAGATTGAGATCGAGCGTCTGAAGCATCAACTGTACCTGGCAGAGATGGAGCGTGATCTGCTAAAAAAATTGGACGAGATCGAGAGGAGGGATGCCTTTCGCAAGTGAGACAGTCTCGTCCATACCGGGCTGTTTGGGAATGCCATGCAGAGAAAAACTACCCGGTTGAGGCAGCCTGTAAACTGCTGCACATTTCCCGGGCTGCCTACCTTCGTTGGGCATCGGGGAGGCAAAGTGCCAGGACTATGCAGAACCTAAAGATTGCAGAGAAAGTCGAGCAGATCCACACGGAAAGCCCAGACAAGGGATACCGCCGTATCAACGACGATCTCCGGCATGACCACCACATTCATGTGAACGACAAGCGCATTCTCCGGATTTGCCGTGCAAAGAGTATCAAGTCCACCATCAAGTACAGCAACCACGGCTGCACCAGACAGGCAAAGAATCCTCAGTTTGTGGCTGAGAATCTGCTTGATCGAGACTTTCATGCGGACAAGCCGAATGAGAAGTGGCTTACCGACGTAACAGAATTCAAGTGGTATGAAGGCATTGAGGTTCACAAGGTCTATCTCAGCGCAATTCTGGACCTCTACGACCGCCGCATTGTGGCCTACGTGGTCGGCGAAAGAAATGATAATCAGCTGGTTTTCAAGACCTTTGACCGTGCGGTGAAGGCAAACCCCGATGCACATCCTTTATTTCATAGTGATAGAGGATTTCAGTATACCAATCGGACCTTTCACCACAAACTGGAGAAAGCTGGCATGACTCAGAGCATGTCCCGTGTGGCCAAGTGTATTGACAACGGACCGATGGAGGGCTTCTGGGGAATTCTGAAGCGAGAACGCTATTACGGCAGGCGCTTTACCGGCAAAAAGGAACTGGTCGATATGATTGAGGATTATATCCGTTATTATAACAACAGACGTGTGCAGCGGGGCCTTGGTATCCTCACGCCGATGGAGAAACACAATCTGCACTCAGCGGCTTAAAAACCGCAAATTTCGAAAGGATGCCAAGGCATCCTTCCGGAATTTGCGGTTCCCACAGCGCCGCAGCGCTGTGAACTTTCTTTAAATTATTTCACTGTCTACTTGACGGGGAGCAGTTCAAGGTGTCGGCAGAGGCTCTTTTTTTATTTCATAACCTTTTCCAACAGAGCTTGGTAGCTATCCACCACATCATAAACCACATTTCCGTTGCTGATCGCCTTAAAATGCTCTCTTGCGCAGTGAATTTTCGATTCCTCAATGAGCCGGAGCTGCATGGAGGACATGGAGCCTTTCGTCTCAGCAACAAAGTAGATATGCTTGACGGTACCTTCATAGAAAGCTATCGCCCAGTCCGGATTATAATGCCCGACCGGCGTTGCGATATAGAAGCTGTCCGGCAGCTTCACATAAACCGCAACATCTGTGTTGGTGTCCAGATCGGCAGCAAAATCGCGCTCGTTTGTGGAATCATACACGATATGATCGTATAGATGCCGCTGCGCTTTCATCGCGTTCGTTCCAAGCTTACCCTTGATGGTCGGTTCGGTAAAAATGTCCGTGTCGTAATGTTCATCCAGCACATTGTAGGTGATGTGCTGAATAATTGCAGTTGCCTTTTCATCATTGATTAGGGCGGCTGCTTTGATGATAAATTCTTCCGGATTGAACTTGAACTGCTCAAAAACGGGTTTCTCAATGCCGGTTAGAATTGCAACGACTGCCTTTCGTGTCAAACCGGTCTCTCCGACCAGCTTGCCGATCAGATCATACTTCACGCTGCTGCCCACGCGGATTTGCTTGCTGCTGTCATAAGTAGAAGACTTTGACTTCGAGAATGCGCTTCCGTCAAGAAGCGAATCCTTTGACTTGATCTCATCCATCGCGCCGGTTTCAACTTTGAAGAAGATTTTCGGCACATGAAGATTCCTGTTGATGGAAGCAATCGCCTTGTTTACAAGCTCATCGGTATCAAAATCAACCACATACACAGATTTCGGGCTGATACGTTTCCAGAGAGCTTTGAACTCCGGCATGGCGAGCTTGTCGGGATCAACTTGCAGCTCGACGTTCTTGTCGCGGGCATTCTCCGGCTGCATAGCGCGGCTGTCATAGACGGAATCAAGAATATTGATCACAGAATCGCGGCTGTCCGCCACTTCCTCCGCAATCTGAATCGCGCCGTTTGCTTTGTCTGCATAATATTTATCGGTCAGTACACCCTTCTTGTCGATATAGCCGTTGACAATCAAATCAAAATAAATCGCCTGAGCTGTATCGCCGTCCACAACCTGTTCGTTGCCTCCGGCATCCACAATGACCTTGCCCTTGAACAGATCAGCGGTAACAGCCACGGGGCGACCTGCAACCGCATCGGCAAGCTCAGTCTGTAAGCCTTTTGCGAAGCTGTCATAGCTCTCACTGGCGATAACGGTCAGAACATTGATGGACTGCACATCATTTCCAAGCACGTTGGCGTCCATGCGTTCGCCGTCCTGATTGACACACAGGCGCAGACCGCGACCGACCTCTTGCCGCTTGCGAACCTCGCTGCTGCTCTGTTTCAGCGTACAAATCTGGAACACGTTCGGGTTGTCCCAGCCTTCGCGCAGCGCGGAGTGCGAGAAAATGAAACGCACAGGGGATTTTTTCGGATCACGATCCAGAAGCAGCTCCTTATTCTTCATGATCAGGTCATAGGCGTCAATATCGTCGGAGGTGCCCTGCTTTTTGTCGGAGAGTTTGCTGTCGGTCATCTTGCCTTTTTTATCAACGGAGAAGTAACCGGCATGGGTATCGTGGGCGGAAATAACCTCCAGATAACGAATGTAATCATCGTCACCGGCTCTCAACTGCATAGAGTCTATGATGTCGTTGTATTCTTCCTCGAACATATCCGCATAGATGCCGTTGAACGGATGTCCAGCCTCGTCGTACTGCTTGTACTTTGCAACCTCGTCGATGAAGAACAGCGACAGAACCTTGATGCCCTTATGGAAAAGCTGACGCTCCCGCTCCAAGTGAGAAAGAATCGTTTCGCGTATCTGAATGCGTCGGAGCTGGTCTTCGCTGACCTTACCGATCACATCTCCGGCAAAGATTTTGATGCCATTCAGGAACTCCACGGAGTTATCGCGCCCGTCAATGGCTTTTATCACAAAGCCGACCTTGTACTCGTCAAGATTGCCGGAATTGTCATAGAGATTGTAGCCGATACCCACCGTTACGTTCTTCTGGCGAATGCCCTTCGCACCCTTGCAGTCAAACTGAATGGAAGCAGTCGGGTTCTTCTCCTTCGAGACGTTGATGCTTTCCAGATAGACGAATCCCTCGGTTGCCGTGCTGCCGGACTCTGTGATGCCCTTGACGGCAATTTTCTTGACCAACCGCTTGTTGTACGCTTCCATTGCATCAAGGCGGTACACCATGTTATAGATGCTGTCCGACTTGTGAGTCGCGGAGTAGCGGAGTGTCAGCAGCGGGCAAAACAGCTTTAGATTTTTCTTAGTGGCAGCCCCTTCGACCGACTGCGGTTCATCGATAATCAAAATCGGATTCGTTTTCGCAATAACATCAATCGGACGGCGAGAACGGAAACTATCAAGCTTTCTGAATATAATGGCTGAATTTTTGTCTGCTCTTTTACCGCTTTCCAACTTCTCGTTTGCATCAACGGATTTGTTGAATGCCTGCATATTGATAATCATGACATTGATGGAGCTATCCGACGCAAAGCGGTCAATTTCCGTGAGGTTTTTTGAGCTATAGATGAAAAACCGGATCTTCTTGCCGTATTCCTCTGCGAAATGATCCTGCGTCACCTGAAAGGACTTATAAACGCCCTCGCGGATGGCAATGCTCGGCACGACCACAATGAACTTGCTCCAGCCGTAGTGCTTGTTCAGCTCATACATGGTCTTAATGTAGGTATAGGTCTTGCCGACGCCGGTCTCCATTTCAATCGTCAGGTTGTAGCGACCTTCCAGCTTGTCCGACGGCTTGAGCTGATTGGTGCGCTGTACCTTTTGCAGATGCTCTAAAATCAATTTGTCGGAAAGCTCCGGCACAATGCGCTCGTTGCGCCAGCCGGTGAAGTCGGCGGCAGTATCATAAATTTTAGATTCATAAGGATCCGATATATCTACGCCTTTAACCTTTTGTTTTTTTATAACGGTACCCTTGTCCATCATATATGTGGGCGTGAGGTACGGCTGTCCGGCAAAGACGTCAACGACTGCTTTTGCCGCATCCGCTTGAAATTTTTGATGTTTGAATTGTAACTTCATAATTTCGTTATTTCCTCCGTGTGGTGTTGGTGAAGTGTGGAGTGTGAAGAGTTGTGAGTTAAGTTACTTTTGCTGTGCGGAAGAAATTGTTTTCGTTGTAGCAGACAGCATTCTTCTCAACTCGTCACAATCGGCGTTGAGCGACTTAAACTCCTGTTCGGACAAATAATCCGTTTCAGTCAGTAATTCCAACCAATACAATGTCTCTGAGCATTCCTTCAATGCGATATAAATCTTCGAAAGGAAGTCCTTTTTACTAATTGCGCACTCCGCTTCCGCAAGATTTGCTCCAATGCTTGTACCGCTTCGTAAAATCTGTTTTGAAAGCACGAACTCTCTTTTTTCTTCGCATAAGTATTGATATAGCCGAACGATCCGAACGGCAAATCTCTTGCTCTTATACCTCGCAGTGTTTTCTGCTTCCATAACTCCACTCTCCACTCTCAACTCTCATAACTCCACTCTCAACTCTCATAACTCCACTCTCAACTCTCATAACTACACTCTCCACTCTCAAAACTTCACTCTTATATCACCCTCACGCACTTGGTGATGTCGCCCGCATCCTCCGGCATATAGAGCTTGAAAATCTCGAACATGTTGATCTTCTCCGGGCTGGACGCAAAGCCGGAATCGCGGAAGACGGCGCGGAGCGGCTTGCGCTGTGCGATCTCCTTGACCACACTTTCGGGGATATTCGCGTCAAAGCAGGCGATCAGGTCGCCGTCGTTGTAGGTGTGGACGGTGCAGCCGTCGATCTGCTCGAACTTGTAGGGCAGGGACAGCGACAGCCCCCATTCGATCAGGCAGCCGAACAGCAGGTCGAGGTCGGTGCGGTCATCCTTGATGTTGGATTCCATCTGAGCGAGAAAGTCCTGATCGTAATCACCGGGCGCGTAATAAACGTCCTTCATGTTGGTGGAATCCAGCTTGAGCACGCGGAAACCGATGTCGAGTTTGGAGTTTGGAGAGTTAAGAGTGGAGTTGTTATTTGCCAACTGCTCTTTCAGAATTTTTTCTCCTGCTCTTCTGATTCTCTCTTTTCCGATTTCACAGATATTTTTGTAGCCCGCTTTGTAGGCTTCGGATTTTTCATCGCACTTCTCCGGAAGCTGTACCATGATGAATTTGCGGTGTCCGCCGTCCTCGGCGTTGAGTTGCATGACGGCGTGGGCGGTGGTGGCTGAGCCGGAGAAGAAATCGAGGACTATTGCCGTCTCATGCGTACCAAGTTGTAAGAGTTTTTTTACAAATTCCACTGGTTTGGGATTGTCAAATATACCAGCCTGCCCAAACAGCTTTTTTAGAAGTTGAGTCCCATTCGTCGTTGTCTCAACATCATCCCAAATAGTTTTTGCAACCATACCCCGTTCTTGTGCTTCCCATATAAACCGTTTCCTCTGCGGGCCTGCTTCACCCGTGCTACCAAACACAATACGATTGTCCTTTAATAGGCGTTGAAAGTTTACATAATCATTTTTCCAGCTACATCCTGGATTGGGTTTGTAGACAACTCCTGTTTTGGGATTTACAATGTCATACTGTTGATTTGGCCGCCATCCACCTACTTGAAATGGGTCGGCTTTCCACTCGCCACGTGGATCATTGTCGGGATTGCTAAAACCTTCTCCTTTTTCGGGCAGTCTGAACTCATTTCGATGATTAACAAAATACTCTATATTTCGGAAATAAACGAGATTATAGGTATGTGAAACGGAGATGAGCGCCGTGTTTGTAACGGATTTAGTTGAGTTCCATATAATGTCTCCAAGATAATTCTTTGCACCCATTACCTCGTCACATATTTTCTTCAAATTATCCACTTCTGCATCGCTTATTGAAATAAAGATAACCCCATCATCTGTCAGCAGATTTCTCGCCAGCATCAGCCGCGAATAAATCATGCTGCACCAGTCGGAATGAAAGCGTCCGTTGGTGTCGGTATTCTTGAACAGGCGGTCGCCTTCCTCACTCCACTCTCCGCTCTCAACCTTCCACTCTTCCCCGCTCATCCGAAAATCATCGGCATAGATAAAATCGTTGCCGGTGTTGTACGGCGGGTCGATATAGATCATTTTGACCTTGCCGAGATAGCTTTCCTGCAAGAGCTTGAGAACTTCCAGATTATCGCCCTCGATGTAGAGGTTTTCGGTATTGTCCCAATCCTTGCTCTCTGCCACACAGGGGCGCAGCGTCTTGCGGATCGGCTTGTTGGCTTCCACGATTGCAGCCTTCTTACCCACCCATGTGAACTCGTATGCCTCGTCCCCGTCCACCACGTCCGGCGAAAGCATCTGTTTCAGCATTTCAAAGTTGACCGCCCGCTTGTACACCTTCTTCTCCGGCGTGCTGTGTTCCTCGTCCGGCATCTCCGTGATGCAGTTTGGAAACAGGGCGGCAATTTTTTCTATGTTTTCCGATGTTAAATCGGGGGTTTCAAATTTCGGTTTGCGCATGGTGTTTATTCTCCTCAATGCTTATATTGTCCGCCAGATGACTTTGATGCCGAATGAATAGTATTGATGTTTCTTCGGGCTTCTTGTTCTCCATCAGAGATTATCCGCTTCCGTTCTGCATTAAAGTCAAGATTCACGTTTGTTGCAACACGTATTGCAATTGTTGTCCCAGAGTAATTAGTATTAGACATTTTAATTCCGCAACGATCTTCGTACAATGCGTAGTTCCCACTACAAATTAGGAAACTCCCTCCATATGCAACTGCCAATTTGCGCATAGCATATAAACCATATCCAGAGTTCCGCCAAGGATCATCTTTCAACAAAAAGGAAAAATTCGATCGTGCCGAAATGCCGGGATTACAAGCAAGCTCAATAAGCTCCTTCTCATCTTTTGACGAATATGGTGTGTATTTTCGCAGACTGTTACATATGCCGCATCCTGTATCTGAAATAGCAATTTCTAACAAAGGTTTTTGTCTCCATTTTTGAGCAGTCAGGTAGAGTTCCTGTACATCTGCGTGTTCATATGTATTTCGCATAGCCTCCATAAACAGATACTTCAAAAAAGCTGATAGCTCGGTATCGAATTTGGACAAAGCTGCAAGTTCTTCGCTCTTACGTTCAATAGTTTGGTAAAAATCGCCATTAAATGTGACTTTTGTTATTGGAACATAATTATCGCTTGATTTGGCTTCACCCATTTGCTTTCCATAGTTGGCACCTATCATTTGATAAAATCCTAAATGCGATAAATAAGACACATGATTAGGGCGCAATTGACATTTATTTTTACGATTTCTTCTAAATGCTCGAATCGAGTTTGCGATTAGCAGGTTGCTAAATGGATTATTTTCACTATACTTCGTGAAATCAAATATAAGCTCCTCAGCATCATGCAAATCCAGAGAGGAAATCTCAGACGCAATTTTCAAAGCTTGATCATTACCACGTCCATATGTTGTCTCAACTTTGTATTCCATTTAGAACCGCTGTTCCTCCCTTCTCAATCTTTTCAGCTCCGCATTTATTTCCATGCGCCGGTTAAGCTGTTTCTCTTTCTTCATCTTGTTTTCCAGCGCGGCGATCTGCTTTTTGAGCTTTTCGCGCGCCAAGCTTTGCGCAACGTTTTCGGCGGCACCGCAATTTGCGTTCCACTCCTCCCCTTGCAGCTCGGCAACCTGTTTAACAAAGTTATCATAAACGGCGTCCAAAGTCAAGCCGTCAATGCGGAGATCAATCTCATTTTCCGGTATCCAGTCGGTGTGATAATATCTATTGACTTTGAAAGCGCTGCTGCCGGAGGCGGCGGCCGACTTGTGGCCGATCCACGCCTGAGCCTTGCCGTCACAGGTCAAAATAAAGAGGATATGGTACGGGATCTCCTTGTCGATTTGTTTCAGCACCGCTTCGTCAAGCTGCGGTCCGTTCAGGCGAATCTCAAGCACTTCAATCTCCGTTACGGCTTCACCCGCCGCAATATTCAGCGTGGACGCCGCCAGCTTGTTCCGCCAGTACACCAGCCGAATCTGATCGATAAACGCACGGCGCAGCGCCGGAGAAACGTCAAGCTTCTCGTAAAATTTTTGCTTCGGTATTCTTTTGCCGAACTCCGTAGATGCAGGAAACACTGATTTAATTAGAAATTAGGAATTAGCAATTAGGAATTTTTCGCACCCGACTGCCAATTACCGATTTCTTTCCCCCTTTCGCTTTTTTTGCAATTACCGTGGCCACTTAGAAATTAGGAATTAGGAGTTAGCAATTAGGAATTTTTCGCTCCCGATTCTTTTCCCCTTCCACATTTTTCAATTACCGTATTCTCCGCTCAATTTCTCATTCCTAATTCCTCACTCCTCATTCCTAATTCCTCACTCCTCATTCCTAATTCCTCATTCCTCATTCCTCATTCCTCACTCCTCATTCCTCACTCCTCATTCCTAATTCCTCACTTTTCATTCCTCATTCCTCATTCCTAATTTTTCATCCCTCATTCCTAATTGTCTTTGTGATTGCGGACAGCATTTTCAGAAGCTCCGTGCAATCGGACTGAATAGAGTTATATTGCGGAGCATCAATATAGTCCGACCTGAACAGCAGCTCCAACCAATACTTTGTTTCCGAACATTCCTTGAAGGCGATATACATTTTGGATAAAAAATCTTTTCGGCTGACAGCACACTGTGCTTCGGCAATGTTTGCACCAATGCTTGTTCCGCTCCGTAAAACCTGTTTGGATAAAACAAATTCATTCTTTTCAGCGCAGAGGTATTTGTACAGTGCGATCACGCGCAGTGCAAAAGCAAGGCTCTTGTCAGCAACAGCATTTTCCGTTAAATTTCTCATTCCTAATTCCTCACTCCTCATTTCTCATTCCTAATTTCTCATTTCTAATTATCAGAAAGCAAATCAGCTCAAAATCATCCAGTCCCGAAACTGCACTGAGCAGCGCGGATGTGCCGCCGCTTTTGAACAGACTGTCAATATCGTTTTCCTCTTTCGCGTCAATGATGGAATTGATCGCCTCGCTCAGCAGCTCGGAGACTTCGCCCATTTTGCGCCCGTCATCGGTTTCGTCATTGAATCGCCTGCAAAGCTCCGCACAAGGCTTGTCCTTTCCGCGGCAGAGCAGACGCATCGTATCGAGCAATTTCTTCGGGTTGAGATAATCGCAGACAATTTCGCCTTCTTCGCTGATATAGACCATGTAGAAGGGATGAATCCGATTCCGATTGTCAATATTCACACTGTCGTTGATATTTTTGAGAACGAAAATCACACCGGCAGGTGACTCCCCCGCCCTGCCGACAACGGCGTGCAGCCCCTTAGGCGCGGTTTCGATGTCCTCATGCTGCTTTATGTATTCAAGCAGATCGAGTCGGAACTCGTTGAGTCCCAAATCCATGATGGAAATGCCGCTGGTCATGTCCTCAATGTCCACAACTTCCTCTTGCAGCCGCTTGAGCTGTGCGCGGCGGTATTCAAGATCGCCTTTTTCCTCGGCGTTGATCAGGTCATCGTCACCTGTGGAGGTCATTACGGAAATCTTCATGCGGGTTTCCACGCGGCTTTTCAGGTTGATATACTCGTCGAGATCCATATCCGGCCAGAAGTTTACAAGCTGGATACGGTCGTTTCTGCTTCCGATACGGTCAATTCGCCCGAACCGCTGGATAATGCGGACGGGGTTCCAATGAATGTCATAGTTGATGAGGTAGTCGCAGTCCTGCAAGTTCTGACCCTCGGAAATACAATCGGTTGCAATCAGAATACTGAGCTCATCAGTGCTGCCGGGCAGGAGTACGGATTTTCCTTTTGAAACGGGTGAGAAACAAGTCAGAACCGTGTTGAGGTCCGCACGGAGCTTTGGAATGGTAGTCTTACCGTCAACCGTGCCGGTGATCTCCGCCGTTTCCAGCCCGAAATTCTCTTTTGCAAATCTGCTGACGTTCGCAAAAAGATAGTCTGCGGTATCGGAAAACGCCGTGAAAATTATAATCTTCTTATTACCGGGATTGATGGGATGCTTGATTTTTTTCCGGATCAAATCGAACAATGTTTGCAGTTTTGTGTCATGCTTCGGCGTGATGTCTGCAATCATGAGGGACAGGAGTTCCAGATTTTCCGCATCACGTTCAAGCTCACGCCGCCATGAAACATAGTCCATATCAGCAAGATCGATTTTGACCTTTTTGCCGACCGAGAAGAAATCGGTGTTCTGATCATCGTAATCAAAATCTTCTCCCGCAGCGATATCTGTCAACTCAATTTCTTCCGAGCCGAGTTCGTAATTGTTGATCTTCTTAATGGTTTCGTCAATCTTTTTCCGCATTCTGTCAACCGTAAGGCGGAACGAATGAACCGAGCTTTCAAGCCGCTTCAGCAGGTTAATGCTCATCAGGCGGCGAACGCCTTCTTCACGCCCTTCCTGAGTTATGTTGCGTTTTTCAGAGTCAACATATTTATACAGTTTTGAAAGCATGATGTACTTTGTCGGCGTGTAAATCGACAGATTCAGCGCATTCAAAAGTTCGTATATCTCATTGTAGTTGATTGCATCGCTCAAGTCGGTCAAACACGGACGCAGCGAAATCGGCGGCAGACGTTCGGGGAATTTGCCGATATCGGAAGTATTATAATATTTTTCAATGTGTTTTCTTGAACGCGCAATCGTCACACTGTCCAACAGTTCAAAGAAATCGAAATCCAGCGTCCGAAGAAGCTCGTCCGTTGTGCGTTCCGCAGCGGGAAGATTACTCCATGCGTTGAAAGCAGTCTGAGCCTGACGGAAGATTTCGTCAATTTTCTTTGTTGTGTCAAGTTTTTTGTTTATTTGCGCAACATCGCCCTCATAAGCGAGTGCAAGCTGATTTTTAAGGTCAATAAATCTGTTGTTGACAGGTGTTGCCGAAAGCATCAGCACCTTCGTTTTCACACCGGCACGAATAACCCGATTGAGCAGTTTCAGATAACGGTTTTCCTTTGCATCCTCGCCGGACACCTCGCCGCCGTTGCGGAAGTTGTGGCTCTCATCAATAACAACAAGGTCATAGTTGCCCCAATTCAGGCGGTCAAGATCAATTCCGTTCGACTGTCCGTGTTCGCGTGAAAGGTCCGTATGGTAGAGGACGTCGTATCTCAACCGATCCGCTGCAATGGGATTGTTGATATAGTTACCCTTGTATGTATTCCAGTTTTCAGAGAGCTTTTTGGGGCAAAGAACAAGCACGGATTTGTTGCGGTTCTCATAATACTTAATCACCGCAAGCGCAGTAAACGTCTTGCCGAGACCAACGCTGTCTGCCAGAATACAGCCGTTGAATTTTTCGAGTTTGCTGATGATGGCAAGAACCGCGTCACGCTGGAAGTTATAAAGCATTCCCCAGATTTTGCTTTCCTTAAAGCCCGTTGCTTCGTTAGGCAGCTCGTCCTCCGAAACGTCATCAAGGAACTCTTTGAAGATGTTATAGAGTGCAACAAAATAGATATACTCTGGCGAGTTCTCACGATACGCCGCAGAGATATTTTCGATCACAATATCCGTGACCTCTTGCAGCCTTTTCTTGTCATTCCATAGCTGTTCAAAGAGCCTGAGAAAGTAATTAGCATTCTCAAAGCTCTCCGTTTTCTGCACAGGATAGTAGGCGTTGTTGCCGCGCTCACAACCGAGATCGACGGTGGTAAACCCGTTGATCGGCATATAGGTACTTTCGTCAACCGTCATAAAGCCCATCATCTGCTCCTGCGTGACGTTTGACTTGAAAACTGCTTTGCGCCGGATCCAGTCTGCACACTCTTTCGCAATCGCTTTTTGCGTCAGCTCATTGCGGAGCTTTACTTCAAACTCGGTGCCGTATAGACTACTCTCTCTTGAGATTCGTGGGATGTAAAACTCTCGCTGCGCCTTTGACACCTTCTCCGTTACAAAGGTGGGTGAGGTGAAAATAAAGTGCAGTTCGTCAATGCCCTCAAGTTGTTTTTTGAGTTCCTGATACGCATAGATTGAGAAGCAAGCAGCAGCAACAGACATCCTACTGCCTTTGTGAATACCCGCTTGCAGATCATCCTTGACGGTCTTGTTAATGTTGTCTATAATCTGCATTCCATCACCTCATTGAGACACACAGCGGTCTCTTATTTTTATATAATAGCATAAAGGCTGTACGAAAAACCGGACTCAGTCCTTGCCCGTTCGCACAGCCTCACAAATATCTCCGATGTCACAATTTAAGTAACCACAAATGCGCAGCAAAATAGAGAGGGACACTTCTTCCCCATTGTTCAGTTTTGTCCAAGTTCCGGCAGACAGCCCTACTTCATGTCGTAGAGAAGCCTTCTTTATGTCGCGTT
>ERZ773225.3566-NODE-3566-length-13776-cov-14.340719_pt1 | contig 13776 bp, 5 predicted proteins | sample MGYA00580993_ERZ773225 | MGnify/ENA primary metagenome ERZ773225 (study PRJEB29015, sample SAMEA2737748) | human gut metagenome | biome: human gut; feature: human-associated habitat; material: faeces | place: China | collected 2012 ... | reverse complement strand
GTCTTCGCTTCGCTCAGACACCTCTCCCAAAGGGAGAGGCAAGGGGGTGCCGTTCATTACCCCGCAGTGCCTGTCAGCTGTCTGCTCCGCCCCACCCATTTGCCGCCCTGTGTTTTTTCCAGAAAAAACATTTGTCTAATCTGCAAATTAGTAGTTGCAAATTATCGCGATTGCTGGTAGAATGTGCATAAGCCAATATGCTGGCAAGCAAAGGAGGACTTTCCTATGATTCATGTTATTATGGGCCTGAAAGGCTCCGGCAAGACCAAGAAGCTGATCGATGCCATCAACGCGGCTGTGGCGGACGCCCACGGCGATGTCGTCTGCATTGAGTACGGCAAGAAGCTGACCTATGATGTAACCTATAAGGTTCGCCTGGTGGATTCCCGGGAATACGGCATTTCCACCCCCGATATGCTCAAGGGCTTCCTGAGCGGCCTGCACGCAGGCAATTTCGACATCACCAACGTCTTTATCGACAATCTGTACAAGACCATCGGCTGTGATAAGGCCGCGGCTGAGGAGTTCGTCTCCTGGTGCGCCAAGTTCGCCGCCGACAACAATATGGAGATCACCATGACCATCTCCGAAGACCCTGCGAACGCCTCCGAGGCTGTAAAGCAGTATCTGTAATTGGGGTACATCCGCCCCGCCGCTTGTAAAGCGGCGGGGCATTTCTTTGCGTTCAGGGCATATTGATCGGCAGAATTACTCCGGATACTTGCGTAATCGGCAAAACTCTGCTACACTATATTGTAAACGATTTTTGATTTGGAGAGAATTATGACTGCAGCTACTTTACAGGAAAACAAAATGGGCGTCATGCCCGTCGGGAAGCTGATCGCCAACATGGCGCTGCCCATGGTCATATCCATGCTGGTGCAGGCGCTTTACAACGTGGTGGACAGCATCTACGTTTCTCAGGTGTCGGAGAGCGCGGTGACGGCGCTGTCTCTGGCCTTCCCCATCCAGAACCTGCTGATCGGCTTCGCCGTGGGCATCGGCGTGGGCGTCAACTCCCTGCTTTCCAAGAGTCTGGGTGAGAAAAATCAGGAGGCCGCCAACCGCGCCGCCGGAAACGGCATCGTGCTGATGGCCATTGCCATGGTGCTGTTCGTGCTGTTCGGTCTGTTCGGCGTGCGCCCCTATTTTGCCATTCAGTCCGACAACCCGGAGACCGTGGAGGGCGGCATTGTCTACACCAGCATCTGCTGCGTGTTCAGCGTCGGCTGCTTCGCATCCATTCTGGGCGAGCGGCTGCTGCAATCCACCGGCCGGACGGTGCATACCATGATCACCCAGTCCATCGGCGCGATCATCAACATCATTCTCGACCCCATTCTCATCCACGGATGGTTCGGCCTGCCCGCCATGGGCATTGCCGGCGCGGCCATCGCGACGGTGATCGGCCAGTGGGTGTCCGGCATCATGGTCATCATTTTCAACCTGAAATTCAACCCGGAGGTACAGCTGCACAAGAAGTATCTTCCGCTGGAGGGCAAGACCGTGGCCGCCATTCTGACGGTCGGCATTCCCTCCATCGTTATGAACGGCATTGGCTCCGTGATGAATTTCGGCATCAACCAGATTTTGCAGGGCTTCGCCGAGACGGCCACCGGCGTGTTCGGCGTGTATTTCAAGCTCCAGAGCTTCTTCTTCATGCCCCTGTTCGGCCTGAACAACGCCACCATTTCCATCATCGCCTACAACTACGGCGCCCGCAAGCCCCAGCGGATCACCAAGACGCTGAAAATCTCCTGCACCGCGGCGCTGTGTATCATGACGGCGGGTCTGTTGGTGTTCCAGTTCTTCCCGGATGTGCTGCTGGGACTGTTCAACCCCTCTCAGGCGTTTCTGGAGATCGGCCGGGTCGCTCTGCGCACCATCAGCTGGAGCTTCCCCATTGCGGCCATCTGCATTGCGCTGGGCGCCAGCTTTCAGGCGCTGGGCAACGGCATTTATTCCACTATTGTTTCCCTGTGCCGTCAGCTGGTGGTACTGCTCCCGGTGGCCTATCTGCTGAGCCTGACAGGGGAGGTGCAGAGGGTCTGGCTGGCCTTCCCCATCGCGGAAATCGTCAGCGGCACGGTGACGTTTATCTGCTTCACCAGAATCTACCGCCAGAAGATAAAGCCGCTGTTTGAGCAGGCATGATGGGTCGCCTGCGAAATACGGCACCTGAAGTCTGATAGAACAGGCCGGTCATCTTTTCCGGCAAATGATTTCCTGACTCATTTCCGCCATGATGCGGGCGCGGTATTATCGCTCCATAGATCACATCCATCATACCTTCACCCCCGCCGGGGACTGCCAAAGTCTGACAGTTTCCGGCGGGGGTTCCTGTTTTTCGCCCTCTCAAGGCAAAAATGTATCCGTCTGTTTTGCGTTTCTGCGGAAAGAAAACAGCAAAAATCACTCCGTATCATACTTTGGCATGATTTACATTTTCTGGCGGTTATGTATAATAAAGATAAAATGGTGTTGGAATGCGTATGGCACGGGGTATGTCCCTTTGCCGGCGAAAAGGAGGGAGAACGTGACCGGAAATATTATCGTAAAGCCGTCTGTCCGGCAGCGGTTTGACAGCTTTATGGAGCGCGGGCGCGTCCTCTTTTTCAGCGCGCCCTGCGGCTTCGGGAAAAGCACGCTGTCCGATGCCCTGCTCTCCGGACGGGATGTGCTGCGGCTGAACGCGGGCGCGGCGGATTTTGCCCTTCCCGCCCCTTCGGATGGGTGGGAAATCCTGCTCATTGACGATTTTCAGATGATACCGGCGGAGGATGGCGGGCAGGCGCTGTGCGAGCTGATCCGCTCCGACCCGGGCAAACGCTTCCTGCTTCTCTCCCGGGGCGCGCCGCCCGGATATCTGACGGCGTTCCAGTATTCCGGCCTGATGACCACGCTGGAGGCCGACGACCTGCTCTTTGACCGGAAGGATATCTGCAAATACTTTTCCGGCTGCGGCGTCGCCGTGACGGACAGCGAGATCGGCGGTATTCTGAGAGAATCCGTCGGCTACCCTCTGGGCGTCGCCGTCACCGCCCGGTGCATGTCCGGCGGGAGGCCCTTCGGCCCGGAGGTCGTGGCGCGGGCATTCCGGGAGGTGTTCTCCTATTTTGAGGCTGCGATCTACCGGCGGTTCGACCTTCCCGTGCGGCGGTTTCTGCTGGAGCTGGCGCCCTTTGAACGGCTCAATCTGGAAATGGCGCGGATGGTCAGCGGCGACCCCCACGCGGGCGACCGGCTGGACTGGCTTCTGAGCCACACCACCATGCTCCGCTATGACGACGTGCAGCATTTCCGCTTCTGGCCGCAGTTCCGCAGCTTCCTTCTGTGGGAAATGGAACGGGAATACAGCGAGGAAAAGCGCCGGGCGCTTTTCAGCCGGGGCGCGCTCTACTACGAGCTGAAAGAGGATTACGCCCACGCGCTGGAATGCTACACAAGATGCGGCGACCACGCCAAGGTCTCCGAGCTTCTCATCCGCAACGCGGAGCTGCACCCCGGCATGGGGCATTACAGCGAAATGGAAAAATACTACCGCAGTCTCCCGGAAGCGGAGATCGCAGCTTCCCCCGCGCTGATGCAGGGCATGAGTATGCTGTGCGCTCTGGCCATGGATTACGAAGGCTCTGAGCGCTGGTATCACGAATTGCAGGAATTCGGAAAGCGGTGCGGCAGGGACGACGCCGCGGGCAAGCAGGCCCGCAGCCGCTTAGCGTGGCTGGACATCTCCCTGCCCCAACGGGGCGTAGGGGGGCTGACGGAAACCATTCCCGCCGTGTTCCGGCTGATGACCAATAAGGAGGTCTCACTCCCCTCCTTCTCCGTCACCAGCGCACTGCCCAGCATCATGAACGGCGGCAAGGATTTTTCCGCCTGGAGCAAACGGGACGACCTGCTTTACCAGACGCTCCGCGTCCCGGTGGAGGCCGTGCTGGGGCGGGACGGTGTTGGCCTTGCGGACTGCGCCATCGCCGAAAGCAAATTTGAAAAGGGCGAGAACATCACCGGCCGGATGCTGACCATCATCCCCCGCATCAGCGAGATACGCCAGCGCGGCACGCCGGACATGGAATTCGCCATCAACGGTCTGCTGGCCCGAAGCCTTCTTGCGGCAGGGCAGAGCGAGGACGCTTATCGCATCGTCGAATCTCTCCGGACAAAATTCGCCGAGGAAGGGCGGGAGCGGTTCCTGCCCAATATGGACGCCATGCTCGTCCGAATTTCCCTCCATACCGGCGATCTGGACTACGCCGACACATGGTATCGGGAAAAAGCGCCCAGAGACCCCATGCGGGTAAACGTCATGAAGCGCTACCAGTATCTCACGCAGGCCATGGTGGAGCTGGCGGACGGGAAGCCGGGGGCGTCGATGCTGACCCTCTCCCCGCTGGAAGATTACGTCCGCAGCTGCGGGCGGCACATCGACGGCATCCATCTGAACATCCTCGCCGCCATCGCCCTGTACCGAAGCAGGGACGAAGCATGGCGGCAGCGCCTGATTGGCGCATTGAACGCCGCGGCGGAATACCACTTCATCCGAACCGTCAGCGTCTACGGCGCGGCGGTGCTGCCCCTGCTGGAACGGCTGGATTGGAGCGGAAGCGCCCGGTGGCGCAAGCAGCTGATGGACGACGTGCGCTTGCAGGCGGCGTATTATCCCCGCTTTCTGGAGCCGCGCCTCGCGCCGGGGGAAGCCCTGACGCCCACGGAGCTGCAAATTCTGCACCTGATCTGCGCCGACAAGAGCAACGCGGAGATCGGGCAGATCATGGACATCAAGCTGCCAACGGTAAAGACCCATGTAAGCCACATTCTGGATAAGCTGGACGTCCGGCGGCGAAGCGAAGCGAAAACCGCCGCAAAGCGTCTGCGGCTTATCCCGGAAGAACGGTAAACCCCCGCCCGGATTTTACCGGGCTGACGATAGAAAACCGCACTTTTTTCACACAGGAGGATCCTATGAAAAAACGAATTTTAAGTCTGTTTTTGGCGCTCACGCTCTGCCTGACGCTCCTGCCGACATCGGCTTTTGCCGAGGGTGGGGACGTGAGCATTTCTGGCGGTGTCATCGGCGGCGGTGACACCGGTGGCGAGGGCGGTGGAGTCCTTGTACCACCCGGCGGTTCGACCGGCGAAGGTGGTGGGATCTATACGCCCCCAAGTGGTCCGGCAGAAGGGGGCGGCGGCACGTATATCCCCGAAGAAGACACGCGGACGGAGATCTGGTGCGTGAGCAAGCCCGATTCCATTGGCCGCAGCTATGACGGCACGACGGACGGCGGCACGATTCCAATCGACTTGACGTTTACAGACGGCACAAATGAAATCAAGCTCAAAGAAGGAACGGGCTTTACCGCCAAGAAGACGTTCGATTCCGCGGACGCGGGATGGCATACCGTCACTGTGGAAATCGCGCTGATCGGCGAAGCCGCGGTAAAGTACAAGCTCAAGGCGGGCGAAGAAAAATTTGAGATCGGCGGCGACATCAACAAGGCCTATCCTAACTTGACTGTATCTCTTTCCAAGACGACCTGCACGGTGGGCGAAAAGCTTCTTCCGCTTCTGTCTGTCGAGGGTGCTCCGGAAGACGCCGAGGTGACATATTACTATGCGCCGATCAATTCTGGATATTTGGAGTTTGAAGGCAGTGAGGCAGTTCCCAAGATCGACGAGAACACTGCAATCAGCGAACCCGGCACATATTACGTCTATGCCAAGACCGGCGAGACCAAGAACTACAAAGAGGAAAGGTCAGCGACCGTGGAACTCACGGTCAACGAGCCTGTCGTTGAGGCCGCTTCGGTAACAAGAGCGGACGGCACGGATGGCGGTACATACGAATCTCTCCCGGCGGCGCTGAATGCGGCGCAGGACGGCGACACCGTCAAGCTGCTGGCGAACCATACGACAAATTGGAGCGACGTCGAAGCGGGCGAGTATTCCACTTTGGCTGTCATCAAGAAAACCTTGACGCTCGACCTGAACGGCTGGACGGTGGATTATCTCGAAGTGGGCGAGGTGGTTCCTGACGAGGAAGGCGGAATCCTGGAATCCACCGATGGCAACCTGACCATCGTAAATAACATTCAAGATGGCTCCCACGGCAAAATCAAAGACCTCCAATTTGTAAATGGTTCACTGGCGATTCAGAGCGGTCAGATTGGAGATTCTGACGAAGGCAACCTTACCTGTAACGGGAACAGCGGCACTGTGACCATCAGCGGCGGCACGGTGCTTGGCCTCACGGTGGGCAAAGGCGCAGCCGTCACCGTCTCCGGCGGCTCAGAGCACGCGGGCAACTGGTACAACGATGGTACGCTGAACATCACAGACGGTACGTTCGGTAATGTAAACTTCCGTAATAACGGTGGAACCATCGCCATCAGCGGCGGCACCTTCTCTACGATTGGAAATACGGATGCAAGCAGCACCATTGCGCCCATGTCCCTGCTGGCGCCGGGCTATGCCTTCTATAAGGACAACGCCGTGCAGGACGGCAGCAGGCACGATTTTCTGCAAGATGTGACGGTCAAGGAACACACCCACACCATGGTGAACAGCAAGTGCGCTTGCGGCTTTTCCTGCACCCACACGAACCCCGCGGGTGCGAGCACCATCGACAAAGACGGCAAGTGCACGGCCTGCGGGACGCAGTTCGCGGCTGGCATCGGCGAAACCTATTATACCGATGTGCCGTCCGCGCTGAATGCGGCAGCTGACGGTCAGACCGTCAAGCTGCTGGCAAACGAGATGCTGCCTGACGGCATATATGTCAGCAAGACCCTCACGCTGGATTTGGACGGACACAGTCTGAGCGGATACAGCTTGAATGTCGGCGGTCTTACGGCCACGAGCCAGGTTCGCACCGGCAACCTGACGGTCATTGACAGCAGCGGCGGCAACGGCGCGGTGGGAGTGACCGTGCGGGACGGCGGTACACTGGTATTCAATCCGGAGAATGACAGCACCACCCTGCTCCAGCTGGAGGTTTGGGGCGGCACAGTTGAGCTGTACGGCGGAAAGATTTCGAGAAGCGGTCTGCGGCTGAATAATAACATCACATTGGGCAATCTGCTTCCCGGGCAAGCGGGGCTTGCTTACTACCGTGGCGACACGCAGCTCACGCTGGAGGAAGCCGCTTCCCAGACCTGCGACCTGGTGGTAAAGTTGTGCAGCCACGGCGGCAAGAACGGCTTTGATGGCACCAACTGTCCCTACTGCAACGCGCCCGCGGTGGCTGAAACAGCCTTGTACAATGGCGAGGGCGGCCGCCTGCGGCGGAGATTTGCCAACTTGCAGACTGCCCTTGATGCGGACAGAGACGGCGGCTCGACCCTCAGTCTGCTGACCGACGTTACCGGCGATTACACCATCGACGGCACCCGGGACACCGGCATAGATCTGAACGGCCATTCAATCCACGGTACGGTAACCGTCAAGGCCGCCACAGGCATGGACACTACTACCTTAAGCAACACGAAAAACACGACCACAGCCAGCATTGACGCGGTCGTTGCCTACAGGGGAGCAAAACTCGCCGGGTCGGGATATCCCGCCGTGATCGGCACATTGACATTAGCCGATACCACGCAGTGGAAGGATATCCTGCAGCAGCCTACCCGCCTTGGCTTCAAGGTCAAGAACGGAGACGGTACTTACAAGTGGTACGCCCCGGATGATGTCAAAGGCTCGCAGTTGAACAACGTTATTATCAATAGCCTGCCCATCACCACCAAGACCTTGAATCTGAAGGTCGATGGCAAGAACCTGACCGGCAACTCGCCGAAGGTGGAGCGCGGCACGACCGTCCGGCTCTGCGCCAGCTGCAACACAAAGGACGCGACGGTGACCTTCTACGTCGGAGAACGCGGGAGCGACGGTAAGTTCACATACACCCAGCGGGCAGGTGAATATCAGAAAATTGGCACCAATTGGTACTACGTTGTAGACCTCGACGCTAACACGATCGGAAGCTACGACATTTATTTCACCGCCACCAAGGACGGCTATTCGGTGACGAGCAGCCACAAAAAGCTGACCGTCACCAAGCCGAATCTCAGCAATGCCGAGATCACATTCCCCAACGGCAATGAAAGTGTCTATCAGCCTTATAACACCACCACCGGCGTGCCGCCCTATGTTGTAACGTACAACGGCAGCGAGCTGAAAGCGGGAGTTGATTACACCGTCGTCCGCGGCGATTCCCGTTCCACTGTCGGCACCGCCACTCTGACCATCAAGGCGACAGACGACGGCGACTACACCGGCCAGAGAACCGCCAAATGGACGGTCGCAGCTCACAAAGCAACGATCTCGGTCGGCGACATCATAAAGGTATACGATGGCACAACAGACCTGCCCGCAAACGCGTCGATAAAGCTTAAGAGTGCGGATTCCCGCTATGCTCCTTCCGGCGGGCCACTTCCTCTGGTGGCTGGTGAGGATTACCAGATACTCAATGCCAGTTATGATTCCGCCAATGCAAGTGAGGACGAAAAGGCCGTCTCCTTCACCATTAAGCTGACGGATAGGAACTATACCTTTGAAGACGGCACGACGCAAAAGGACTTTGTGCTGAACGGCGCGGATGTGTCGCAGACTTTCCAGATCAATCAGGCCACTGTGACCCCGAACGAGATCACGCAGTACGTTTTCAACGATTTGGCAAAGACCTACGAAATCGATTTGAGAACGCTCCTGCCAGAGCTGCCTGTAGGCTGCGAGTACGGCAAGATCCATAATCGGGGCTGCGATTACCACTTTACGGATAGTACTTACCTCGACAGCAGCAACTATATATTCGTGTCAAACGAAGGCATTCTGACTCTGCCCATCGTGGCCGCGCACAGCGCGAATGTGAACGATCAGATCGGCACTTTGACCGTCCCGATTGTAAGCACGAACTATCAGCCGTTCGAGCTGACCATCAAGGTCGTCATTGGCCAGAGGATCCCCCTCGATCAATCGGGCGTCAGCGTCAGCGCGACGGATATCACCTACGGCCAGACGCTGGCAGAGAGCACACTCACGGCCACGGGTTCGATGATCTGCCCCCGCACACAGGCCGTGATTCCGGGTACGTTCGCGTGGAAGGACGGCACCATCAAGCCCAACGCGGGCAGCTATGATGCCGAATGGACGTTCACCCCGGCGGAAGGCTACGAAGAATACGCCCCCGCGACCGGCACCGTGACCGTCACAGTCGAACCGGCAGAGCTGACGGGAGTTTCCGTGAGGGCACCCAGCACGTATTACACCGGCAAGCCGCAGCACGTATCGACAATCGCGTTTGGGCAAAGTGTAGACGGCACTACCGTGACGTTCACCTACAGCGACAAGGTAGACGGCGACTATACTTCGGACGGACCGACTTTCACCGACGCAGGCACGTACACCGTTTACTACAAAGCGGAAGCAGCAAACCACAAAACGGCTACCGGTACGTTCACCGTAACCATTGCCCCGCTGCCGATCAGCCTTCTCTCCGTCGAAAGAATCTCCAAATCCTACGACGGCACCGCAAACATCACGCTTACCGCGAGCAGGCTGACGTTCTTCAGCAAGACGGCCAGTCGTTCGGGCATTATACTTCCCGATACGGCGCTCACCTTCTCTGACGCCCAGTTTACCATGAAGCAGGCGGACGGGAGCTACCTGCCCTCGCCGGACGTCGGAAACGGAAAGGCCCTTTCCTTCACCATGACGCTTGCGAACGACAACTATGTGTTTGAGGGCAAGCCGGAAGGCACCAAAACGGTCAGTGACACTTTTGCAACCGACGATACGACCCGTTTCACCATCACCAAGGCCGACGCGCCCGTGCCAACAGACGGTACGCTGACCATCATCAACGGTCTGGAAAGAACCTACGAGGTCGATCTGGCGGCGCTGCTTTCTGCGCTGGAAAGCCCCAAGTCCTACGGCGACATCGCCTATGGCGCGCCGACCATCACCGTGGATGCCGGCTACTGCGACGCTGCCACTGCGAAGGTCGAAAACGGCAAGCTGATTCTGCCCATTCTGGCAAACCCGGTCAATACGGAGGGCAATGTCGGCTCGGTGACGGTGATTGTCACAACCAGCAACTACGAGGACATCACTCTGACCGTCAACATCTTCGCAAAGAACAAGATCACGCCCGTGCCGGATGGCGAGGTGACCGCAAGCGCGATCACCTACGGTCAGCCGCTGAATGCAAGCACGATCACGGGCAAGATGAAAGACCCTACCACCGGTGAAGAGGTTCCCGGCACCTTCGCGTGGAAGGACTGCACCATCAAGCCCAACGCGGGCAGCTATGACGCCGAATGGACGTTCACCCCGGACGCGCCGGAGTACGCGACGGCCACCGGAAAGGTGCGGGTCACGGTCAATCCCAAGTCCATTGTAGGCGCGGTCGTCACGCTGGAAGACACCTTTGTGTATGACGGGACGGAAAAATGTCCCCAGATAATCAGTGTCGTTCTGGACGGCGTAATACTGACAGGCATTGGCGGAGGCAGAGATTATGGCTTTTCCTGCAATAGAACGTCGCAGGTCGGCACATACTACGATGATTTTTCTCTCAGCGGTCTGGGTAACTACACCGGCGAGATGAAGTTCACGTGGTCGATCACACCAAGAGAAGTGACACCCACGATCACCGTCGCGGACGGCACCTATAACGGCGGAAATCCCGTTCAGCCGACCGTTACCCTCACAGACGACCTCGGCAATACCATTGACCCGAAGGAATACGACGTCTCCTACAGCGATAACACAAACGCGGGTACCGGCACCGTGACCGTCACCGATAAGGAAGGCGGCAACTATGTCCTCGGTACGGCCAGCACGACCTTCACGATCAACAAGGCCGCCGCGCCCGCGCTGACTGCTCATCGGGTCACCCAGAAGTACAGCCTGAAAACGGAGCAGACCATCACCCTCCCCGACCTCAAGAGTCTGGGAATGCCCGATGACGCACAGGTATCCGACGCGAACGCGTTCCACAGCGGGTCCTATTCTCCCACGGGCAAGATCGAGAACGGTTGGGGCATTGACGTGAACACCGGCGCGATCACCTACGCTCTGGCGGACGGTGCCGCCGCTGGCGACGTCATCACCTTCACCCTTCTGGTTCGTTCCAAGAACTACGAGGACGCCACCGTTACGGTCATCCTCACCCTGACGGAGCGGGACGCGCCCATCCTGACCCTGCCGGACATCATCACCGTGGACTACACCGGCGCGGAAATTCCCGTCAGCGCGGTCACCGGCAAGAGCGCCGCCTTTGACGGCAAGGATGTGCCGGGTACATGGAGCTGGAAAGCCGGTCAGGCGATCACCAACGCGACCGACACCGGCAGTAAGACCATTGTCTTTACCCCCGCCGATCTGGTCAATTACCACCCGGTGGAGGGCGAGGTTTATGTCATCATCTCCCGCGTCGCGCCGGACTATACCGCGCCCGCTGCCATTGACGGCCTGACCTACAGTGGCAGCGCGCAGGCGCTGGTCAGGGCAGGCTCCACCGCCCACGGCAAGCTGCTCTACAGCCTGAGCAAAGACGGCGCCTACTACGAGACCATCCCCACCGGCACGGACGCCGGGGAATACACCGTCTGGCACAAGGTCGAGGGCGACAGCAACCATAAGGATTCCCAGCCCGAGTCCGTCACCGCAACCATCGCTCCCAAGGCCGTGACCGCCACCGTGACGGTCGGCGGCGGTTCCCTCACCTACACCGGCGACCCGCTGAAGCCCAATGTCATCGTGAAGGACGGCGACACGGTCATCAGCCCGGACGAGTACGACGTTTCCTACAAGGACAATGTGAACGCAGGAACCGCCACCGTGACCGTCAGGAACAAGGCAGGCGGCAACTACACCGTCAGCGGCAGCACCACCTTCGAGATCGGCAAAGCCGCTTCCGAGGTCAGGACCGCCCCCGGGGCGAATGCCGGCCTTGTCTACAACGGCGGTGAGCAGACCCTCATCACAGCCGGAACTGCCCTCGGCGGCAAGCTGAAATACCGTCTGGGCGAAACCGGCGAGTTCACAGCGGAGCTTCCCATGGCCACGGACGCGGGCACCTACACCGTGTACTGCATGGTCGAGGGCGACGGCAACCACCGCGACTCGGAGGTGCAGAGCCTCACCGTCACCATCGATAAGGCAAAGGTCACGGTCAAGGCGTTGGACAAGCGCATCTACACCGATGACAAGGCCCCCGATCTGAGCAAGCCCGTACTGGACAAGGACTACACCGTCAGCGCCATGTTCGGCGAGGATGCGCTGACCGGCGACATAAAGCTCGCCTACGTGGACGCGAATGGCACTGCGATCACCCCCGACACGGCGAAGGTCGGCAAGGTCATTATCCGCGCCGGCGGGCTGACCGCCCCCAACGGCAACTACACCGTCGTTTTCGTGGACGGCACGCTGACCATCGACGAGCGCCCGGTCTACACCATCAAGGCCACGGCGGGTATCCATGGCTCCATCACGCCCTCCGGCGACGTTGACGTCCTCCACGGCGGCAGCCAGACCTTCACCATCGCCGCGAACAGAGGCTACGCCATCTCCAACGTCAAGATCGACGGCGTGAGCATCGGCGCGGTGAAGTCCTACACCTTCGAGAACGTCACCGGCAACCGCACCATTGAGGTCACCTTCATGAAGGCCAACGGCAACCCCCAGACCGGCGTGATGGTGGACGAAGTCACCGGCGAGTACTATGTGGGGTAACGCCCACCGCGTTTCGCGCGTCCGTTGGGCGCGCGAGGAGACAAGCTTATGAAGAAAAATGTCATGAAAATCTGCTGCGCGGTTCTGGCCATTGCGGTCATTGCCGCTCTGCTGATAGCGGTCAGGGGCTGCCACCGGGAGGAACCAATCGTTCCTCCCACCACCGCCCCGGCCACCGAGGCCACCCAGACCGTCCCCACCGAAGCCGAGACCCAGCCCCCCACGGTTCCCGTGGGGGAGGTCATCCCCACCGTGGATAAGCAGCCGGAGCTGGCCGCGGCCAGAAAGAAAAACCCCGACACCGTGGCGTGGCTGTACATCCCCGGCGCGGAGGTGGACGACCCCGTGATGCAGGCAGAGGACAACGGCCACTACCTGTGGCTGGGCGAGGACGGCGAGTACAGCACTTGGGGCTGCTACTACGCCCACTGCGAAAACCATTTCGGCGGCCGGAACAAGCTGGACACCAACACCACGATTTTCGGCCACTCCGCCAGCAACTGCGACCCCAACGGCCCCAAGTTCACCAAGCTCTACCGGTACATGGACGCGGACTACGTGAAAGATCATCCCTACATTTACCTCTCCGTGACAGGGGAAGATCTGGTTTTCCAGATCACGGCGCTGTTCATCACGGACATTGAGTTCGACTACATTGTCCCCAATCCCACGGGAAGCGAGCTGACGGAGTTCTTCCGGACGGTCGCACGGAAGAACTGGCTGAACTTTGACGGCGTGACCTTCTCGGAGGGCGACACTGTCCTGACCCTCTCCACCTGCTGCCGGAAGTATGACACGGCCAAGACCGGCAACCAGCGTCTGGTGGTCATGGCGAAGCTGCTGCCGGAAGGCGCGACGGCACAGCCCTACACCGTCTCTCTGGCGGAAAATCCGGAGATGCCATAACAAAAACTTCCTGCACCGCTTTTACGGCGCAGGAAATCGAGAAAACGGCGGCTGCCCATACGGGCAGCCGTCGTTACTATACTTTATACTATTTCCTGATTAAAATCTTAATTTTAATCAGGAAGGCATCGCCTGACG
>ERZ773225.3564-NODE-3564-length-13784-cov-3.111297_pt1 | contig 13784 bp, 8 predicted proteins | sample MGYA00580993_ERZ773225 | MGnify/ENA primary metagenome ERZ773225 (study PRJEB29015, sample SAMEA2737748) | human gut metagenome | biome: human gut; feature: human-associated habitat; material: faeces | place: China | collected 2012 ... | reverse complement strand
CCCTGCCCATGGTAAAGCCCGCCATTCTCTCCACCATCCTGCTGGTCTTCGGCAGCGCCATGGGCTCCTATCCCGTGCCCCACTACCTGGGCCTGAGCACGCTCTCCACCAAGTATGTGTCCATGAACTCCAAGTACACCGGTGAGGCCAGCATCCTGGCCATCATCATGATGGTCTTCGGCGTGGCGATCATGCTGATGAACCAGATTTCCCTGAACAGCCGCAAGAACTATACCACCGTCACCGGCAAGTCCGGCCAGATTTCCAAGATCAACCTGGGCAAATCGGGCAAATACATCATTGCGGTGATTCTGGTGATCTTCACCTTCTTCACCAGTATTTTCCCCATCATTTCCTTTGCGTTTGAAACCTTCCTGCCCAACCCCGGCGACTATTCCTTCCTGTACACCGGCGACTCCTCCAACCTGACCACCAAGTGGTGGCTCACCTCGGAGAATATTACGGAGAACGGTATGTACGGCCAGAAGGGTATCCTTTACAACGAAACCATCTGGCACGCCTTCTGGGGCACATTGAAGGTCTCCGTGGCCTGCTCGCTGCTGGCCGGCACCATCGGCACCATGATCGGCTACGCCGTGTCCAAGAACCGCCGGAGCAAATGGGCCAACTACGTCAATTCCGTGGCCTTCCTGCCCTACCTGATGCCTTCCATCGCCGTGGGTGTTGCCTTCTTCATTCTGTTCTCCACGGAGAAGATGAACCTGTTCAATACCTATACGCTGCTGATCATCGTGGGCACCATTAAATACATCCCCTTTGCCAGCAGAAGCTCTCTAAACTCCATGCTGCAGCTCTCCGGCGAAATTGAGGAGGCGGCCATTATCCAGGATATCCCCTGGATCAAGCGCATGACCCGGATCATTATCCCCATTCAGAAGTCCTCCATCATCTCGGGCTATCTGCTGCCCTTTATGACCTGCCTGAGAGAGCTGTCCCTTTTCATGCTGCTGTGCGTGCAGGGCTTCATCCTGTCCACGACTCTGGATTACTTCGACGAAATGGGCCTGTATGCCTTCTCCAGCGGCATCAATCTGATCCTGATCGTCACCATTCTGGTGTGCAATACCCTGGTAAACAAAGTGACGGGCGCAAGCCTCGACAAAGGAATAGGAGGATAAGCAAATGCCTGAAATCAAATTGGAGCACGTTACCAAGCGTTGGGGCAAATTCTATGCCGTCGAGGACCTGGACCTGACCATTGAAGACAACGCTTTCGTTACCCTGCTGGGCCCATCCGGCTGCGGCAAAACTACCACGCTGCGGATGATCGCCGGCCTGGAGACCCCCACCAGCGGAAAAATCACCATCGGCGACAAGGTGGTCTTCGACAGTGATATGGGCATCAACGTCCCGGCCAACAAGCGCAAGGTGGGCTTCCTGTTCCAGAACTACGCCCTGTGGCCCAATATGACCGTGTATCAGAATATCTCCTTCGGCCTGTCCAATATCAAGGAGCCCCTGGCCAAGGTGGATTTTGAGACCAAAAACGCCGCCCGCCTGGCCCAGATCCTGAAAAACCCCGCCGATGTCACCGCCGTTCTGGAGGAGTGCCGGGATAAGGACGGCAAGCTGGAGGAGAAGAAGGCGATTCTGAAGCTCATTGATGCCTTCACCGTCTCCCAGTACACCGCCAAGACCCTCTTCGGCTATCATCTGGAAAAGAATACCGATTGCGCCGGTGAGATCGCCAAGCTGGAGGCCAAGGTTGCAGCGGGCCGGAAGGCTGCGTCCGACGCAGGCTTTACCCTGGATGGAGAGTTCCGCTTCTGCAAGGACGGAGAAGTCGTCATGCAGACCCGGAAGCTGACCAAAGAGGAGATCGACCTGTCCGTCCGCCGGGTCAGCCGCATCGTCAAGATCGGCATGTTCATGGACCGGTATCCTGCGGAGCTGTCCGGCGGCCAGCAGCAGCGCGTGGCCATTGCCCGTACCCTGGCCCCGGAGCCCTCGGTACTGTTCATGGACGAGCCCCTGTCCAACCTGGATGCCAAGCTGCGCCTGGAAATGCGCTATGAGCTCCAGCGGCTCCATGTGGAGACCGGCTCCACCTTTGTCTATGTCACCCACGACCAGATGGAGGCCATGACCCTGGCAACCCAGATCTGCCTGATCAACAACGGTGTCTTGCAGCAGTATCAGGCTCCGCTGGAAGTGTATCACCACCCGGCCAACCTGTTCGTGGCGGACTTCGTGGGCACGCCGTCTATCAACTTTGTAGATGCCAAGGGCAAGCAGAGCAGTGACGGCAGCCTGGAACTGACGGTTCTTGGCGGTATCAAGGCCACCTTCAAGCCTGCCAAGGCGCTGGATATGGAGGCTTGGTTTGCTTCCCGTGATAAAGAGGCCGCCGACAAGGCAGCAGCTCTGAAGCAGAAGGCTTCCGAAAAGAGCTACGTGGAGAAGGGCAACAAGGACGAGGTCTTCCGCTACCACATTGCCAAGGTCAACGAGGAGGACGACTCCCTGCAGGATGTGCCAGAAATCACCAATGAGGACTTCGTCCTGGGCATTCGTCCGGAATTTTTGGACATTGCCGACACCGGGGCCCTCCAGGGCGAAATCTATGGCGCGATGCCCACGGGTATGGAGTCCACCGTCAAGGTCCGGGTAGGGGAATTCCTGCTGACCGGCGTGATCTTCGGCAGCAGCCTGTTCACCATCGGCACCAAGGTGCCCCTGTCCGTCACCGGCAATCAGATCATGCTCTTCGACCGCCGCTCCGGCAAGTGCATCACCTCCGGCAGCCTGGAATTCTAAACGTATAGAAAGCAAAGCCCCGTATTTTAGACGTACACGCCTGAAATACGGGGCCTTTCAGCATTTAATTCTGGGAATCGAATTTCCGGAACTGATCCGGGCAGTCCTGCACGCCGGAGATGCGGTGAGGGACAGAGGGGGCGGGGGTGGTGCAGGTGCGCCGAACCTTGGCAAGGGTGCGCGGGGTCAGCGGATGGGCCTTTTCAAAGGTGAACAGTGCATCCTCCGGGGCGGCAAGCACCGCTTCCGGCTCCATCTGACGGATATCTTCGGCAATTTCCTTTCGGGCGCAGATGCGGACATCAGCGCCGGTTTCCAGATCATACACCGTGAAGATCAGTTTCCCTGTCTTGTAGTAAAGCAGATGCTTGGCGCCGGCCGTGCAGTGCAGGCCGATCTGAATGGCGTCCACGCAGCAGCCGTCAAATTCCGAGACGCACACCAGCCTGCCCGGGGCGGGATCCTCCAGCTTCAGCCGCTCCAGCGCCGTCTCGCACACCCGTACCCCCAGGGCCAGCAGCGGGCAGTCGTGCCCGTGAAACCGGACGCAGTCACCGTAGAGCCGGGCGATTCTATCTTCATTCATCGTTGTGATCGTCCTTTCTGTCTTTCTATTAAATATTATATCTATCTGCGGAAGATATGTCAATTACTGGAAAATAGATCATTCATTGGCGACTATGTCAGAAGGTAGAAGCAAATCGGCCAAAATGTGAGACTGTCATATCAAATACCTTAACTTCCCGCAGCAAAAGGAAAAGTTTGGCCTTGACGAAGCCAGGAACGGTTGATACAATGGCCGCGGGTACATCGAAAGAAAAATGGAGAGGAGAATATTGACAGTGGATAAGGAGACGGCGATCACTCCATATGAAACAAGAGAAGTGCTGTTTTACAGAACAGATAACGGTGATGTCAAAGTTGAGATCTTGCTATATCGGGAGAATCTATGGCTGACGCAGGCTAAGATGGCTGAATTGTTCGAGGTTCAGAAAGCAGCCATCTCGAAGCACCTGAAAAATATCTTTGCCTCCGGCGAGCTGATGGAAAGCGCAGTTGTATCCATTTTGGAAACAACTGCCGCAGATGGGAAGAAATATCCGACAAGATACTACAATTTGGATGCAATTATTGCAGTTGGATATAGGGTAAATTCCAAGAAAGCGACTATGTTCCGCATCTGGGCCAACAGAATATTGAAGGAATATATCATCAAGGGCTACGTTATGGATGACGAGCGCCTGAAAGACCCGGAGAACTTCTTTGGAAAAGATTATTTTGAAGAGCAGCTGGAGCGTATTCGTGATATACGTTCCAGCGAACGTCGCTTTTACCAGAAGATTACGGATATCTATTCACAATGCAGTGCTGACTATGATGCAGACAGCCCTGTCACAGAAGAATTCTTTGCAACAGTGCAGAATAAACTGCATTATGCAATTACGAGGCATACTGCAGCTGAGATCATCTACGATCGTGCAGATAGTGCAAAACCGAATATGGGACTGACAACGTGGAAAAACGCACCAAATGGAAGAATTCGTAAATCAGATGTTACGATAGCTAAAAATTATTTAAACGAAGATGAGATGGGAAACCTCAACGAAATTGTTACAATGTACTTGGATTACGCCGAACGGCAGGCCCGCCGCGGAAATATTATGTATATGCGGGATTGGGCTGCGCGGTTGGATGCCTTTTTGCAGTTCAACGAGGAGGAGGTGCTCCGGCATAAAGGCAAGGTAACGGCAGCGATTGCGAAAACTTTTGCGGAAAGTGAGTATGAGAAATTCCGCGTTATTCAGGATAGATTGTATCAGAGCGATTTTGACCGGCTGGTAGCCAGTGTGGAGCAAAGGGATGAAACATAGAAAGAGTCGTTATTATGCACAGGTTGATAGCGGAGCACATCCACTATTACAACATGTTCACAACAAACGGAATGTGCTGAATTGTGAGAATGATAAATAAAAAAATGATTTGTGCACAATATACAAAATAAAAATGTTAAATATATACAAAATGGAATCTTGAATTCAAGGCGACATTGTGCTATTCTATAGTCACAAGGGAGAGATACCAAGAAAGGACCAAAGAAAAACCGAACAACCGGACTTTGGAAAGAAACAAAGAAAAGAAAGGGTATCCACCGATGGGCTCGAGGAAACTTAGGCCAAGGGCAGTGCATCCTGTGTATCTCCGCTTCAAATAGAGTTCATTGCCGAAGAAAGGAAAGCACTGTATCGCGGAGACAGCCATTGCAGGAAGCGGCCCCACAATCCGCAGAAAGAGAGGTTAACCAAGGATGTTAGATAATAAGAGCGAACAGAGATGACCCCTGGCGAGGATGCGAAAGCAAATCGTCAGGGGTCATTTCTTTTGCTATTCTCTGCCAAGCGGACAGGCGTTTTGAGCATATGGACGGACAAACTCCCCGAAAATTGGGCAGATTTACGAAAATGTGAAAGAAAAAAAGAATGGGTTGCAAAATGTGCGCGTTTTAAGCACAAGTGTTTTGGAATGGCGGCTATTTGAAATAGAAAGGTCAAAAAAACGAGAATAATTTTAATAAAATGTCGGTGCGAGCAGAACGTATGTACGCGCGGCGTGGAGACTTTAACGTGGTAAACTTTTACAAAACTATGTTTTCATGGTCCTTCCCTTTGTGCATTTGGTAGAAATGCTGCCGAAAAAAGGATTTTACGCAAATTTCCTATTGATTTTCACGGGCTAACGTGGTATCATGCACACAAGTCACTTGAGACCAAGCGATTTATGCAGGAATGTGAAATAAAAAATTCAAATTCCTGCAAAATGAAAAAGGAGGAAGAACAATGAAAAAATTTCTGGCCCTGCTGCTTGCTCTGACCATGGTGCTTTCCATGGCGGCCTGTAGCAGCAGCACCCCCGCCGCGACAACAGCTGCGACTACGGCTCCCGCCGAGACCACTGCTGCCACTGAAGCGGCCGGTGACGTCTATACCGGTCCTGACTGGGCTGCTATCGACGCTATGGATTACGACGATGCTTCCGATGCTCTGTATGACTGGAACCTGGGCGAATTCAATGAATACTATCAGGACGCCAAGTCTGAGATCACCGACCTGAATCTGCGTATGGCCAAGATGGCTATGGCGGACGCCAAGCTGATGGAGTCCGGCGTCTTCTCCCCTGTGTACGGCAACGGCGGCGCTTTCGCTATGAACCGTGTGGTTCCCCGTACCGATACCACCACTTCCTGGGGCGTTGACGAGTACAGATGGCACTCCAAGCTGGTTGCCAACGAGCTGATCACCTCTGAGGATCGCGCTGCTCTGACCGCTCTGTGGGGCGAGAGTGAAGACGCTGCTTCCTGGCTCGAGGCTGCCAAGGCTTACCTGGACGAGCACGGCTACACCTTGAATGACACCTGGAACTATGCGATTAACTATGAGCTGGCTACCTGGGATGGCATTGCCTCCAGTTATACCTCTGACCACTACTTCGTCGCACCTACCTGGGCTCCTCTGCTGGAGTACGATGCCAAGAACGTGCAGCAGCCCGGTATTGCCGAGAGCTATGAGGTTTCCGAGGACGGCACTGTTTACACCTTCCACCTGCGTCAGGGCGTGAAGTGGGTTGACCAGCAGGGTCGTGAGCTGGGCGAAGTGACCGCTGATGACTGGGTCGCTTCCATGGAGCACGTTCTCGATAACAACGATGCTCTGGGCTATCTGATGACCAGCAGCGATGGCTGCGGCATCAAGAACTATGATGCTTACCTGAGCGGTGAGGTTACCGATTTCGCCGAGGTCGGCGTCAAGGCTGTTGACGACTACACCCTGGAGTACACTCTGGAGAAGCCCTTCCCCGCATTCCTGTCCATGATGGGCTACGGCTGCTTCGCTCCTCTGAACCGGGCTTTCTACAAGGCTCAGGGCGGCACCTTCGGCGCTGAGGGCGAGGAGTACACCTCCGGCAACTACGGCACCACTCCTGCCAACATTGCTTACTGCGGCGCTTACCTGGTTAAGAACTTCACCGAGAAGAACGTGACCAGCTATGTTGCCAACCCCTCTTACTGGAATGCTGACTCTGTGCAGACCCACAACATCAACATCTACTTCAACGACGGTTCCGATCCTCTGCGTATGTACAACGAGGCGAAGGACGGCACCGTAGCCGGCTGCGCTTTTAACTCCTCTTCTCTGGTTCTGGCCAAGGAGGATAAGCCCGAAGGCTCCGACAAGACCTACTTCGATCTGTATCACTACACCACCGCTAACGACGGCTCCACCTTCTGCGGCTGGGTCAACGTCCACCGTGGCTCCTGGGCAAACTTCAACGACAATACCGTTGGTGTTTCCGCTCAGACCGACGACCAGAAGGCCGCTACCCGCGCTGCTCTGAGCAACAAGAACTTCCGGAACGCTCTGGGTCTGGCCTTCGACCGCGGCGCTTTCAACTCCACCATCGTTGGCGAGGAGCTGAAGTACGCTTCTCTGAGAAATGCCTATGTCCCCGGCGACTTCCAGGTTACCACTGCTGAGGTCACCGTTGAGATCAACGGCGAGGCTACCACCTTCCCCGCCGGTACTTACTTCGGCCAGATCGAGCAGGCTCAGCTGGATGCCGATGGCTATCCCATCAAGGTTTGGGATCCCGCCGGCAACGACGGCGCCGGCTCCGGCGACGGCTTCGATGGCTGGTTCAATCCCGATGCTGCCGTAGAGTACCTGGACAAGGCAGTTGCTGAGCTGGCTCAGGTTGGCGTTGAGGTTTCCGCTGAGAACCCCATCCACATCGACGTGCCCTACGGCTCCTACAATGAGACCATCACCAACCGTATGAACGCTTATAAGCAGTCCATTGAGAAGGTTCTGGGCGGCAAGGTTGTTGTTGATCTGGTTGCCTATGCCGACAACACCGCTTACAGCTACTCCTACTACCGTACCAGCACCGGCAACGAAGCCAACTACGACATCGCTCCCGGTACTTCCGGTTGGGGCCCTGACTACGGCGATGCTCAGTCCTACCTGGATACCATTCAGCCCTACGGCTACATGACCAAGTCGATCGGCCTGTACTAATTCCGCACAACACCATTTAGGTTGACCTGATGTGGGGGAGTTTTCTCCCCCACATTTTCCGCTACCTGCGGCAAAGGAAACTCTGAATCAATGGGCAGAGGCTCTGCCGATTGATTCAGGGCTTCCGATCTTTCAAAATAAAACGAAAAAGGGTGATACCGTGGCGAAATACACATTCGTTAGAATCCTGAAGGGTATATTATCTGCGGTTTGCGTTGTCGTTTTGATTATGGTGTTGGTTTACTCCCTGATGGATCGTACCACCATTTTTGCCGGCGACCCGAACTATTCCAAAATGCAGAGCAACAGCCGAATTACCTACGAGCAGAGCCGCTATAAGGCTTTCGGCTATATTGATTATTCCACCTATTCCGACTATATCAAGAGTCTTTTCTCCAGCGGAGAAATTGACGACGCTACCCGCTCCGATGCGCTGAAAATCGGTGTCACTGCCGAGAAGGCTTCCGACACGGCCAACGAGTACATTGCGAAATTTACCCAGGAATATGAATCCCAGGGCTATACCATTACCCGCCTGGACGCGGATCGGAAGAAAAACGGCCAGGTCAAGGACGGCGGTCAGGCAGTGATTTATGCCACCCGTGATCGTCCGCTCATTAAGCGAGTTGTCGGCTACTTCGCGGACCTGATTTTCTTTGACAATGTTCACTATGTGGATGAAGCCACGGACATTGGTCCCCGGACGCTTACCTTTACTCTGTATGATCCCGTTTACGGCGGAACGAAGTTCTCTCCCGCCATTATTGGCAACGGTACCATGCACAAATATCTGCTTTACTTCGACAATTCTTTCCCCTTTATCCATCAGAATTTCGCCACGCTGCATCTGGGCGAAAGCTACACGGTGAACCGGGGAATTGACGTGTTCGAGACCATGACCACCTCTCAGGGCTCGTACATTCTGAAGGATGTGATCTTCCCCACGGGCCACTCCGAGAAGAGCGCGGATGACCTGCATACAGCAACCTATGTGGCCGGTTCTCTGGAACAGAGCGCTATGTACGCCACAAGGTTTGTGGACGACTACACCAATACCATTACCCATAAGAACAATATGTCCAAGATGGGCTTCTCCTTTGTCATTGGCGTCATTGCCACCATCCTCAGTTATGTCCTGGGTCTGCCCCTGGGCCTGCTGATGGCCCGCTATAAGGACGGCCTGCTGGATAAAATCGGCACGTTCTATATCATGTTCATTATCGCCGTGCCCAGCCTTGCGTATATCTTCCTGTTCAAGGCCATTGGCGGCAGCGTCTTCAAGCTGCCCACCTCTTTCGATATGGATACCAACAGCAAGGCCATGTATGTGCTGCCCATCATCTCCCTGGCTCTGCCCAGCATTGCCAACCTGATGAAGTGGATGCGCCGCTACATGATCGACCAGATGAACAGCGACTATGTCAAGTTCGCCCGGTCCGGCGGCCTCAGTGAAAACGAGATCTTCACCAAGCACATCTGGAAGAACGCCGCCATTCCCATTGTCCACGGCATTCCCAGCAGTTTGCTGTTTGCCATGACCGGCGCCATCATCACCGAGCGTATTTATTCCGTCCCCGGCGCAGGCAACCTGCTGACCCAGGCCATCAACAAGTACGACAATGGCGTGATCGTCGGCGTGACGCTGTTCTACGCCGTGCTGACGGTGATCTCCAACATCCTGGGCGATATCCTCATTTCTCTGGTGGATCCCAGAATTTCCTTTACTTCCAAGGGTAGGTGAGCAATATGCATGAAGATTTGAATCAGTATACCGACGAAGAGCTGTTTGCTCCCGTATCCCATTCCGACGCGGAGTCTGAGAAGATCGCTGCGCCCAGGTATTCCTATTGGAAGTCCGTGTTTCGGGTGTTCTTCCGGAAAAAGGTGAACATCATCGCCCTGTGTCTTCTGCTGTTCGTGATCCTGTTTGCCTACATTTATCCCTCTGTTACAAGCTACGACCCCTACGCAAACCTGCTGGATCCCAACGCCAAGCATCTGGGACCTGCCCAGGCTTTGAATTACTTCGGCCATGAGCTGAAATGGATCCTGGGTTCCGGCGCTTCCGGCGAGTCCACCTTCGATGCCGTGTGGAACGGCTCCCGTATCTCCATCTCCCTGGCGTTCATCTGCGCCGCCATCAATATGACCATCGGCGTCATGCTGGGCGCCGTGTGGGGCTTCTCCAAGAAGGTGGATATGGTCATGATGGAGGTCTATACCATCATCGGCAACGTGCCCATGATTTTGATCATCTCCGTTCTGTCCATGCTGTTCTCGCCCACCTTCTGGACCATGGTGTTCGCACTGACGGTGGTTGGCTGGCTGAGCATTGCCTATTTTATCCGTACCCAGGTGCTGATCATCCGGGATCGGGAGTACAATCTGGCTTCCCGCTGCCTGGGCACCTCTATTTTCAAGATCGCTACCAAGAACATCCTGCCCTTCATGACTTCCGTCATCGTGACCCTGCTTGCCACTGAGCTGCCCAGCTACATCTCCTATGAGGTGTTCCTGTCCTACATCGGCATGGGCATGAGCGAGATGTCTCTGGGCCGTCTGATCTACGCCGCGGAAGCCGCCATGGTCACCCCCGGCTGGCAGATGGAGTTCTGGAGCCCCGTGGCCATCGCTTCCATCATCACCGTAGTTCTGTACGTGGTGGGCCAGAATCTGGGCGACGCATCCGACCCCAGAACCCATATGTAAGGAGGACGGAACATGGAAGAGAAAAAAGTATTGCTGTCCGTTCAGGACCTGGTTGTCAAATTCAAGGTCCGCGGACGTTCCCTGACCGCCATCCGCGGCATTAGCCTGGATATCTATGATGGCGAGTCCATCGCCATCGTGGGTGAGTCCGGCTCCGGCAAGTCCGTATTCACCAAGACCTTTGCCAATATGCTGGATTCCAATGGCTATGTGGACAGCGGCAAAATCATCTTCAACGACCCGGATCTGGCGGAAGTCACCCTGGATGTGGGCCACAAGGAAGATGTGCGCATGACCTCCATCCGCCTGAAGCTGGACGCCTATTCCAGGCTGGAGCACGGCGCAGACACCTATAAGGCCATGAAGGCTCTGGAGGCCGAGAAGAAGGCCAAGGCCTCCATTTCCGACGAAGAGGACGAGACCTTCCAGGAAAAGCTCGCCGACCTGCGCTTTGAGCGGGCCGAGACCTTCAACCACAAGCAGACCCTGGATTCCCACGAGAAGGACAAGATGAAGGAGGCTTCCGCCAAGATCAGCGCCCTGGATAAGCAGATCGAGGCTGTGGAAGAGGAGCGCAAGAAGGCCCAGCAGGAAAAGGCCAAGGCCGCTGCCGCCGATACGGCCTACAATGAGGCCTATGCCAAGAAGATGGCCGATTTGAAGGAGCAGTACCGCAAGGAGATCTCCGAGGCCATCACCCTGGAGCAGCACACCCGCAATGTGAATCTGGCCAAGGAGATCTATCTGTCCGTGGGCCGCTATGACGTGGTCTCCCGGAATAAGATGATCCGCAAGCTGCTGAAATGCTGCCGGGAAGCCATGCGCCAGGGCCTGGATATGGATTCCGACGAGGTGCGCAACGATGTGTTCAGCGCCGTGACCTTCCGGGTCAAGCTGGAGGACGAGGCGGAGAACCGCCTGTTCGGCCGCTGCGTGCTGGACCTGGCCAATATCAAGTACAGCAAGGACCTGACCCAGATCCGCGGCAAGAAGATCGCCACGGTTTTCCAGGACCCCATGACCTCGCTGAACCCCATTATTACCATCGGCCAGCAGATCACCTCCATCATCCTCAAGCACCAGCACTGCTCTGAGGCAGAGGCCAGGATCCGCGCCATGGAGCTGATGAAGAAGGTTGGCATCCCCAATGCCGAGAACCGGTTTGACGACTACCCCTTCCAGTATTCCGGCGGTATGCGGCAGAGAATCGTTATTGCCATTGCCCTGTCCTGCCAGCCCAAGATCCTGATCTGCGATGAGCCCACCACCGCTCTGGACGTGACCATTCAGGCCCAGATCCTGAAGCTCATCAAGGATCTGCAGAAGGAATTCGGCTATACCATCGTCTTCATCACCCACGATTTGGGCGTGGTTGCCAACATTGCGGACCGTGTGGCCGTGCTGTATGCCGGTCAGATCGTGGAGCTGGGCACCGTGGAGGACGTTTTCTACGATCCCCGGCACCCCTACACCTGGGCCATGCTCTCCAGCCTGCCCCAGCTGGCCCAGCGGAATACGGAGCTCTATTCCATTACCGGCACGCCTCCGTCTCTGTACAATAAGATCGTGGGCGACCCCTTCGCGCCCCGGAATCCCTACTGCCTGAAAATCGATACCTTGCAGGATGCGCCTATGTTCAAGGTCAGCGATACCCATTACGCCAAGACCTGGCTCCTGGATCCCAGAGCGCCCAAGATCGAAAAGCCCGAGATCATTTGCAACCTTCACGAGAAGCTCGTGGAAGCATTTAACATTTGAAAGGAGGTCATGCTGCTGTGAGTAATGAAACAACAAAGATGGATGCAACTTCCAGGCATTTCCCTGAGCATGGCCCCATTGACGAGAAGACCGGCAAGGAGGTCCTGCTGTCCGTCCGCAATGTGGACATTGAGTTCGGCAAGGGCGACAAGGCTTTCAAGGCCGTCAAGAATGCGTCTTTTGATATTTACAAGGGCGAGACCTTCTCCCTGGTGGGCGAGTCCGGTTCCGGCAAGACCACCATTGGCCGCGCCGTCATCCGGGTCAACCCCTGCGCCGCCGGTGAGATCCTCTACAAGGGTGTCCGCATTTCCGGCAAGATTCCTCACTCCCTGGACCGGGAGGTCATCCGAAACATCCAGATGGTCTTCCAGGATCCCGCAGCGTCTCTGAACGAGCGCGCCACCGTGGACTACATCGTCTCCGAAGGCCTGTACAACTTCCACCTGTACAAGAATGAGGCGGACCGCGTGCAAAAGGTGGAGAAGATGATCAACGAGGTGGGCCTGCTGCCTGAGCACCTGACCCGGTACCCCCACGAGTTCTCCGGCGGCCAGCGCCAGAGAATCGGCCTGGCCCGTGCCATGATCATGGAGCCGGAGCTGGTGGTTGCCGACGAGCCCATTTCCGCACTGGACGTTTCCATTCGTGCCCAGGTGCTGAACCTGCTGAAAAAGTTCCAGCGGGAGCAGGGCACCACCTATCTGTTCATCGCCCACGACCTGTCCATTGTCCGGTTCATCTCTGACCGCATCGGCGTTATCTACAAGGGCGATATCGTGGAGGTGGCTGAGGCGGAGGAGCTGTTCAACTACCCCATGCACCCCTATACCAAGAGCCTGATCTCCGCCATCCCCATTCCCGACCCCAAGCTGGAGAAGAACAAGGAGCTGTTCACCTACGACCCCTCCATTCATGACTACAGCGAGGATAAGCCCGAGATGGTGGACATCGGCAACAACCACTTTGTCTACGGCAACAAGAAGGAGATCGAGGAGTACAAGGCTCTGCGGGCCAAGAATGTGCCCATCAAGAGCATCACCATCCGGGATGAAAATGAGTCTCCCAAGCAGACGCCTAAGAAAGAGGCCTCTCCCGAGGAGATCCATATGGCTCCCGCCCGGGACACCGGCAGCTTCTGGTACAATTTCCTGGGCTTCCTGCTGCCCCTGCTGAGCCTGCTGGGCGCCCACATCTTCCGCACCCACAATTACATCCGCAACTACAAGGCCCTGAAGAAGGGGGCCATTGTAGGCCTGGTCTTCCGGGCAGTGCTGATCGGTATCTTCGCCCTGCTGCTGGTTCTTGCAGTCATATAGCGCAAACACAAAACAGGGGCGGCTTTTGCCGCCCCTCAGCTTGTCAAAAAAGCCTCGCAGAGTTTGGCGGCATAAGCCGCCAAATAAAATCGAAAAGGCGAATTGTCAAGTCAAGTGCAACACAGTATCATAAAAGACCTCATAGGGAGAT
>ERZ773225.3548-NODE-3548-length-13849-cov-5.696752_pt1 | contig 13849 bp, 10 predicted proteins | sample MGYA00580993_ERZ773225 | MGnify/ENA primary metagenome ERZ773225 (study PRJEB29015, sample SAMEA2737748) | human gut metagenome | biome: human gut; feature: human-associated habitat; material: faeces | place: China | collected 2012 ... | reverse complement strand
TTTCTACTTCATCATATTTTATCTTTTCTTTGTTGATAATAAAGCGTTGGTAGTAGGAGAGCATCAAAGTTGTTAGTGGCAAGGCGATAATCATGCCGAGCATTCCCATTAATGAACCCCAGATAGAAAGAGATAAAAGGATGATGGCAGGATTCAGTCCGGTAATCTTTCCCATGATTTTGGGGACAAGGAAGGTATCCTGTATGATTTGTACGATCGCAAAGACGGCTAATGCACATGCAATGATAATCCAGAAGTTCTGTCCGGTGTCGGCAGCTTTGAGAATTGCCAATAAAATGGTGGGAAGGAAACCGATGATTTGCAAGTAGGGAACCATATTCAATGCTCCGATGAAAAGTCCCAAAGCGATAGCCATGGGAAAATCGATAATTAGGAAACCAATGCTGAAAAGGATACCTACGCAAAAAGCAACCAAAGCCTGTCCACGGAAATATCTGTTCATACCATCCTGTACGTCGTGAACCAGGTTGGAGGCAAACGTACGGTATTTATTGGGTAGCAGATGTAACCATCCTTCAGCTATTGCTTCGTAATCCAATAATATAAAGATTACATATAATAATATAATGAAGGAGGCAAGGATGCTGAATAGAATGTTGAGAGATTCTGCAAGCAAAGTCCACACTCTGGGGACGGTATCCTTGATTGCCGCCAGGATATTCTCTTCACTTAATACACGGTTCAACGCCTGAAGATCAATGTTCTCGTGGATAAATTCAGAAAGGTTCTTAGGTACATTGTTACCGGCTCCATTGGTGAGGTAAGTCACCAACAAATCGTTCATTCTGCCTATTTCCGAAATCATCGGTGGCACTAATAGGTAGAATAAAGTGACTCCGATAACCGTAATGAGGAATAAGGAACAGAAGATGGAAATAATGCGGCTTTTTAATCGTAGCTTATACTGGAAGAATTTGACTAACGGATAGACCATATAAGCTATCAGCCACGCAATAAAGAAAGGTAATAACACTCCGCTAAGGCGTTCTACAAGCATTAATATTCCTACAACTAACACACATCCGATGGAACCGCGTATAAAACTGTCGAATGTTATCTTTTTCCTTTCCATAATCTGTTTCTTTATAGAGTTTATACTTTCTGCTCATCTTCCTCTCGTGCACGGAGATAACATTCCCTGCACAGAGGCTCATATTCGGCTGTTTCGCCTAAAAGAACCTGTTTCTCATTCTTGACTGTACGATGTGAGAAAGAAGCCAGCTGACCACATTTCACACAGATCGCATGAACTTTGGAGACTTCATCGGCAATGGCGCACAATTGTGGCATAGGTCCGAACGGATTTCCTTTGAAGTCCATATCTAATCCTGCAATGATAACACGGATTCCATTGTTGGCAAGCTGGTTGCATACATCAATCAAACCACTGTCGAAGAACTGTGCTTCATCAATACCTACTACATCTATCTCAGAAGTAAACAGTAAAATGCTGGCTGACGAATCGATGGGAGTGGAGGCGATAGAATGGCTGTCGTGAGAGACTACGTCTTCTTCTGAATAACGGGTGTCGATAGCAGGTTTGAATATCTCGACACGTTGTTTCGCGAATTTCGCTCTCTTCATTCTGCGAATCAATTCCTCTGTCTTTCCGGAGAACATAGAACCGCAGATTACTTCGATCCGGCCTCTTCTTCTAGTCTCCTGTATGTGGTCTTCTGAAAATAATACCATGAGATTTTGTGTTTTCTTGATTAAATAAATATGTGGACAAAGGTAAGCAATTCAATGTGCAAGAACTGTTAAATTATCCATTATTTTAAGTTATTGCATAAATTATTCCTACATTCGCACCGTATAAACAATGGACTGACATGAAACAGAAGCTATTAACAGATATTGAGTTGGATGTTCATGAGTTGAAGTATCTCATGGATTCATTTACCAAGGAGCCGACTCCGACTTTGTCTGAACTGTTGAAGCGGAGCATTACACGGATGCAGGGGCGTTTGGACGAACTGCAGCAGGAGGTGGATGCTGTTCAGGTAATTTCTCCGTCAGCTGTGGAAGAGACAGCGGAAGAGGAGGATGAAGTTGCCGGGTCTGAAGAGGATTCCCCCGTGATTATACAATCTCTCGAATCGGTTGTTGTGAAAGAAGATGAGGAAGGAGAAGCCATTGTTGCGGAAGAGAAACCTGTCGTAATAGCGGCAGCTGCAGAGACAGCAGCAGAAGAAGCAGCAGAAGCAGCAGCAGCAGAAGAAGAAGAAGAAGAAGAAGAAGAAGAAGAAGAAGGGAAAAAAGAGGAACCGGTAATTGTTGAGGAGCCTGTTGTTGAAACTGTTGTGAAAGAGGAAGAACCTAAATCGGCTGTGTTGGGAGAAAGTCTCAAACTATCTGCCGGCTTGCGACATGCTATCAGCTTGAATGATTCTTTCCGTTTTTCTCGTGAACTGTTCGGAGGCAACACTGATTTGATGAATCGGGTTATCGAACAGATATCAGTAATGAGTTCCTACAAGACTGCAGTCGCATTTCTGTCCTCGAAAGTCGAATTGAATGAAGAAAAGGAGGCGGTGAACGACTTTCTGGAGCTACTAAAGAAATATTTTAATCAATCAGCATAAAACAAAAACAAGATGGGAAAGCTATATGTGGTGCCTACGCCGGTAGGGAATCTGGAGGACATGACTTTTCGGGCTATCAAAGTCCTGAAAGAGGTCGATCTGATTTTGGCGGAGGATACACGTACTTCCGGTATCTTGTTGAAACACTTTGAAATAAAGAATGCAATGCAATCCCACCACAAATTTAATGAACATAAAACGGTGGAAAGTGTTGTTAATAGAATAAAGGCAGGTGAAACGGTGGCACTTATTTCGGATGCCGGAACGCCTGGAATTTCCGATCCCGGATTTCTGGTTGTTCGTGAATGTGTGCGCAACGGTATTGAAGTGCAGTGCTTGCCGGGGGCAACCGCTTTTGTTCCGGCACTCGTTGCATCGGGATTGCCGAACGAGAAGTTCTGCTTCGAGGGATTTCTCCCCCAGAAGAAAGGACGGCAGACACGACTGAAGACATTGGCGGAAGAACACCGCACGATGGTGTTTTATGAATCACCCCACCGTCTGTTGAAGACGTTAACACAGTTTGCCGAATATTTCGGTGCTGAACGTCAGGCAACCGTGTCGCGTGAAATATCCAAACTCCACGAAGAAACAGTTCGGGGCAGTTTGGCTGAATTGATAGAACACTTTACCGCTACCGAACCCCGGGGCGAGATTGTGATAGTATTAGCAGGAATAGATGATTAAATAACTTCATTAAAAAACGTAAAACGTAAACGTATGAAAAAGTTAGCTGTTTTATTTGTATGCGTAGCCTTGTTGGCTTCGTGTGATGGCTTTAAAGGTGGAAGTAAAGACCTGAAAGCTGAAAATGATTCTCTTTTGATGGAACTGAACCAGCGCAACGCTGAACTGGATGATATGATGGGGACTTTCAATGAAGTTCAGGAAGGTTTCCGTAAGATCAATGCTGCCGAAAGCCGTGTTGACTTGCAGCGTGGAACCATCACTGAAAACTCTGCCAGTGCCAAGCAACAGATTGCTTCTGACATCGAATTCATCTCTAAGCAAATGGAAGAAAACAAAGCACAGATTGCAAAGTTACAGGCACAGTTGAAGAATAGCAATTACAATTCTGCACAGATGAAAAAAGCTGTTGCCGCTTTGACTGCTGAATTGAACGCTAAACAACAGCGTATCGAAGAGCTTCAAACAGAACTGGCTTCCAAGAATATCCGTATTCAGGAATTGGATGCTGCTGTCAGCGATCTGTCTGTAGCAAAAGAAACTCTGGCCGCAGAAAACGAAGCGAAAGCTAAAACCGTTGCTGAACAGGAAAAGAGCCTGAATGCTGCCTGGTTCGTATTCGGTACTAAATCTGAATTGAAAGCTCAAAAGATTCTTCAGAGCGGAGACGTGTTGAAGAGCGCTGATTTCAACAAGGATTATTTCACGCAGATCGATATCCGTACAACCAAAGAAATCAAGTTGTACTCTAAACGTGCTGAATTACTGACTACTCATCCGACCGGTTCTTATGAATTGGTAAAAGATGATAAAGGCCAGTTGACATTGAAGATTACTAATCCTACTGAATTCTGGAGTGTATCCAGATACTTGGTTATCCAGGTAAAATAAGGTAGATATCCCTTTTGAATTGCCAATGTGCTGATTCCTGGATTCAAGAAATTAGCACATTGGCTTTTTTGTTTCTTATTATATAACTACTGATGAAATATAAAAATCTTTTTTTTGATCTTGATGATACCATCTGGGCTTTTTCTCAAAATGCTCGTAACACCTTTGAGGAAGTATATCAGAAATATTCGTTCGACCGCTATTTTGATTCATTCAATCATTATTATACTCTTTATCAACAAAGAAATACCGAACTCTGGGTTGAGTACGGTGAAGGAAAGATAACGAAGGATGAATTGAACAGCCAACGTTTCTTTTATCCTTTACAGGCCGTGGGAGTGAAAGATGAAGCGCTCGCTGAACGGTTTTCGAGAGATTTTTTCGCTATTATCCCTACTAAAAGTGTTTTAATGCCTCATGCAAAGGAGGTATTGGAGTATCTTGCTCCCAAATATAACCTCTATATCCTTTCCAATGGGTTTCGTGAATTGCAATCACGTAAGATGCGTTCGGCAGGAGTGGACGGGTATTTCAGAAAGGTGATTCTCTCGGAAGATCTCGGAGTGCTGAAGCCTTGGCCGGAGATATTCAATTTTGCTTTGTCTGCTACTCAATCCGAGTTGCGCGAATCCTTAATGATTGGTGATAGTTGGGAAGCGGATATAACCGGAGCGCACGGAGTAGGGATGCATCAGGCTTTTTACAATGTGACGGAACGGACTACTTTCCCTTTTCTTCCCACTTATCACATACATTCCTTGAAAGAATTAATGGATTTATTATAGGTTTTCTGGATTAAGTCGTATTTTTGTTGCGTTTTAGTTTTGCATAAAATACGATATAATCATGGATAGTACGCTTCTGCCTTTCGCCTTACTTTGTTTCACTTCATTCTTCACGTTGACCAACCCGTTGGGAACGATGCCTGTCTTTCTTACCATGACTCATGGTATGACGGATAAAGAACGTCAGTCTATCGTACGTCGTGCTACTATTGTGTCGTTTATTACATTGATGGTATTTGTCTTTGCCGGGCAGTTTCTTTTCAAGTTCTTCGGTATCTCTACCAATGGTTTCCGTATTGCCGGTGGGGTGATTATCTTCAAGATAGGCTTTGATATGCTTCAAGCCCGCTATACACCGATGAAGTTGAAGGACGAAGAAATCAAAACGTATGCGGATGATATCTCTATTACTCCTCTCGGCATTCCTATGTTATGCGGTCCCGGAGCGATTGCCAATGCGATCGTTTTGATGCAGGATGCGCATTCTTATGAAATGAAGGGAATCTTGATCGGTACTATCGCCCTGATTTATCTGTTGACTTTCTTTATTCTTCGTGCTTCCACGAAATTGGTAAAAGTCTTGGGTGAAACGGGTAATAATGTGATGATGCGTCTTATGGGACTGATTCTGATGGTGATTGCAGTGGAATGTTTCGTTAGCGGATTGAAGCCGATTCTGGTAGATATTGTGAGAGAAGGAATGAAGTAGCAATACTGCTTATATCTCCTCTATGAAATGAACAGGGTATTTATTCCAATATTTTTTATATACCCTGTCTTGTTGGTCATCGAAATTTAATTGATACATTCTAAATGTAACCAGATAAAGTTTTGGTTGCCAATATTCTTCATAAGAATATTGGTATTTCATGCCTATAGCCTGCATAACTTTTCCACTTCTCGGATTGTTTACATCGTGCGTAGCTGTGATATAGGGAATATTTATTTGTTTCAGCATATCGATTACTGCCTGACAAGCTTCTGCACAAATCCCTTTGTGCCAAAACTCCTTCTTAATGCTATACCCCAAATCATGGCTGTCATCTCCGTTTATATGGATACAACCAATGGGTACATTGTTTGTTTTCATACAAATAGCATAGTAGAATCCTTTCTGCTGAATCCAGCTTTTTATATATTGGAGATAGTCTTTTGCTTCCTCTATATCTTTTAATGGGAACATCGGTAGAAATGTATTAACGTCTTTATCACTTAGAATTGAGAACAAGGCGTTTATGTCTTCTTCTGTGAAATGTCGCAATATCAATCGTTGGGTTTCTATATGATTCATCGTATTCTATATTATTCAAGCGTCTGCAAATATAACAAAAGTATAGTTTATGATGTATCGTATGAACCGGGAAAATCAGTAGACATGTATAGTTGTTACAATTCTCTTGGCATAATTGTGACTGAATGTTCTGTTTACACCTCTCAAACTTGATATAAAGAAATGAGACTGAATTCCCGCCTTTCCCCTAGAGAATTCAGTCTCATTTATATGATTCAAGTCAATGGATTATCTGCTTCCACCTGCCCACCAAACGTTTTCACTATACACATATTGTCCATTTCCGTAAGCTGCTTTCACTTCGGCATTTGTTGTTGTGTCGCTATTGCCATAAGGACAACGTAATGGGAAAGAGTTTGGATTTTTTAGCTCAATAAAGTTTTCGCCTAGTCCTTTCATTCTGCGAACATCATTGTAAGATTCTGTCGCTTCACCTGAAGCTCCCCATAATGCGAAGTATTTTTGAGTCATTGTTGTTTTCAAAGGTTCAGCTGTATATTTGGTCTCTATCGTATTGTCAAAGTAACTTTCGGCTTCAGCTTCCGTAATACTGCTTGCTGCATTGATGAGTGTTTTGCCCAACTCTTTTCTTGAAATAGTAAAGCTGTTTTCCGCATTTAACAGTCCAGCCACTACTGCATCTTTTAATGCACTTTTAGCATCACGTTCCAATCTGCACAGAGCTTCTGCTTCCAGGAATTTTAATTCATGATAACTCAACAACAGTGTTGGTGCTGATATAGAATACATAAATAAAGAAGTTCCATATTTGGAAGTGCCTTGTTCTGGTGTACCGTTAGGCGCATATACGGCGTTGTCTGCGGTTCCCGGAGCTTGTTCTTTTCCGGAGGTACCCTGTTTAGTGATGAAAGCTCTGGACAGACGTGGGTCATTGTATTCTGCCAGTTTGCTTCTCATGCTTTCGCTTGCACCTAATCCGGCACGTGCCACAAAGAAACCATAAAGCGGATTTATGTTATTAGCGTCATATACGTCGAATGCTGCTTGTTCTTCTGCGCTTTCGAAAGAGTTATTTACATATTCCAACACCTTCTCCATATCCGCGTCTTTGTTGGCAGATCTTTTAAGAAGATGCATCGTGTAGCGTGCTTTCAGACCATATGCTAACTTAAGCCATTTTTCAGCATCACCCTGGTACAGCAAATCTTGAGCTTCCGGGTCTATCAGATCTTCTTTCTGTAAGTCTGCAATGGCATCATCCAGATATTGCATTGCTTGGGTATAGATTTCTTCTTGCTTATCCATTTTAGGAGTTAGGTAAACAGGAGAACCGTTTTCGTCAATTAATGCAGCCTGACTACATGGAGCATCTCCAAACATATCGGCTATCAATGCGCAATTATAAGCAGCCAACACTTCAGCCATACCCTTGGTTACATAATTCCCATGGTCTATGCCTCCCTCGCTGCATTGATTGATAATGATACGGGCGGATTTCAATGTTGAATACAGACCATTCCATGTATTGTTGAAAGTGGAAGATGAGGTCGGTTCGCTCTCTCTGGTTTCTGCATAATACAATTGGTTGTCAACACCTACTTCATATTCAATGTAAGCAGATAGATAAGTATTGAAATCACCTCCTGCATTGGAAAATGCAGTAGAGGTTATCACATCTGTCAGAATGAATCTTGCGGCTACGCTTTGCGTATGGCCGTGGTCCTTGTTGATTCTATCCATTGCATCTTCCGAGCATCCGGAAAAAACAACTGATAAAACAGTAGCGGCAAAAATACCTTTAATTATATTATATGTTTTCATCTTTCTTTTTAGCTAATTAGAATTTTACATTAAATCCAAAACCATAGCTGGCTGTTCCCGGAAGAGAGAAACGTTCGAATGCACCTCCCATGTTGTCATTACCTTGTGAAGCTTCCGGATCGAAACCTTTCATTTCAGACCAAACCAAAATGTTGCGGGCAAAAACATTAACGTTCACATTCAGCCATTTCTTTGAGAAAACCGGATAACTTACAGATAATTCACGCAATTTGATATAAGAATTATCATAAATGTAAGATTCGTCAATTGATCTTCTTCTGGTGAAATATGCTTGAGCATCTGTTACTTTTATATCATTGGGGGCATAGATTGAATTACCATCCGCATCTTTTCCTGTTTCTTTAACGGAGTTTTCCACAATGAATTCGGTATTACGCATATCACCAGATAATTTGCTCACACCGTAATAGTTCATTTCACCTGCGGTACCACTATACATCTGTCCTCCTTGTTTCCAGTCGAATACTGCAGAAATACGGAACTTGTACAATTCGATATTTGTATTGAAACCTAAACGGAAGTCAGGAGATACAGTTCCGATAACCGCATCTTCTCCCTGCATGGGAAGTCCGTTTTTGTCTACTACAATCTTGCCTTCGTCATTACGCATATAGCTTTTTCCATAGATCACAGGGAACTTGTCACCAATTCCGGCACGTACCTGCGGAGTTACAAATCCTCCTAACATAATACTTTCTACTCCTGGAGCCAATTCGTCTACGTAATTGTCGATTTTGGAGAAGTTGAAAGCGAAGTCGAGTTTGAAGTTTTTGGTATCTACCGGAGATACGCCCAATGTCAACTCGTGGGTATTTGTGTGGATTTTACCTCCATTCATTATCATACTTGAGGCTCCGGTTGAACCTGCCAAAGGAACTTCGAATATCTGATCTTTCACATTCTGACGTGAATAGGTATAATTCAAGGTTACCAGTCCGTTTAAGAAAGTAAGATCTGCTCCCAGTTCGTATGATTTTGTATTTTGTGGTTTTAAGTTAGGGTCATATACCTTATAATATGGAATGTAAGCCATTGCTCCATTAATTGGATAAACAATAGGATTTCCCATATAGAAGCCGCCACCATAAGACGGAGTATAATAATAACTTTGAGTATAATCACCGGCCATACCAACTTCTGCATAAGAAGCACGTATCTTACCGAAAGTCAATATGTTATTCTTCAGGGGAGCCAGTTCGGTGAAGATGAATCCTAATGACACTGAAGGATAAGTGAAAGAACGGTTGTCACGTGGCATGCTTGAAACAATATCGTTACGTATACTTCCACTTAGATAGAGCATGTTTTTCCATGCTACTGACAAGTTGGCGAAATTACCTACCGTTCGTTTCTTGTTGTATTGGCTTTCGTTGGAGAATACAGAAGCATTATTCAGATGATTCCATCCGGGGAAATTGAAATTCATGCTATATGCGTATTCATATTTTGTCTTTTTATCCACAAACTCATTACCAATCAATGCATCCAAGGTCCATTCTTCGTTGATATTCCATGTGTAAGCGGCAGTTAACAGTGAGTTTAATTCATTAACAGTGTAATGGTACTCTGAATCTTCACCTGTAGGTGCCCAAGTACTTCCATATCCGTAGATTTCTGAATAATTGGTAGTGTAAGCGTCATCACCGATCTGGTATTTAATATCCAGTTTGTGGTTGTCTGTTCCAAATTTAGTGGTGTATTTCACGAAAGCATTTCCGAAGAAACGTTGTGAACGTTCGGAGAACTGGTTATTGTCAACTGCCCAATATGCATCGTCGATCCAGCTGTCGCGATATGTATTTTGTGTGTAAGGGTCGCCTTCTATGTGAGAAGGAATACCGGCCATATTATAGCTGACGGGTGCATTATAGATCGTAGCAACCACACTGGTGTTGGCTGTAGACTGTTTGGAGATTTTTGAAGTCACAAAGTTTCCATTAAATCCGGTAGTCCAGTTAGGATGGAGTTGTGCTTCGGCAGACATTTTCACGTTATATCTATCCATACCGGTTGATGGAACGATACCATTACTGGTGGTGTTACCCAAAGAAAAGGAGTAGTTACCTTTGTCGAATCTCTGGGCTACATTGACGTTATTGCTCCAAGATACACCTGTTTCAAAAAAGTCCTTCATGTTGTTATATGCTTGTGGAGTAGCCCACGGATTCATGCCGGCAGCTGCAAGTTGAGGAACATAGTATTTTCCGGACTGTTTACCATATTGGCTGGTGTAACTGTTGTCTGTATTTCCTCCGTAGGTAGGGTCGTTAGCTAATTCGGAAATCTTAGGACCCCATGCGAAAGGAGATGACGGATCGAAAGTACCGCCTGAACCTTGTGCATATTCTTGTTGCAGTTCCGGAAGAGTTGAAATCTTATCAAAGGAAAGGTTAGTACTGAAAGTAATAGTCGGTTTTCCTTTATCTGCTCCTTTACCACTTTTGGTGGTGATAACGATAACACCATTGGAAGCTCTCATACCATACAAAGCAGAAGCGGCTTGTCCCTTTAATATATTGATACTTTCTATATCATTAGGGTCAATGTCGACAGCACGGTTAGCATAGTCCGTTCCATACGCTCCATCGGTAAGAGAAGTACTCACATCTGCGGTAGAAGCGATAGGCATACCATCAATTACATACAATGGAGTATTGTCTCCAGTGAAAGAACGAGAACCGCGAATCGTGATCTTTGAAGAAGCACCCGGCATACCTGATGATGGGGTGATGTCAATACCTGATACTTTTCCTTGTAAGGCTCCCGCTAAATCTGTATTAGCAGCACGTGTCAACGCATCCGATTTGACGTCTTGTACGGCATATCCCAATGCTTTCTTCTCACGTGAAATACCCATAGCGGTAACTACTACTTCGTCTAGCTTTTGGGCGTCAGCCTTTAATACAACTCTCAAATTTGGCTTAATAACGACTTCTTGTGTTTGCATTCCGATATACGAAATCTGCAAAGTCTTTGCAGAACTTGGTACATTCGACAAATTAAAATTACCATCTACATCTGTGATTGTACCCAGAGTGGTACCTTTTACCAACACAGAAGCGCCAACAACTGGCTGCCCGTCTTCTTCAGAAATCACAACGCCTGTGACCTTTTGAGTCTGGGCAGTTACTAGGCCTATGCCCACAAAAAGGCATGCCAATAACAGCATTAATTTTCTTTTCATAAATTCTCTCTTAAAGTTTAACTTTACATTATTTGTATCTTTACTCTAACAATTTGCAAATATATTAATAAAACTGAAACTAGCAATTATATTAATAAAAAAAGGTTGCAAATATAACATTTTGTTATTTTACAAGCTGTATTTATGCCGATAAGCATATTTTTTTCAACCAAAAGCTTTGATTGCTAAAACAGCAATTGACACTTTGCATAAGCAAAATGCCTCTTTTAATATTTCTTTTACTCGTTTTTAGTCATAAAACACCTTTAAAAGCCATTCTTTTTGCTTTTTTCGTGAAAAAGCGAATAAAAAAGTGGCATTTAATTTAAAGTTTTGTGAATACCAAGTGATTTGAAGATTTATTTTTTAGAGATATTAATGCTTATTCGCCTCTGATATAGCACAGAATTACGTCTAATTTGTTCTATTATTAATTAAAAAATGAAAGTATGGAAAAGATCAGTTACAACCTTGTGTTTAACAGAAAGAAGAGATTGAATAAAAGAGGAATGGCATTAGTTCAGGTAGAAGCCTATCTGAACAGGAAAAAGATGTATTTCTCCACCAAAATATATCTCAAACCGGAACAGTGGGATGCCAAACGAAAAATGGTGAAGAATCATCCTAATGCGAATGTTTTGAATCGTATGTTATATGAAAATATAGCAGCTATTGAGCAAACAGAACTTGGACTATGGCAACAGGGAAAGTCCATATCGTTAGATTTATTAAAAAATTCTATTGATAAACCTCTAAGCAATGGAAGGTCGTTTTTGACTTTTTTTAAAGAGGAGATAGCCAATTCTTCTTTGAAAGAAAGTACCCGTCAAAATCACCTTTCCACGCTTGAATTACTTCAGGAGTTCAAGAAAGAGGTATTATTTACCGATTTGACATTTGAGTTTGTGTCTTCATTTGATAATTACCTGCAATCTAAAGGTTATCACCTTAATACTATTGCCAAGCACATGAAGCATCTGAAACGATATATTAATGTTGCAATAAATAAGGAGTATATGGATATACAGAAGTATGCCTTTAGAAAATATAAAATTAAAAGTATAGAAGGAAGCCATACACACTTAGCTCCGGAAGAGTTACACAAATTTGAGAATTTGCAGCTGACTGGAAGATATACGAGACTGCAAAAAACAAAAGATGCTTTTTTATTTTGCTGTTATGCTGGATTACGATATTCTGATTTCACTAATCTGACCTCTGCAAATATTGTTGAGTTCCATCAGGAGACTTGGATAATATACAAATCTGTCAAAACAGGTATGGAGGTACGCCTTCCTTTATATTTATTATTTGAGGGTAAAGGAATCCAGATATTGCAACGCTATAAAGATGACCTCAATAGTTTTTTCAAGTTGAAAGACAATTCTAATATTAATAAGGAATTAAACATATTGGCAGGCTTGGCTAAAATTGATAAACGTGTATCGTTTCACACCGCCCGTCATACAAATGCTACCTTATTATTATATAATGGTGCCAATATAACTACTGTACAAAAACTGTTAGGACATAAAAGTGTAAAGACCACGCAGGTATATGCGAATATAATGGATATTACAGTGGTGCGTGATCTTGAGAAAACTGCCTCATCAAAAAAATAATAATAAGCACAAAAACTAAACGAAAGTGTTCTGTTTTTAAGATTTGGTTATAGAAATGGAAGGTATAATTTTCTCTAATAGAAGAAAGTGTGTATAATTAAATGAAAGAATATGCAATATAAGTTCCGAAAACGCATATATATAATCTAAAGATACATCATAATTACGAATATTATCACTCGTCCCATTTAAAGGAATAAAGCGTTCCTTTAAAAGGAACGAGTCATTGGTCGTAGAGAAGCCCTTGCTTTCTTTAAAAGGAAAGGATTAAAAGCTAATTTATAAACTTGACAGCCTCTAATAGCTATTAAAATCCGGCATTTGGGGTTCTTTCATTTTAGCATCAGATAAATGATAAATACCTCTTTTTGCATAATTAGATGTAATTACACAATCTCTTTGATACAGAAAAAGCATATAACCATCCAATATAAATATTCATCAATCATATTCTCTGCGATTTTGGAGGATATTTGAATCCACCCCTGCATATTTTAAAATATACAGTAATAAAATATGCATTTTTTCATCTGAAGTTTTTCTTTTTCTTAGATTACCGTTTGCTAATGAATATATTATTATAGTCAATAATTATTGGATATAATTTAGAACAAGAAAACCATCTTCAACAGTTAAGATGGAAATAAGTTTTAGCTTATATCATATAAGATAAGAACTTAAATAATTAATTAATAGATGGTTATGCCCTATTTTTGATAGAAATCTGGTATCATAAATCAGTAAATTAATATGTTTGGTAGGTGCTTAATATATTGATAATCTGCATAATAACTACAACAAAAATTTATTTCCGAAGGAAAGCAAACATTATATATATTATTAGTAATCAACATATTATAGTTGTATTTAGTTCTGCAAAGACTTTGCAGATTTCGTATATTGGTATGCAGACGCAGGAAGTGGTTATAAAACCGAATCTGAAAGTTGTGCTAAAATCTGATTCTCAGAAACTTGATGAG
>ERZ773225.3546-NODE-3546-length-13854-cov-2.781651_pt1 | contig 13854 bp, 12 predicted proteins | sample MGYA00580993_ERZ773225 | MGnify/ENA primary metagenome ERZ773225 (study PRJEB29015, sample SAMEA2737748) | human gut metagenome | biome: human gut; feature: human-associated habitat; material: faeces | place: China | collected 2012 ... | reverse complement strand
GAAACCTAAGATTTTGATTTTGGACGATAGTACGAGTGCTGTGGATTCGGAAACAGAACTCCGGATCAGGAATAATCTCAATTGTTTGCTGAAAGATACTACTGTACTGATTATAACACAACGGATCAATACAATGCAGTCTGCCGATCGGGTAATCGTATTGGAAGACGGTGAAGTTGAGGCTATCGGTACACCGGATGAATTGATGGCGACCTCCCGGATATATCAGGAGATTTATAACTCACAGCAAATTTTAAATTAGTTATGGCACACGGAGATCACCTGAAATATCAAGCTAAGCCTAAAGCGGGAAGACAAACTCTGTTCCGGCTGACTTCTTATCTGGTATGCGATCGGCTGTTATTGTCTGTCATCGGCGTTTTGATCGTGCTGAGTATTGCCGCTAATCTGGGAGGTTCTTATCTGCTCCGTCCGATTATCAATCGCTATATTATTCCCGGAGATTTCCTGGGGTTGGGTAAGATGTTGGGGATACTTATCGGGGTATATCTGACCGGAGTGTTTGCTGTTTATGTGGAATACCGCTTGCTGAATAAGATCGGGCAGCGGACTGTGGCCCGGATGCGCGAAGATTTGTTTCGGAAGATGGAACAGCTGCCGGTGGGGTATTTCGATACCCACCAGCATGGTGATTTGATGAGTCGCTATACCAACGATATGGACCGGATTAGTGATGCTTTGACGGATAGCTTGTCGGATATGTTGTCGAGTGCTTTGACCGTAGTGGGTATTTTTTGTCTGATGTTGGTCATCAGCCCGATCTTGACCTTGGTCACTTTGGTTACTGTCCCACTGATGTTTTGGAGTGCCCGGGGAATTGTTCGTAAAAGTCGGCAATATTTTAAGGCACAACAGGCATCTTTGGGTTCGATAAACGGATATATCGAGGAGATGATTAGCGGGCAGAAGGTAGTAAAAGTGTTCGGGCACGAACAGAAGGCGATCTCAGATTTCGAGGAACTGAACCAGGATCTGAAGGGAAAATCACTGAAAGCGCAGTTCTATTCGGGCTTGATGATGCCTGTGATGCAAAATTTGAGTACCTTGAACTATGTGCTGATCACTATTGTGGGGGCTTTGTTAGCTATATTCCGGGGTTTTGATGTGGGAGGTTTGGCAGCATTTTTGCAATATTCCAGACAGTTCGGACGTCCTATCAACGAGCTGGCGAGTCTTTATAATAGCATCCAGGCAGCTTTGGCTGGAGCTGAACGAATATTCGAGGTGATCGACGAACAACCGGAAGCTCCCGATTTACCGGAGGCCGTGAATCTGGAGAAGGTGAAGGGAGAGGTGGTTATGAAGGAAGTTTGGTTCGGCTACCGACCGGAAAAAATGATTCTGAAAGGCATTTCTTTTCAGGCGGCAGCCGGGCGTAAGATTGCTTTGGTTGGAGCTCCCGGAGCCGGTAACACGACGATACTCAGTACGTTACTCCGATTTTTCGATATCCGGTCAGGAGAAATCCGTATAGACCGGCAGGAGATTCGTTGCATACACCGGAATAGTCTTCGGCGCTCGATGGCTATTGTCTTACAGGATACCCATCTGTTTACAGGTACGGTACGGGAAAATATCCGCTTCGGCCGTTTGGAAGCCACCGACGAAGAGGTCATTGAGGCGGCTAAACTGACTGCGGCTCATTCATTTATTAAGCGGTTGCCTCATGGTTACGATACTTTACTGGAGAATGATGGTGCTAATTTGAGCCAGGGACAACGACAGTTGCTGAACATTGCCCGGGCGGCAGTGGCCGATCCTGCCATTTTACTATTGGATGAAGCAACCAGTAATATCGATACCAGAAGTGAGATCCTGATACAAAAAGGATTAGACCAATTGATGCAGGGGCGTACCAGTCTGATCATCGCCCATCGTCTTTCTACTATCCGTAATGCCGATATGATTTTGGTGCTTGAACGCGGGCAGATCGTCGAGCGGGGTACCCATGAAGAGTTGCTTCGGATGAAGGGAAAATATTTTTCTTTAAATCAAGAACAATTCCGTTGATTATCAATTTTTATGTATGAAATTCCTTGGTTCCTGTCCGGGGAGCGGAAAACTTTTGAGGGTATAGCATCCCCAGAATTAGGCATTCTTTGGAAATATTTCAGTAATATTAGGTATTTTTACATCTTTTATAGGAATGTGTTTTTGCTTCAAAATTTTGAAGCTATGTTTTTATGGAATGAGAAAGCAATTCAGATTGTCGCAGGGCCTTGTAGTGTTGAGTCTGAAGAGCAATTGTTCGCAACAGCGCGTGGCCTGAAGAAGATAGGGATACAGACACTGCGGGGAGGGATTTGGAAACCCCGTTCAAGGGCTCATCATTTCGAAGGGGTGGGAGAATCAGGCTTGCGGTGGTTACAACGGGTACTGCAGGAATTAAGTATGCAGGTGGCTATCCCGGGATTACCTCTTTTTTGCGGATCAATGCATCCGGACCTGTTTTTTGTCCGTGATGTCGATGTGAATTATGCCGGAGTGGTAAAAGGAAGAAAAGAAGAATTTGTACGTTTGGGATTGACCGAGAAAACACACTATCTGGCTAGTACCGGTATTCAGGGACAGATTGCCGATTCCCGTAGTTTGGTGTTATTGGATGCTTATGCTGTGGATGGCTTGCAGGCAGAGCAGATTCGTTTTTTGCATGCCCCGGAGTATCTGAATCCTACTTATGAATATGGGGTGACTTTCGAACGGGGTACGGCAGTGGAATACGGTGATCGTAAGCATATCTTTGTTTCTGGTACAGCGAGTATCGACAATCGGGGGGAAGTTGTTTATCCAGGGAATATTGCGGGGCAGACGCGCAGGATGTTACTTAATATCGAAGCTTTGTTGAAAGAGGCTGGAAGTAGTTTAGCCGATCTGGCCAAAATGATCGTTTATCTGCGGGATATCGCCGATTATCCGATTGTCCGGGATTTAATGGAACAACAATTTCCCGATGTTCCTAAAGTGATTGTTCTGGCTCCCGTATATCGCCCCGGATGGTTGATCGAAACAGAATGTATTGCGATTAAAGCAGGAGGAAATCCGGAATTCAGGAATCTATAAACGAATTGTGCATTTCATGGTTGGAAAAACCGGAGCGAGAAATGAAAGGCGGCCAGAACCCAGAGTAAAGTGTTGTGTTATATGAATGTCGGAATTTCCGAAAGAATTGGTGTATTTTTTGAAAAGGGCAGCAAGTTGAAAAAGGAAAGGAACTCTGGGTTCAGCTTATGCCATTCGTTTTATGATATAACGATTAGTGTGCCATAATTGAGGTTTGTGATTTAAGTTATTGGTTATCAGTGGATGACCGTTTTCTTGAAAAAATAGAGATGTGTAGAATTTTTCTACAATGTAAAAGGATATTTTCTACAATTGTAGAATTTTTCCACAATTGTACTGAATTGGGAGGCCTGATTTTCAGAAAAGACAGGAGGAAGGGAATGTTTGAAAATTTTCCGGGAAATATAGATTAGATATGCCGGAATATCTTTAATTTTACACGCCTTTAATTTTGAAAACGTTTTCAATTAATTTTAATGATATAACAATGGCTAAAGAACAATTTTTAGGAAGACATGTCGGCCCACGTCCGGAAGATGTAGAGGAGATGTTGAAGGTGATCGGAGTGAAGTCTGTCGACGAATTGATAGAACAAACAGTACCGGCATCCATCCGTTTACAGGAACTGTTGGATTTGCCTGCTCCTTTGACTGAAGATGAGTTTTTAGCTCGGATACGGGCTGTCGCTGCTAAGAATAAACTATATCGTTCGTTTATAGGACAAGGATATTACGATACCATTTCTCCGGCTGTTATTATCCGGAATATATTGGAAAATCCGGCTTGGTATACTTCTTATACTCCTTATCAGGCCGAAGTATCCCAGGGACGTCTGGAAGCTTTGCTGAACTATCAGACCATGATTATCGAACTGACAGCTATGGAGATCACCAACTGTTCTCTGCTGGATGAAGCGACTGCTGCGGCAGAAGCAATGACTATGATGTATGCTCTGCGGGGAAAGGAAATGAAGAAAGCCGGAGCAAACAAGTTGTTTGTAGATAATAAAGTATTCCCTCAGATTAAAGATGTATTAGTCACACGTTCTGCTCCTCAGGGAATCGAACTGGTTTACGGAGATTACGATACTTTTGAATTTACTCCGGAAATATTCGGAGCTTTAGTACAATATCCTGCTGCTAACGGTGCGATCCGGGATTACAGAGCTTTTGCCGATCGGGTACATGCCAATGGTTCTCTTTTGACTGTTGCCGCCGATTTGATGAGTTTGGTATTATTGACTCCTCCCGGAGAGTGGGGGGCCGATGTGGTTGTCGGTACTTCGCAGCGGTTCGGTATCCCGATGGGATACGGTGGGCCTCATGCTGCCTACATGGCTACTAAGGAAGAATACAAACGGAATATTCCGGGACGTATTATCGGTGTAACGATCGATGCTCAAGGAAATAAAGCATTGCGTCTGGCTTTGCAAACCCGTGAACAACATATCAAACGTGAAAAAGCATCTTCAAATATCTGTACAGCCAAGGCATTGAATGCTACGATGGCTGGTTTCTACGGTGCATGGCACGGTCGGGAAGGTTTACAGCGGATAGCACGGCATATCCATTCGGCTGCTGTTATTCTGGCGGAAGAAATTAGTAAATACGGCTATCAGCTGAAGGAAGGAAAATTCTTCGATACGATCCGTTTCGTGCTGCCGCAGGGAGTGACTCAGGAAATGATTCGGGAAGTAGCTTTGGAACATCAGATCAATCTGTTCTATTGTGCTTGCGGAACGACTGTCGGATTATCGACCGACGAGAAGATCAGTGAAGCTGAAATCAATGAGATCATCGGTATTTTTGCCGAAGCTGCTGGGAAGAAAGCTGAGAAAGTGACTTTCCTGGACGATTGCACCGTACTCGATCCTGACATGTTGCGGGAGGATGAGTTTATGGCTCAGCCGGTATTCAATATCTATCATTCCGAGACGGCCATGATGCGTTATATGAAGAATCTGGAACGCCGGGATATCTCTTTGGCGACCTCTATGATTTCTTTGGGCTCTTGTACGATGAAATTGAATGCCGCTGTAGAGATGATGCCGATCACCTGGCCTGAATTCGGAGGTATGCATCCTTTTGTTCCGTTTGATCAGGCGGAAGGGTATCAGCAAATGATCCGTGAGACGGAACAAATGCTGGAAAAAGTGACCGGATTTGCAGGTTGCAGCCTGATGCCGAATTCCGGTGCTGCCGGTGAATATACCGCTCTGATGGTATTACGTCAATATCATATTTCCCGTGGAGAAGGTCACCGGAAGGTGATGTTGATCCCCGCCTCCGCTCATGGTACGAATCCGGCTTCCAGTGCTATGGCCGGTTTGCAGATTATCGTAACGGCTACCGATCCAGAAGGAAATATCGATGTCGAAGATTTTCGGGCTAAAGCGGAAGCGAATAAAGACAATCTGTTCGGGGCTATGATTACTTATCCTTCTACCCATGGTATTTTTGAAGAATCAATCCGGGAACTGGTGAAGATTATTCATGATAACGGTGGACAGGTCTTTATGGACGGAGCGAATATGAACGGTCAATGTGGTTTGACAAGTCCCGGATTTATCGGCGCCGACGCTTGCCATTTAAATTTGCATAAGACGTTTGCTATGCCTCACGGTGGTGGTGGCCCGGGTGTCGGTCCGATCTGTGTGGCTAAACACCTGGTAGATTTCTTACCTTCACATGCAGTGGTGAAGACTGGCGGAGAACAAGGAATACATGCTGTGTCAGCCGCTCCTTATGGCTCGGTGAGCATGCTGCCTGTGACCTATGGCTATCTGTTGATGCTCGGAGCAGAAGGTTTGAAGCACGTAACTGAAATGGCTATCCTGAATGCGAACTATCTGGCTTCTTCATTTGAAAAGCTCGGCTTTAAAATTTTGTTCAAAGGCAAACAGGGACGCGTAGGGCATGAAATGATCTGGGATTGCAGCGCTTTCAATAAAGAATATGGTATTGCTAAACGGTTGATGGACTTCGGTTTCCATGCACCGACCCTGTCGTTCCCGGTACATGGTACTTTGATGGTGGAACCGACTGAAAGTGAACCGAAAGAAGAACTGGATCGTTTTATCGAAGCACTGAAGACAATCCGCGAGGAAATGTGTGAGGTAGCCGAAGGAAAAGCAGATAAAACCGATAATGTACTGAAGAATGCTCCGCATACGCATAAGGTTCTGACAGCTGACGAGTGGACTCACACTTATCCGCGTAGTAAAGCGGCTTATCCGCTGCCTTGGGTGGCTGAGAATAAGTTCTGGCCTCAAGTAGGACGCGTAGACGATGGGTATGGCGACCGCAACCTGATGTGTACCTGCGATCCGCTTTACGATTATGTGAACGACGAAAATTAAAGATCGGTCGATCATATTTTAATCCCGGGACGGTTGAAGCCGAATCCCGGGATTTTTTTTGCGAAACAACCTATCTGAATAACGAAAAGTTCACGCTGCCGTATCGCCGGTGTTCTGAAAAACGGGGGTGACTGGAAAAGTCGGTGTTGGCCGGATGTTCTATAATAGCAATCCCATTTTCGGCTAACAATTCATTATCGAAGATTGCGGCAGGGATATCGTCGATTTTATCCAACTTATAGGGAGGGTCGGCGAAAATCAGGTCGAATTTCCGTCCTTTTAATTTTTTGCAAGCGATAAAGACATCGGTTTTATAGATTTTTATGTGCTTAAAACCCAATTCCTTTGCAGTCCGCCTGATGAACATATAATGTTTGTAATTCTGTTCGATGGAGACAATCTCCCGGGCACCACGGGAAGCAAATTCATAACTGATACTGCCGGTACCTGAGAATAGATCAAGGGCGGAAATATCTTCCAGGTCCATATAATTGGTCAGTACATTAAACAAATTTTCTTTGGCAAAATCGGTCGTCGGACGGGCACTGAAACTCTTGTCGGGAAAAATCTGCCGTCCTCGGTGAGAACCACTGATTATTCGCATTTGTGGATATTTAGCAAGTGGATAAAACTGGAATTATTCAATTCATTATTCCGTACGAGCTGGGACAATGGGGCGCAATTCAGGATAGATACATTCGGGATGTATTTATTCATGAGCGTCAGTAAATTCGGATCGTTGACCAGATTGCCCGATAAGGAGGTATGCACGTTCTCTTTATCGATATGACATTGTTGCAGACAATTCAGGGTGTAATAAATCAGGTCAGTCACCGAACCGTAATCAAAAGAATTGAACAACAGTACCTCGTTGTTCTGAGTCAATAATAAATCGAAATACCGATCGTGTATGTCGATAAATAGATGATTGGTATTGAATTGAATGCTTTCGATAGCTTGAATGATAAAAGCATAAGCATTATTGACGATACACAGCGAAGCATAACGGGAGCTCAGAAAATTGACGAAACTACGTGGGAGTACTTCGACCAGGTAACTTTCGATCGCTTTGATTTTCCGGTATAATAAGATATCGTTTTTCTGAGGTTGCAGGCAGATCCGGTACATATCTCCCAAGGTATTCTTATTGAACACATGGGCGGGCAACAGGATTTTTTCTTTTTGGCAAGGTAGAATATATACTTTTTTATATTTTAAATTCAATAGTTCATCTTCCACCATGATTTTTTTTACCTTGGCAATGACGGCATCCTGGCTATCCAACTGGTAAGGCTGGAAAAAAAACACCAAAAGCTGGTGATTATGATTGTGGACACAAAATGAAAGTCCATCCGCCGAGTAACGGATGGGCAAAATATATTGTGAAGAATTTTCTTTTATGAAATTACTGTCAATATAATATACGTTCTGCATGCAACTACATTATTCCCAGTTACCTACGTTATTATTCGCTTCTTTCAGGTCACCGACTTTCAGCCCCGGATATTTCTTCAACCTTTTTCTTTCACCGTTTTCCTGAAGGATTTCGTCTTTGTATTGATCTTCGATGTCTTCAAAGATATAGGTATTGGAAATCCAAGCCTGGAAAAGAGGGACTTCTACTCCTGAATCGGTAAACATAGAAGAGGCACCCATATTGAATTGATATTTCCGTTTCGTGAAAGGCACATAACGGAGATCGTCGATCGGGTAATCTTTATTGAAAATGGTTTCTAAAGCGCCTTGTTTTACAGTGTCACGAACAATCCGCCCTTCTTTGATAGCCTGAGCTTCGGTAATTCCTTTTTCCAGGTCTTCGTCGCTCAACGAACCGATTGAACGAACAACTTTTACCGAGTCGTATTTGATGAAATTGATCAGAGTGTCAAAACTACCGGTATATTTCCCATATACTCCTTTATAAGCTTCCTGAGCTGTACGGATATCTTTCAGACGATCGGCAATTCTCGCATATCTCTGTTCTTTTATCACTTTAAATTGTTGAGGAATCTTAATACTTTCGTAGCATTTATAGCCAAGAAAAATAATAATTCCGGCAAGGATAATCTGAATAATAAGCTTTTTCATATTTAACGTTATTTTTGTATGATATTAATGCATAAATTTTCATCAGACCTGTGAGGTTGATCCTAATTTCGTATCTTTATCCCCGCAATTCAAACGTTGTCAACGCAGCACAAAATCTTAATATTGCTCGCAAATTTAGGAAAAAATTTAGATTAAAGGCATAATCTTCTATTAAATTTCATGATGATCCAAAAACATTTTGAAGATATTATCCGGAAGAAATTCGGTTATGATTTTTCTCCGACCCAACAGATCGCTGTTGAGCATTTTATCCGTTTTTTCTTTGCCCGGGAAGAAGAAGGGATTTTTCTGTTGAAAGGATATGCCGGTACGGGAAAGACTTCATTGGTCGCTGCTATTGTGAATGCTTTGGTAAGCCTTGAGTATAAAGTCGTTTTGCTGGCCCCGACCGGTCGGGCGGCGAAGGTTTTTGCCGGTTATGCCGGACAAGCGGCTTTTACGATCCACAAAAAGATTTATCGTCAAAAGTCTTCGACCGATGGAGAAGGCTTGTTTAATCTGGGATTTAATGCCGGTGCTGACACCTTGTTTTTTGTCGATGAGGCTTCGATGATTTCAAATGCCGATGGGGAAGGTAATTTCGGGAGTGGTTGTTTGTTGGACGATTTGATACAGTATATATATAATGGACGGAATAACCGTTTGATACTGATCGGGGATGTGGCTCAGTTACCCCCTGTAGGCCTGGATATTAGTCCGGCCTTGGACAGACGGGAACTGGAAGCTGCTTATAATTTCAAGGTGACCGAGGTGGCTTTGACCGATATTATGCGGCAGGCAGAACAGTCGGGTATTTTATACAATGCCACACAGGTACGGAGTCTGATCGGAATCGGATCGGAAAATCTGCGGCTCAGGATCGGAAAATTTCCCGATGTTTTTAAGATCGGTGGTGGGGAACTTCTGGAAGAAATAGATTCCTGTTACGGGCGGTTCGGGGAAGAAGAAACGATTGTCGTTTGTCGTTCGAATAAACGGGCCAATCGGTTTAATGAAGGAATACGCCGCACGATCTTATACCGGGAAGAGGATTTTTGTAGTGGAGACCGGATTATGATCGTAAAAAACAATTATTTCTGGGGAGCTGATTATGAAAAAATCGATTTTATTGCCAATGGAGATATGGCTACCGTACAACGGGCCGGCAGAAGAGTAGAGCTTTATGGTCATCATTTTGTAAATGCTACACTGAAGATAGATGGGTATGAAGAAGAGGTGACGGCTTGGGTTATGCTGGATACCCTGATGTCCGATTATCCGGCGATGACGTATGAACAAAACCGTATATTTTATCAGGCTGTAGAAGCCGATTATGCCGATATCCCTTCTAAAAAGAAACGATTTGAAAAAATCCGGGAAAATGAATATTACAATGCCTTACAACTGAAATTCGCTTATGCCGTTACCTGTCATAAAGCTCAGGGGGGACAATGGGATGCCGTGTTTATCGATCAGGGGTGGTTGCCGGAGGAGATGCTGAATGATGAGTATTGGCGTTGGTTGTATACGGCGATTACCCGGGCACAGGAAAGGGTATATTTCGTCAATTTTAAAGAAGAGTTCTTCGAAATACCGGTTTGAAAATAGGCTAATGTACCGGTCTGTATACACAGTGCGGTACATTAGCCTGCCGGGTATTAGTTTATTTTCAGATCGGCCATCATTGCATCGATTTTAGCTAAAGCTTCAGCTTGGGCTTTATGAAAATCGTTTACATTTTTCATCGTGGCACGGGCTTCGAAATAGAATTTTATTTTGGGTTCGGTACCGGAAGGACGAACGGAGATTTTGCAACCGTCGGCCAGGAAGAATTGAAGTACGTCACTGGTGGTTGGAAAATCCATGGTTTTTGTTTCTCCGGTTTTCAGATTGATTTCCTGTAATGTTGCATAATCTTTTTTGATGATGATTTCACTGTTATTGATCGTTTTCGGGGTGTTGTGCCGGAGGTTGTTCATCATATCTTTGATTTCCTGAGCTCCGGTCAGGCCTTTGCGTACAATATAAACCATTTTTTCTTGTGAGAAACCATATTCAGCATAGATCGATTCGAGAATACCGAACAAAGTTTTCCCCTGATCTTTTGCCCAGGCAGCAATTTCTGCCATCAAAGAGGTCGAAGATACGGCATCTTTATCCCGGGTAAAAGAACCTGGCATGAAACCGAACGATTCTTCACCGGCTCCGATGTAACCTTCAGCTCCCTTTTTACGGATCATATCGGCGATCCATTTGAAACCGGTGTATACATCGTAACAGGGAATCCCGTTCTTCTCGGCGATATCTTTAATCAGCTCGGAAGTAACGATCGTTTTACCAGTATACTCGTTGCCTTTGAGTAGGCCTAATGCTTTCCTGCGCTGGATGATATACCAGGTAAAAATAATGTTGGTCTGGTTGCCGTTGAGTAGAATCCACTCGCCCCGGTCGTCTTTAACAGCGATACCGATACGGTCACCGTCCGGATCACAAGCCATAGCCAGGTCGGCATCGATCTCCCGGGCTTTATCCAATGCCATCTTGAAGGCTGCCGGTTCTTCCGGATTTGCAGAAGCTACGGTTGGAAAATCACCGTCGGTAATCATCTGTTCCGGGATAGTGGTGATATTGGTGAACCCCCAATTACGTAAAGAAGCAGGCACTAATTTATAAGTGGTACCATGTAAGGGAGTAAAAACAATTTTCAAGTCGTGCTGATGTTGAATGGCTTCCGGAGATAAACTCAGGGTTTTTACTGTATTCAGGAATTTGGTCAAAGTCTTCGCCAAGAGTCTTGATTTTATCCGGGACAGCCGTGAACTTAATATCGGTGACCTTCACTTTTTTTACTTCGTCGATCACATTTTTATCGTGAGGGGGAACTAACTGTGAACCATCATTCCAGTAAGCCTTATAACCGTTATATTCTTTCGGGTTGTGTGAAGCGGTAATGATGACTCCTCCTTTACATCCCAATTCACGGATAGCAAACGACATTTCCGGTGTCGGACGCAGCGATTCGAAAAGATAAGCTGTAATGCCGTTGGCTGAAAAAATCGCTGCAGTCGTTTCTGCATATTCCCGCGAATGATGGCGGCAATCGTGGCCTATACATACTGAATTATTTTCTCCCGGGAACAGCCGGTTAATATAATTGGCGAAACCTTGGGTAGCGGCACCTACCGTATAAATATTCATCCGGTTGCTCCCCACACCCATAATTCCGCGTAACCCACCGGTACCGAATTCCAGATCGTTGTAAAATGAGTCGATCAATTCGGTCGGGTCACTGGCATTCAACAGGCGTTCTACTTCTGTACGGGTAGCTTTGTCGTAGGCATCGTTCAGCCACATTTCGGCTTTGGCTCTGGCTTTTTGAATAATTTCAGTATTCTCCATAATGTATTTTTTATTGTTGTGATGATTCTGTCTTTGTTGATACGATAAAATATTCCTTAAAGATTTGACAAAGATAGGAAATAAAAAAAGCCCTGCAACGCAGAGCTTTTTTATTTTTAACTTGATCTTTAAGATCTCTTTTCTTTGATTTTGGCTTTCTTACCGGTAAGATTACGGAAATAATAAATCCGGGCACGTCTTACTTTTCCGACTTTGTTTACTTCGATTTCTTTGATAAACGGTGATTCTATCGGGAAAATTCTTTCAACACCGACATTTCCTGACATTTTACGAACAGTGAAAGTTTTAGTGCTTCCGGTTCCTTTGACCTGGATAACTACACCACGGAATACCTGGATACGCTCTTTATTTCCTTCGACAATTTTGTAGTGAACGCTTACTGTGTCACCTGTGTTGAATGAAGGATGCTCTACTGGGTTCTCAGCGGCAAATGCCTGTTCTGCAACTTTAATTAAATCCATTATTTCAAATTTTAAAAATCCATTTATCGGACACAGTATTATCACGGAGTCTTTCGTATAAGAGACTGTGTACGTTTTTATCGAGGTGCAAATGTAGGAAAAGTTATTTTTATATGCAAATGATTCCCTTTTTATTTTATAACTTCTGAAAAGTTTATGTATAAAAGAGGAACTATCTATCCGGTTATTTACAAGGCTGGTCTGAAAACAAGCCGGTATTTTGAAGGGTATTGAAAGAGAAAATATTGATAAAGAGTGAGATTAGGGGCGAAACGAAGAAATTCTGAGGTGGAAACGTTTGTATAATTTTGCTGAAAAAATTTTTTATTCCGAAAAAAGGTCATATCTTTGTAATCGGAGGTGAGGATTCCTAGTATCAACAGGAATTCTTTTTAATAAAGGCACTTATTGGAGGATAAGTGTCATTTATTTTTTTATGTATAAAATAAATGTTAAATAAACGGTTATGAGCAACAAAGTGTCTTATGTAACAAAAGAGGGATTGAAGAAACTACAGGAGGAATTGGAAAGATTGCAGAATGTAGAACGTCCGAAAATTTCCAAGGCTATTGGAGAAGCTATCGAAAAAGGCGATATTTCAGAAAATGCAGAATATGATGCAGCCAAAGATGCCCAGGGGCTTTTGGAAGCAAAAATAGCCCAACTGAAAGATACCATCGCGACCTGTCGGGTGATCGATGAGTCACAGATCGATACATCTAAAGTACAGATGTTGAATAAGGTGACGATCAAAAATACGAAAACCGGAGCAACAATGACTTATACTCTGGTTTCTGAAACTGAAGCAAATTTCAAGGAAGGGAAGTTATCTATCCATACACCGATTGCACAGGCTTTGGTCGGAAAGAAATTAGGAGATAAAGTGATGGTGAAGGTACCTGCCGGTGAAATGGAGTTCGAAATTATGGATATCAGTCTGTAAAATGCGATTTGTATGGCTTCAATTTTTTCTAAAATCGTGAAAGGAGAAATTCCTTCTTATAAAGTAGCTGAGGATGAGTATTATTATGCTTTTCTCGATATTAATCCTTTGCAAAAGGGACATACGCTTGTGATTCCTAAAAAAGAAACCGATTACCTGTTCGATCTTTCGGATGAAGAGTTAGCCGGGCTAATGGTGTTTGCCAAGAAGGTCGCCAGGGCTATTGGTAAAACCATTCCTTGCCAACGGGTCGGTGTGGCTGTATTGGGTTTGGATGTCCCGCATGCACATGTTCATCTGGTGCCTCTCAACGGAGGGGACGATATGAATTTTTGTAATCCTAAAAAGCAATTTCCGGCTGAGGAAATGAAAGCTTGTGCCGAATCGATCGCTACGAATATGTGATTATGAATCCGGCCTGAGAAGGCTGACTGACGATAGAGGAAACGAGGGTGTCCAAAAAGTATTTGGCACCCTCGATTTATTCGTATCCCTATTGGAGA
>ERZ773225.3539-NODE-3539-length-13873-cov-3.186351_pt1 | contig 13873 bp, 5 predicted proteins | sample MGYA00580993_ERZ773225 | MGnify/ENA primary metagenome ERZ773225 (study PRJEB29015, sample SAMEA2737748) | human gut metagenome | biome: human gut; feature: human-associated habitat; material: faeces | place: China | collected 2012 ... | reverse complement strand
ATATTTTACACAATTTTCACAATTAAAGTCTGAATATATGGCAATTGGGTATTGTCTTTATCGGCAACTTCTCCCGGCGAATAATCCCTTCCATGTGCATCAGGCAAGAACTATCCGCTCCCGTGATGTATTCCGCCCCGGTTGACATATGATCATGCACCTTATCCTGTCCCATGCACACGGACGTCGCCGGTTCCTCCACCGAGAACATTCCCCCGAAACCGCAACACTCATCCACCCGCTTAGGCTCGAACACTTCCACGTCCTTCACCAGCGACAACAAATCCCGCAACTTGGAATAACGAGGGATCATCAACTCGCTCGGGGAAGAAAGATGTAATAACCTCTCCCCGTGGCAACTATTATGAATACTTACCTTGTGTGGGAAAGAAGCATTCAGCTTATCAACCTTCACCACATCATGCAGGAACTCGCAAATCTCGTAAATACGACTACTAATACAAGCATGTTCCTCCCGGTTCAACAACCTCGGGTAATGCTCCTTCACGAAAACCACGCAACTGGCCGATGGCCCCACCACGTAATCATACTTCTCGAACAATCCCTCCATTCGCTTGGCCAGCTCGGTCGAATCCCTCTCGAATCCTCCATTCGCCATTGGTTGCCCGCAGCAAGTCTGATCCAACGGGTAATCGACATCCAATCCCAGCGAGGTCAGCAACTTGTATGAGGCCACCCCCACACCCGGATAAATCGCATTAATGTAACAGGGAATAAATAATCCTATCTTCATATTGGTTTATTTTAATTACCACAAATGTAATAATTATTTCTGTTACTTTGAACTTGATCCAAAAGTAACAAATCACTTATACTCCTGCCAGCTTCGGATTTGTATATCGTCCATGCCCAGCGTGCAAAATGCTTCGATAAAGGCGCTTGCCAGACGGGCATTTGTGATGAGCGGAACGTTCGATGGCGGCACGACGGATCTTATAGCCATTATTCAACTCACCGGCTGAAAGGTCGCGCGGAATATTCACAACCATGTCAATCTTCCTTTCGTGGAGCATGGTGAGTGCTTGAGGTTCCATGTCCTCCTCGCTCGGCCAGTAAACCCGCGTACTGGAGATGCCGTTTTCTTCGAGAAAGCGGTGTGTCCCGCCTGTTGCAAAGAGGTTGTAGCCTTTCGATGCCAGCATCTTGGCGGCATCCAACATGGCCACTTTCTGTTTTGGCGTACCCGTCGAGAGCAGAATATTCTTTTCTGGGATACGGAGACCGACGGAAAGCATACTTTTCAAAACAGCCTCGGAAACATCGTCGCCGATACACCCGACCTCGCCCGTCGAAGCCATATCAACACCTAAAACAGGGTCGGCTTTCTGCAAGCGGTTGAAGGAGAACTGCGAGGCTTTGATACCTACATAATCCAGATCGAATTCGTTCTTATTAGGTTTCTCGACAGGTAAACCTAACATGATGCGAGTGGCCAGTTCAATAAAGTTAATCTTCAATACTTTGCTGACGAAAGGAAAGGAACGGCTCGCGCGAAGGTTACATTCGATCACCTTGATCTCGTTGCCTTTCGCCAGATATTGGATGTTGAACGGACCAGAGATATTCAGCTCTTTTGCGATCTGCTTGCTGATACGCTTGATGCGGCGGACCGTTTCAACATACAGCTTTTGTGCGGGAAACTGGATAGTTGCATCGCCGGAATGCACACCGGCAAACTCGATATGTTCGGAGATTGCATACATGACGATCTCACCCTTATCGGCTACAGCATCCATTTCCACTTCCTTGGCATGTTCGATGAACTGGCTGACAACGACCGGATGTTTCTGCGACACGTTGGCTGCCAGCTGCAAGAAGCGTTCGAGTTCTTCCTGGTTGGAGCAGACATTCATGGCGGCGCCACTCAGCACATAACTCGGACGAACCAAGACCGGAAAACCCACCTCAGCCACAAACTCGTTGATATCTTCCATCGACGAAAGCTCTTTCCAACGCGGCTGGTCTACACCGATGCGGTCCAGCATGGCGGAAAATTTCTCGCGATCTTCGGCATTGTCGATACTCTTGGCGGATGTCCCCAAGATATTAACATGCTGCTCGTCCAGACGCATCGCCAGGTTATTGGGTATCTGGCCGCCTGTCGAGACAATCACGCCATGCGGATTTTCCAGTTCGAGGATATCCATCACACGCTCGAAGGTCAGTTCATCGAAGTAAAGGCGGTCACACATATCATAGTCGGTCGAAACTGTTTCGGGATTGTAGTTGATCATCACTGAACGCCAACCTTCCTTACGGATCGTTTCCAACGCCTGCACGCCACACCAGTCGAACTCGACCGAACTGCCGATCCGGTAAGCGCCGGAACCCAGCACGACGATGGAACGGTGGTCACCCTGATACTGCACGTCGTTTTCCGTACCGCTATAGGTCAGATACAGATAGTTCGTCTGCGCCGGGTATTCAGCAGCCAGCGTATCGATCTGTTTCACTACCGGAACGATGCCGTGTTCCTTACGAAACTGGCGGATTTGCATCATACCTTTTTCTATATTTCCCTCAAGGCCGAAGGCGCGAGCTATCTGAAAATCGGAGAAACCTTGCCGTTTCGCCTTGCGAAGCAATGAACTATAGACTATGGACGATTGACAATTATCAGGATTGCGATATTCTTTTTTAATTGCCAATTGTCCATTGTCAATTGTCAATTTATGCAACTCCTTGGAGGTGCACATGATTCCGTAGAGTTTTTGTAGGAACCACCGGTCTATCTTGGTCAGTTCGTGTATCTGATCGATGGTATATCCGGCACGGAACGCTTTGGAGATAACGAAGATACGGGTGTCGGTCGGTTCATGGAGTGCCTTGTCGATGTCGGTTATCACCAGCTCCTTGTTTTCCACGAAACCATGCATGCCCTGTCCGATCATACGCAACCCTTTTTGGATCGCCTCTTCGAAGGTGCGCCCGATCGCCATCACCTCGCCCACAGATTTCATGCTCGACCCCAACTCACGAGCCACACCATGAAACTTACCCAAATCCCAGCGCGGGATCTTGCAGACCACATAGTCGAGAGCCGGTTCGAAGAAAGCACTTGTCGTCTTCGTCACCGAGTTTTTCAAATCAAAAAGGCCGTAACCCAGTCCCAACTTGGCTGCGACGAAAGCCAACGGATAACCAGTTGCTTTAGAGGCCAGCGCAGACGAACGGGAAAGACGGGCGTTCACTTCGATCACGCGGTAGTCTTCGCTCTCCGGATCGAAAGCATATTGCACGTTACATTCGCCCACGATACCGATATGACGGATGATCCGGATAGCCAGTTCACGAAGTTTATGATACTCGCTGTTGGTCAGTGTCTGTGACGGAGCGATCACGATGCTTTCGCCGGTATGGATACCCAACGGGTCGAAGTTCTCCATGTTGCAGACCGTGATACAGTTGTCGAAACGGTCGCGCACCACCTCATATTCCACTTCTTTCCATCCCTTCAAACTCTTTTCCACCAACACTTGAGAAGAGAAAGAGAAGGCTTTTTCAACCAGTACATCCAGTTCCTCCTCATTGTCGCAGAAGCCGGAGCCGAGGCCGCCCAAAGCATAAGCGGCACGGACAATCACCGGATAGCCTAACTCGGCAGCAGCCCGGCGGGCATCTTCGGCATTTTCCACCGCTTCGCTCTTGATCGTCTTCACACCGATCTCGTCGAGTTTGCGGACGAAGAGTTCGCGATCCTCCGTATCCATGATTGCCTGTACCGGAGTACCGAGTACACGGACGTTATATTTTTCCAGCACACCACTCTGGTAAAGCGCCACACCGCAGTTCAACGCCGTCTGGCCTCCAAAAGCGAGCAGGATGCCATCCGGACGTTCTTTGGCGATCACCTTTTCGACAAAGAAGGGAGTGACGGGCAGGAAATAAACGGTATCTGCCACTCCTTCCGAAGTCTGTACCGTAGCGATGTTCGGATTGATAAGCACTGTCTGGATTCCCTCCTCCTTGATGGCTTTCAAAGCCTGGCTACCTGAATAGTCGAATTCTCCCGCTTCACCGATCTTTAGGGCGCCGGAACCGAGTATCAGGACTTTCTTTATATCTTCTTTCATTTTCAGACTCTTTTATTCGTTAACATTTTTAGATCTGTCGTCCCAATTCCTAAAGCAAATCGACAAACTTATCGAAGATAAACTCCGTATCGGTCGGTCCGCTACATGCTTCGGGATGGAACTGGGAAGAAAAGAAAGGCTTCGTCTTATGCCGGATTCCTTCGTTTGTCCCGTCGTTCATATTGACAAAGAGCGGTTCCCAGTCAGCCCCCAATGTGTCATTATCCACTGCGTAGCCGTGATTCTGGGAGGTGATAAAACACTTCTCCGTCCCCACCATACGCACCGGCTGGTTATGGCTGCGGTGACCATACTTCAGTTTATAGATCGAAGCGCCGCCTGCTTTGGCAAGCAACTGGTTTCCCATGCAAATGCCACAGATCGGTTTGTCCCCATCCAATGCCTTGCGGATATTCCGGACAGCAACATCGCAAGTATTGGGATCGCCAGGGCCGTTCGAAAGGAAAAGCCCGTCGTATTCCAAATGATTGAAATCATAGTTCCAGGGAACACGTATCACCGCTACATTCCGCTTCAAAAGGTTACGGATGATATTGGCTTTCACACCACAATCGAGAAGCACAACACGCTTCAAGAGTTGAGAGTTGAAAGTTGAAAATTGAAAGTTGTCGAAGCCTACAGGGTAATGGGTGGTGATCCCGTCAGGTAAGTAGGCGACAATGTCTTTGCAAGAAACACGATCCACATAATTGATGCTACCGTAATCCGGTATTTCCCCTCCACTTTCACCTTCTTTATCGGCGGTACCGATAACGATACGTCCCATCATTACCCCGTGCTCTCGTATCTTTTTTGTCAGCGCACGGGTATCGATGCCGGTAATTCCGGGAATCTTCTCACGTTTCAACCAGTCACCAAGGCTTTCCACAGCATTCCAGTGGCTATACTCTTCACTATAATCACTCACGATAATCGCCTCCGCATGAATTTTCTCACTCTCCATAAAGGTAGGCAAGCCGTTCTCTTCGATAGAGAAAGGAGGCACCCCGTAGTTTCCGACCAGCGGATAAGTCAGAACCATCAACTGCCCGGCATACGAAGGGACGGGAAGACTTTCGGGATAACCGGTCATAGCAGTGTTGAACACCACTTCGCCGGCCACTGCCTTGTCAAAACCAAAAGAGAAGCCGTGAAACATGCTTCCGTCGTCTAAGACCAATGTTGCTGTTTTTCTTGTCATTTTCAATATTCAATTATCATTTTTCAATTCCCCAATATTCCTCTTCCATATAATGAATGAACGCTTCATTCACCATTCGTACACCACCAGGTGTCGGATAATCACCGGAGAAATACCAGTCGCCCGGATGATCAGGACAAGCGGCATGTAACCCTTCGAGTGTCTGGTAGACAATCTCCACCTTCGCACGTGTTCCTACGGGGGTAAGCAGTTCCACCATCTTGGCCGAAATTTCCTCGTCGGTGAAAGACGCATAAATCTCCTTCACATAATTTACGGTCGCATCGCACGGCATAACCTGCTGCCGCTTGGCTTTCTTATAGGCATCGAGCAGAACGGATTCCATCCCCTTGTCCACTAAAAGTGCCACGGCAGCCTTGAACGCGAGAAATTCGCTCATACGAGACATATCAATACCGTAATAGTCCGGATAGCGCACCTGCGGAGACGAGCTGACCACCACGATCTTCTTCGGATTCAGGCGGTCCAGAATACCGATGATACTCTGCCGGAGTGTCGTACCGCGCACGATACTGTCGTCGATCACGACCAGATTGTCCTCGAAAGGCACGACGCTTCCGTACGTGATATCGTACACATGGGCAGCCAGATCGTTACGACTGTTTCCCTCAGCAATAAATGTACGCAATTTTATATCCTTGATCGCTACTTTTTCACACCTAACACGCATGGACAGGATTTGTTCCAGTTCTTCCTCCTGAAGCAGGTGGCTACGATCGGCGATCCATTCTTTTTTCTTCTTGTTCAAATATTCGTTCATGCCCTCCTGCAATCCGAAGTAAGCAACCTCCGCCGTATTCGGGATAAAGGAAAAGACCGTATGGTTCAGATCGTTGTCCACAGCCTTCAGGACTGCAGGTACAAGATTTTCACCCAACCGTTTCCGTTCGCGGTAAATATCCCGATCGCTTCCACGCGAGAAGTAAATACGTTCGAACGAGCATGCCTTATTCTCCTTCGGCTCCATAATCTGCGAGGTATGCCAGTCACCTTGCTTGTTGATGATCAGCGCCTCTCCCCTTTTCAGTTCATGCACATCTTCGGCAGGCACATTCATGGCCGTCTGGATTACTGGACGTTCGCTTGCCAAGATCACAATCTCGTCATCGGCATAGTAAAACGCCGGACGGATGCCCCAAGGATCGCGCACGCTGAAAGATTCGCCGCTCCCGGTCAGTCCGCAGATCACGAAACCACCGTCCCACTGCGGGGCACAACGTTTCAGGACATTCGACAGGTCGACATTTGCCTCGATCGCATGGGTGATATTCATTCCTTTCAGCCCTTCGGCTTCGTACTTCCGGTACAGGCGTTCGACCTCACGGTCCAGACGGTGCCCCACCTGTTCTAGCATGATGAAAGTGTCGGCATAGGCACGCGGATGCTGACCGATGGCTGTTATCTCTTCAAAAATATCCTGTACGTTAGTAAGATTGAAATTACCGCAAAGAGCAAGGTTCTTGGCTCTCCAGTTGTTACGGCGTAAAAAAGGATGGACATAGGAAATACCGGATTTCCCGGTCGTACTGTAACGCAGGTGTCCCATATAAAGTTCTCCTGCAAAGGGAAGGTTTGTTTTAGCAAAAAGCGGATCGTTCAGTTTGTCGGGCGGCAAATCCTTGTAATACTTATGAACGGCTGCGAATATCTCGGTAATGGCTTCTGTGCCTAATGCTCTTTCCCGAAACATATATTCTTCGCCGGGACTAGCTTCCAACTTGACGCATGCTAAACCGGCTCCTTCTTGACCGCGGTTATGCTGCTTTTCCATCAACAAATAGAGCTTATTGAGCCCATACATCCAGGTTCCATACTTCTGATGATAATATTCCAAAGGCTTTAGTAACCGGACCATGGCGACTCCACACTCGTGTTTAAGTACTTCCATTTGGTTCTATCTTGTTTATTCCGACTGCAAAGATACTTACATTATATTACATAATGTTCATATAAACGAAGTTTATTTGACACATTAATAGAAATAATCATTTTATCTACCATTTAGTTAAATTATTCTATAAAACAATATTCTTTCAACAAATCTACCAAATAAAAAGAAAAAGCCCTTTCATCACATACGGATCGTAAGAAAGCAAAAGGCTTTTTTATATAATCATTATCAGAGCGATTTTGTTCTGGGAAATCGCTTTTGGATTTCTCATTTACACAAACTGACTTTATAAACAAAATGCGGCATGTCCACCCCTCGGTAATGCTTTATGAAGGTTGCCACTTTTTGCATGCCATTGCGCCGCGCTACTTTTTGGGAAGCAATATTGGTATCCCGTATGATCGAATAAACCTCTTCGAAACCAAGCGTATGGAAAGCATACTCCCGACAAGCGACAGCAGCTTCGATAGCAAAGCCCTTATGCCAAAACTCCTTTCTAAAAAGGTAACCGATTTCAGGGACTCGTTTTCCGTCAAATTCCTGATAAGTAATACCACACTGCCCAATCAGTTCGTTGCTACCTTTCTCAACCACTCCCCATAAACCGAAGCCGTCGTGCCGGTACCGTCCGAACTGCCTATCCAGCCAGTTTTGCACTTCCTGATCGTTGAATGCCCCTTCATAGGCATACATGACTTCATCGTCCTGCAACAGTTTGCACACATCCTTAAAATCTCCTTGTTCCAATCCCCGTAATAACAATCGTTCCGTTTCCAGTATTTTCATATCATCCTCCACATTTATAAAATCATCAATTCCGAAACATTTAAGTTTCTCACCTTTACCAACACTATTTCCGGTAAAAGAACTTTTACCTCCTCTTCTTCTCCCGTTTTTTTCCAATACACGACAAAATTAACGCGTGCCTCTTTCAGTTCATATCCCTTATCCAGCCATTTCTCGATCTCTTTTTTGAAACTGTTTGAGAAACGGACAACTTCCTTATCCGACGAATCGCAACAACCGCCCTCCATCAACCGCAATGGCATGCCACTTTTCAGATTTCCAATCGACTCCTGCCTCCTTGCATCTTTGAAAAAATCCAACCATACATCGCGATGCGTAAGCAAGAACAGCAAACGTTCCGGCATCGGATAATAAGCCTTATCGAACCGGATAATTTTTTCCTCATTGCCGAAAATTTCCGGATAATAGCTATTCAAATGGATCGATAACTTATTTTTGGCACGTGTGAGTGCTACATAAATCTCACGTCTCTTTTCATCCGTGACAGGCTGATTATCCCCTAATAAATCCCTATTATCGTTTAAAAGCAGAAAGACATTATCAAACTCTTTCCCTTTTGCCTTGTGAATCGTAGAAACAACGATAGTTTCTCCCCGAACGGCATAGAAATCTTCCAGCTTCGATTCAAACAGATACGTTTCCCAATCCGAACGATACTTACAGGGATAAAGTTGTTCGAAATTCTGAATAATCCCTCGGCAAATTTCCCAAGAAGCAGTTTCACAATATTCATTTTTAATAGCTTGTTTTGCCTCAGCCCAGCATACTTCATCTATCAGATGAACCTCCGCTTGCGATCCTAAAATCCGGTTGAAGAAACGCATCTCATCCATATCGCACAGACGGAAACCCTCGTTCGACTGAATCAAACGGACTGGCATACGTTTATCTTTCAACAAACAGGCAACCTGTATCGCTTCCCAGTTTGTCTGAGTCAATACGCAGGTCGTTCCGATCAGAGGGGTTGCACAAATATCCTGCACCAATGGTATAACCATATTCGGCGACTGGTATTGAACGATACGGATCTCACCTTCATCCTGGTCGTGAGAAATGATCCGCGACTGCTTCATTCTTTCAGGTATAGTTTCCCAGAAACGATTCGCAAACTCAACCAAACACTTTTTGCTTCGGAAATTGACCAGCAAATCATGCGTACGAGCACCGTATTCATCGACCAGCTTTCTCATATATCGGGAATTCGAACGACGGAAACTGTAAATATTCTGGTCATCGTCACCTACCGCGACTACCTTCAAGTTCTCATTTTTACGAATAAGCGCCTCCACCAGTGCAAACTCGTCTTCAGTCATATCCTGCGCCTCATCAATCACCAGAACCGTTTTTGTAATACGATTTATCTCTACTTCCCCATTGCCTATTTTTCCCACGGCATCGATAATTACGGAAGATGATTTTTCTAAAGAACCTTGCAGCCCTAACAGGTCGAAACAATAAGAGTGGAAAGTCTTGATCTCAACATAACCAGCAGCAGTCCCTATCAAATCCCATAACCGTCGTCTGAATTCGCTCGCAGCAGCACGAGAAAAAGTCAGCATCAAGAGTTGTTCGTGCTTGACATCTTCCTCCAACAGCAAGTAAGCCAGTTTATGAACAAGTACACGTGTCTTTCCACTTCCGGGTCCCGCCATGACAACTATAGAACCGGGACGGTCATCCTTGACAATCTCCAATTGTGTTTCGGACAATTCCCCCAATAACCGCTGAAGTTTGGTATTCGTCATTTTCCGGTTAATCTCATCCCTCCGTTTACCAGGGAAATATTTTTGGAGGAATGACGAATAATTCAGTTGGAAATAGTCGTCAACAAATTCCAATGCATCGCTATTACCGGAAAGCATTTTCCGTACATATTCACCGACAATATTAATCTGCTGGATCTTATTGGCATAAAACAGTTCGAGTTTATGATAATCATCCTGTTTATATTGCATCTTATTATTCAGAACCAATCTGTCTATCTGCAATCGGTTGTATAACACCAAGAAGCCACCTTCGATCTGTAAGGCTTCTATCCGCGAAAGATACAAAAGAGTATCTTCAATGTCTTCCATCCGAATGGTATGCCCAAACAATTGTTTCCTGACATCCTTCTCATACGCCTCTTTCAGCTCAAGCATGGAAAACTCGACCAAAATATTTCCGCTCTGTTCCAGCTCGCTGGACTGTCCTGTTTTCTCAAACAAATAACGAATGATGAAATCAGACAAGAGATGCCTCCCTTCCGTCAGTTCTTCCAGATCGAGGACCGATCCGGTACGGGCAATCGTGACATAATTATGCGCTTTATCCAAGTATATCCGTTTGATCCAGTTCTTTTCAGACCAAAAATTAAGGAGTCTGTTTAGCTTATCTGGCGAAATACTTTTTCCAGTCTCGATCTCGGCTTCTTTCCGTAGCTCTTTCAGATTGAAAGATTGTTCTTTTGCGGTAAAAACGGATAAAAGGTATTCATCAAGACGGTTGTAAAGAAGGACTGTTTCAAGCGAACGATTGCTGTTTTCACCTTTTTTTATATAAGCTGTCAAGTCACAAGCGTCTGCCAGAATATTCTCTTCCCGCAACAAGCGAATGACCAGCATCACTTCTTGCCGGGATATCCCCAAATGGTCCGAGATATAATCGATACGAGATTCCGGGATCTCGCCATTTACATGCTTGCGGCTTCTCGTCGAAATTAATTTTTTGATGATACGTATCGCTTCTTCCTTTTGAGTGTCATCAAAACGTGGAGAGACTGTTATTCTATCGATAGCCTCCTGAGCTGTTTTCGCAAGGATACTATCAGCAAAAACACATGGATTGTTTTGCCCCCGCCGAATATAACCGGCCTCCTCAAGCGCGGCTATTGCAGTGGTTACACGCGTTTCCACGTCCAGAATATTTTCATTCCAACCAGCTTTACGGGCAAGTTCAAGAGCTGACAACGAAATCCTGGAACTGGTAAGTTCTTTAATTGCTTTCCAAACCTGCTGTATCTCTTTAATACGCAGTTTGGTCTGGTTTAGCAAATAGAAGTGCTTGTCCAGATCCTCTTCGTTGAAAAGAACGTAACAATCCGCCTCAATTGATTCGTCACGCCCGGCTCTACCAGCCTCCTGCACATAATTTTCCAATGAATCCGATATCTCGTAATGAACCACCAGACCGACATTTTTCTTGTCGACCCCCATTCCAAAAGCAGAGGTAGCGACCATTATCCGGATTTTATTGTCTATGAAATCATTCTGACTGGACGTTTTCATCCGGGTTTCCATCTTTCCGTGAAAAGTACCGGCCGAAAAACCATCCTGCTGCAAGCGCGTGGCAACTTTGGCTGCCGTACGGGTACGGGAAACATAAACTATAGCCGGACAATCATGGTCTTCAATGATACTCCGTAACAGTCCATATTTTTCATCTTCATTTTCTACCTTGAAAACTTTGTATTTTAGATTTTTGCGGGTACTTCCCGAACAAAATGTTTTAAAGCGTATATTTAGCTTTTCGAAAAAATAGTCTTTGATATCTTGTATTACATTCTGCTTGGCAGTGGCTGTAAAACAGGACACCGGTATCGCCTGCTTCCCTCCTTTTTGTTCCTGTAACAGACGTATGAAATCACCTATATATAGATAATCCACACGGAAATCCTGTCCCCAAGCTGAGAAACAGTGTGCCTCGTCAATAACGAAACGAACCACTTTCCGCCCGACCAACAACCGTTCTATCGTTTTCGAACGAAGCGACTCCGGCGATATATACAAGATGGAAACCGACCCTTCTTCCACCCTTTGGATAGCATGGGCACGTTCCACCGGGTCTAACATCCCGTTGATGGTAACAACATCCATGATTTCATTTTTCCACAGGTTATCCACTTGGTCCTTCATCAGGGATTGCAAGGGAGAGATAACGACAGTAAGTCCTTTTATCCGTTTACCGCTCATCAAAGCCGGGAGCTGGAATGTGATGGATTTTCCTCCGCCTGTCGGAAAAACAGCCAAAAGAGATTCTCCTTCAATCGCAGCCTCCACCGCTTTCTGCTGCAGATCTTCTCCTTCATAGGTACGGAACGAATCATATTTGAAAAAATATTTCAGTCCTTCCTTACCGTTAAATGCTCCTCTGCAATAAGCACATTCGTTATTTTCACAAGGCGTATCCCGCAAACGCTCCATCACCCATCCTACCTTCGGGTAATTATGCAATACCCAAAGCGGAATGCCGGAACTGCTATTCCAACAATTAATCAAAGACAGGCCATAAGCCAATTCCACCGGATAAGAGGTGATCAATTCAGCAAGCGGAGAAGATATACAGATGTCTTTACTGAAACACTCAAGGATACTACCCGATAAATCATCCAGAATATCCGGTGCATAATCTATGTAATCAAAAAAGCCGCCGAACTCATCCGTATCATGCAATAACCCGTAATAGATCATTTTCAGCATACTATCCAAGCGTTCAAAAGCGTTTTGTTCTTCCTCGAATAACAACAACGATTTCAGCGAATCGTTTACCGGGTTATTGGGTTTATCAGCCTGTAACTTATCATCCTTGGACAGTTGATGATGCAGTTTTTCCGGGAACAGCAACGAGGATAGATAGAGCGTATCAATTATTTTCGGTTGTCGGCAGCCTGCTTTCTCAAACTGAGGTTTCAAATAAGAAAGGTCATGTTTTAATATATTATGCCCGCCAATATAAGGTACCTGATGCAAAAAAAGCAACAGATTATCAAAGGAATTTTCATGAAAAGGAGTTCTGTCGGATCGGACAGCTCCGATATCCACTACCCGGCAGGTGTTCAGCGTTACTTCCAGATCAACAAAGGTTATGTCTTTCATGGGCTACATTTTTGTTTTGTAGCAAAAATACATTTTTTCTTTTATCCTCAAGCAACCACACCAAAAAAATCCTTTCTCGACTATCTTTCCCATATTGTCATTTTGATAATAATCTCCTGCCGAAAACGAGAGATACTACCACTCCTTCGGACGAAGAGAAGCCGAGAGAACTCTAAGACTCTTGGCTCTTGACTAAGAAATCTCACATTTTCATATTCCCTATTACAAAGAAATTAGTATATTTGTCTAACGTTAAAATTCAAATTATGAGAATTTACTACTTCATTATCACCCTCATTATCAGTTTTTGTGTTTCCCTTCAGGCACAAAACAATGCGGACAAATTCAAGCAACAGGCACAAAGTAGCTTTGAGAACAAAGACTATACGAAAGCCCGCTATCTTTATATCCAGGCATACAAGGATTACGCAAATGAAGGAAAAATAACGCAGGCAATCGAATGCGGTACACAGGCGGCATCCCTCTATCACCGCGAGAACTACTATCAGGAAGCGTTCGACCTCTGCCGACAAATGAGCCAGATAGTGGCAAATCAGGAACATGCAGAGCAAAAGAAACTGTACGGCCTGCGTTTTGGGATAACAAAAGAGCGCCTACAAATGTACATCAAGCTAAGAAACACCGCGCAAGCACAGCTCCAGCTTAACATGCTGGACAACCTGGCCGAAGAATCAGGCAATCCCGAACTTACCGAAGAACTGTTGTACACAAAAACCGATTATTTCTATATCTTCGAACAGAAAAAAGAAGGAGACGCAGCATTCAACAAGCTCATCAGCCAATACCGGGAGAAAAAGGAATACGGTAAAATCGACGAATGCTATCAAAATCTGATCGCAATTGCCCGCAAAGCCAATAATATCTCGTTGCTAGAGCAAACCTACGAGAAATATATGGTATGGACCGATTCCGTAAAAATGCTTACCGCAGAGGACAAATTGGGTGCCCTGCAACAAAAATACGACAGCAGCCTGCAAACGATACA
>ERZ773225.3538-NODE-3538-length-13880-cov-3.042242_pt1 | contig 13880 bp, 10 predicted proteins | sample MGYA00580993_ERZ773225 | MGnify/ENA primary metagenome ERZ773225 (study PRJEB29015, sample SAMEA2737748) | human gut metagenome | biome: human gut; feature: human-associated habitat; material: faeces | place: China | collected 2012 ... | reverse complement strand
TCAGAATTTTTCCATTCATTCCATCTAGTAATACGGGAGTTGTTTTGTCCGGCAGTCCCGCAGCATCACCGGGTCCCGCGCCGCGGCCATTTCCCGAAGCAGTTCAATCGCGCCCTTGTCCCCTGTGGCAGACAGCGCAAAGGCCGCGTGTTTTTTCGTGTTTTCGTCTTTTGAAGCAATTAACTGATATAAAACCGGCCTTGCCTTTTCCCCCATGCGTCTGGCAGACCAAATGGCCTCGCCGGGCGTTAAACTAGAAAGCGGCGCGGCCAGCTGTTCAGGCTCGGTAATCCACGAAACGCCGCGGGGAACAAGCTCGTTCCCGTCGCAGTCAAACCGCCCGTCCACCCGCACGCCGCGGCAATATGCCTCGTTTAAGCACCCGCTTTTTGTAAGCATTTGCTTCAGCTCGCCATAAGGAATTTCCGTAAGGGGGCACCCGTGCTGAATGGAAAGCGCGGCAACACACGCCGCGGCCTCCCCTGCTTTTTTCATGTCTAAAATCATGCGGGACAGGCTGGAGATGTTCCTGTCAACGCCAAATGCCCTGCAGGCGCACAAAAGCCCGTCATAACCTTTCGGAATCAGCGCCCGAAACGGCATGGGCACCGTCAGGTTATAGGCCCCCAGGTTTGCGCCCACCGTCCAATCACCCAGGGTTTCTCCGTCAAAGGCGGTGTCCCAGCCGTGCTTGTCTAAGTCCGAATAGGAGTAGAACATGGGCGTGTCGGTCACGGTTTCTGCAAAAACGTCTTCCAGCCGAACGGTTTCCTCCGCTATAATGCGCCGCCCCTCCCGCACGCCAATTAAAGGCATATGTGCCACAAAGGTGCCGGCCCGGTCCTCCGGCATTTCATAGGAACGGGAAAAAATCAGCGCCTCGCTTAGGCTTTTGTCGTCCCGCTGGTCCACACGGCCAAAATCGAAGTTGGTTGTGCGCACAGCGTTGTTTTCGTCTACCATCACGCTCACCATGCTATAGGGCTGTGTCAGTCCGTCGGCTTCTCTGCCAAACTCCATTTCGCACCCCGCCATAAAGCAGGCCGTTCCGTCCCCTGTGGCGTCAATCAGCACAGAGCAGGCAAAATCCGCCATAATTCCGCCGGTTAAAACCCGTGCGCCGCACACCCTGGTGCCGCTTAAATAAATGCCGCAAAGCACGGTTTCATACATAAGCTTCGCGCCGCTTTCCTGCAAAATTTCCTCTGTCACAATTTTTCTGCTCTCCAGCACCGTTTCCGTGTGACTGTTTTGATATTCCTCCACCCGCCGGTCGAATTCTGTGTAAAGTCCGCCCGGCGTTCCGAAATAATAGCCCCGAATTCCGCCAATGGTGGTTGTGCCTCCCGGGCAGGCGCACTGTTCTATTCCCAAAACCGAAAGCCCTTTTTGCCCTGCGCAGGCTGCGGCCACGCTGCCGGCAGTTCCCAGTCCGCAGACAATTACATCAAACCGGCGGGAAAAGCAAACGCCGTCTGCCGGCACGCATTTCACCGCTCCTTCTTCCATAAAAAAGCGCTCCATGTTAAAACATTCCCCTTTCCGCAAACCGAACTCCTGCGTCAAAAGCCAGCAGAGGATTTTGAAAACCGCAGGAGGGCATTTGCACAATTCCTCCCGTTTCAAAAACCCCTGTTTTCTTCGGCGTTAGTGCAAAACAGTCTGCCGACAGCCCCAGGCGAAAGCCTGAAAGCTCGTTTTTTAAAACATCGCTTAATCGCTGCCTCGCTTCTGGATAGGTGCAGTCCTTTTCCACGGGCAGCTTTACGATATAGCTGTTTTCAAACGCGCCGAACAGCGGCTCTAACTGCACTGAATCCGGCGCAGCGGCCCCTTTTGCAGCCGGGCGAACCCATGCGTGGAACGATTTTTTAAAAATGTTGCCCTCCTCGCACAGGGTGTTAACAAGTTCGGTTGCCCGAAAAGTGCGAAACCCCTTCACGCCGTGGGTTGTAACGCAAAACCCGTCCGCCTCCGGGCGAATATCCACAATGCTGGTGTTGAGCAAAACGTTTTTGTTTAACAGCTTTGCGTTCAGCAGGCTGGCGCAGTCGAACAGGCAGCCTTTGCCCCGGTGCATTGCTCCCTTTTCCTGAAACTGCTGATAAAACTCCGCAGCTTCGGTTGTGAAAAGCGGCTCGCCGTAGCCGGTGCCAAATGCAAGCGCGCCTAAAAATTCGTGCCCTGCCGAGGGTTTTGGCTCAATCACCAGGCAGTCTCCGCCGGACTTTGTCAGCAGCCCCGCGGCGGCAAACGTGGCGCCGAGAATGAGTTTGTGATATGTCATAAGCCTGCGGCCTCCTTTTTTTCTTTCTATTATAACACGTTTTAAAAATAAAGCAAGACGATTTGCCTGAACCTTATTGACAAATCCGGCATTTCTGATAAAATAAAACACAAAAGAAGGGGGCATCATCATGGGCAAACAACATAAATTTTGCGGGAAGTGGATAACGTGCGAAGACATGGCGGCCCTTCCCGCAATCAACGTTTTTCACCGCCAGCTTGACGGCAAAACCGTTCCGGACAGCAAGTTTCAAAACAAACACATGCTGTTTCGGAAAAAATTCATTGCCGAAACCACAAAAGGAACAACATTGTTTCTTTCTGCCGACGATTATTATAAGCTTTATATCAACGGCCGGTTTGTCACCCAGGGGCCCTGCCCGGGCTACCCGTTTCACTATTACTATAACGAACTTGATATCAGCGCCTATTTAAAAAAAGGGGAAAACACCATAGCGGTGCACGTATTTTACCAGGGACTGATTAACCGCGTTTGGGTCAGCGGCGACAACCGTTCCGGCCTGATTTTAGACATTGTTTCGTGCGGGAAAACCGTTTTGTCCAGCGACGAAAGCTTTCTTGTCTCAGACCAAACCGCATTTTCCGCCATTGGCGACGTTTGCGGACTCAACACCCAATATTGCGAGCGTTTTAACGCCGGCCATCCAAATGTGCTGTTTGATCAGCCGGACTTTGACGACAGCAATTGGCGCCCTGCCGCCCTGCGCGCGTTTCCCGACTATACACTCTATCCGCAGCCCACAAAACAGCTTGTGTTTGAACCCATCCGCCCCGCCGCCTTAAAGAAAAATGAACAGGGATACCTTGTTGATTTTGGCGCCATGTATGTGGGGTATCTTTCTTTTTCCGCTTCCGGTTCCCGCGGCAGTGTGATTGCCGTGAAAAGCGGGCAGGAACTGTGTGACGGCGGCACGGATGTTATGTTTCATCTTCGTGCCAACTGCGTCTATAAAGATGAAATGGTGCTTTCGGGAAACAGAGACTTCTATTGCCAGTTCGACTATAAATCCTTTCGTTATGTGCAGCTTGATTTGCCGCCGGACTGCGTGCTGGACGAAAACAGCATTTGTCTTACCGCCCGGCATTATCCGTTTTGCGAGCAGGCAGCATGTAACACAGACGACCCGGAGCTTCATGCGGTATGGTCGCTCTGCGCCCGTTCTTTAAAATATGGCGTGCAGGAGGTCATTCAAGATTGTATGGAGCGGGAAAAGGGCCAGTATGTGGGCGACGGCTGTTTTACCAGCCTGTCTTACGCGCTGCTCACAAAAGACTTTTCCATCATGGAAAAACTGATAGACGACGCATTGCGGTCACAGTTTGTAAACAAGGGCCTTTTAACGTGCACCACCTGTTCTTTTATGCAGGAAATAGCTGAATATCCGCTGATGCTGGTTATGCTGCTTTTCGCCCATTATCATATAAAAAAGGATAAGGAATTCATTGCACAGCGGTATGACGCACTGCTGGACATTTTAACATTTTATCAAAAATCCTACGGAAAAGCAGATGGCCTGCTCTATGATTTAGACAAATGGTGCGTGGTGGAGTGGCCGCAAAAATGGCGGGACGGCTATGACGTTGACTTGACAGAAGGACAGATTTGCCGCGGCACCCACAACGTGATAAACGCCTATTTCATTGGCGCGGCAAAAGCGCTGAACCGCTTAGCCTCCATTGTTGGAAAAAGGCCGGCTTTTGACACGGTGTTTTTAACAGACGCATATCGAAACGCTTTTTACGACCCGGCGCAGGGCTTTTTCTGCGACAGCACCGAATCCCGCCACATCTCGTTTCCCTCAAACGCCACAGCCTTGGCGTTTGGCCTTTGTCCGGACCGCGAATGCGAGGAGCGCATCATTCAAATGATGGACAAACGGCGCCTATCCGGCTGTATGCTGTTTATGACGTTTGCGGCCTTTTGCGGTCTGGTGCGGTGCGGCAGACGCGATTTGGTTTACGAGATGATGAAAGACAAAGGCGGTTGGCTCAGAATGATAAACGAAGGAGCAACCGCCACCTTTGAGGGCTGGGGAAAAAGTGAAAAACACAATATTTCTCTGTTTCACCTGTGCCTGACCTATCCGATTGTCTTTTTAACAGACTGGAATATGGAACAAATTTTTAAATAAAAAGGAGTATGCAGCATGTTTTCAGAAAAGTATGTTGGCGCAAATCAGCTAACGCAATCCATCAAAGGCGGCTTTTCCATAGTGCGGCCCCTGTCCGACAGGGACTATTGGGAGGGCATAAAGAAAACGGCATATCAGCAGGTGACAAACTACATAAACGGCATTGGCACGTTTGATTTTTCCCTGCCCGCCTCCATGTATCTGGATTTTGTAAGGAACGGAAACCGCACCCGGTATGAAGGCGTGTGCTTTGAAAGACGAAAGGCCCTTTCGGCATATGCCCTTTTAGAGGCCATGGAAAACAAAGGGAACTACACCGACAAGGTTTTGGATTTTACCTGGCTGATTTTAGAGGAAACCACCTGGTGTGTTCCGGCTCACGGTTATTTAAGGCCGGAGGCGGACGGGCTTCCCAATGACGAGCACCCCTGCCTTGACTTGTTCCAGGCGGAAACAGGATGTTTGCTGTCATTTGTGTTGCGCCTGTTTCAAGAAAAATTTGAACAAATCAGCAAAAACATTGTCCCTCGTATCAAACGGGAAATCGATATTCGTGTTATTGATAATTTTTTAATCCATGACGACTACTGGTGGCAGGGCTTTTTAATACGTAAAAATGAAGACGGCAAGCGCTATGTGGTGAACAACTGGAACCCGTGGATTTTGTCCAACGTGCTGCTGTGTGCCGCCGCTGTCACACCGCCGGGCGAACGGCTGCAAAGCTTGGTGGAAAAGGTTATGCGGTCCTTAGACAACTATGCAGACGCCTACCCGCAGGACGGCGCCTGCGACGAAGGCCCCAGCTATTGGAACAGGGCCGGCCTCTCCCTTTTAGACTGCGCCTATTTTCTGAACCAAATCACCGGCGGCTATGTAAACGAATTTGAAAATGAAAAAATAAAAAACACTGCCGAATATATCACAAAGGTGCACATTGGAAACGGCTTTTTTGTAAACTTTGCAGACTGCTCGCCCCGCCTTGCCGCAAATTACGGCACGATTTATAAATATGGCAGGCTTCTTGGCAGTGAAACAATGGTTTCATTTGCCAAAGAATGTTTTCGTCTTGACAAAAGCAATGCGTTTACCCTGTGGCAAATGCCCCGGGCACTTGAGCTTTATGAGGCAATGCCCGCCCTCTCACACCTTTCTGCGCCTGCCCGGGCCTTCCAAGACGTATATTTTTCCAGCACCCAGGTTATGGCCGCCCGGGAGCGGGACGGGGGCGACGGCCTGTTTTTGGCGGCAAAAGGCGGCCACAACGCCGAAAGCCACAATCACAATGATGTGGGCAGCTTTATTGTTTACAAAGATGCGGAGCCGTTTTTTATTGACCCCGCCCACGAGGCCTACTGCGCCAAAACCTTTTCTGACCAGCGGTATGAAATTTGGAATAACCAGTCCTGCTTTCACAACACCCCCACCATCGGCGGGAAAGACCAGCCGGCAGGAGCTGGCTTTAGCGCGTCCTGCGTTTCGTACGAAGCAAAAGAGGACGAAACCCGCTTTTCGCTGGACATAAAAAACGCCTATGAAAACAAAGACAAAATTCAAAAATGGAAACGAACGTTTACGCTGTCACGAAAAAACAAGGAAATCACCATAACAGAAGATTTTGCCTTAAACGCCCCTGAAAAAATCGTGCTGAACCTGATGACGGTCTGTGATGTAGCCGTAACGCCGCACGAACTGATTTTCACTGCAGACAGCGGCAAAACCCTGTCGCTGGCAGCCGACTTTTCAAAGTTTCACGTCATCTGTGAGCCGGTTGAAACAACCGACAGCAAACTGCTCAGCGATTGGGGAAAAGCGCCCACAAGAATTCGGCTGGAGTTAAAGACAGAAACAGATAAAGGCAAATTCACATTTACCATAAAATAAAACTGATCCCGCTTATATAAAGCGGGATCAGTTTTATTTTAAGCTTATTTACATTACTTAGCGTCTTTTTTGTATGCTCGCCTTTTTATTTAAGAAAAATTATCTCTTATCGCGTAGGAACCACGGAATTTCAACCTCACTTGGTGTCTGCTGAGCGGGCTTCTGTTCTGCCGGGCGCTGTGCTGCGCCAAAGGGCCTTGAGGAAAGCGAGCCGCCCTTTAAAGCCGGGTTGCCTGAAAACAGGTTAGAAGAATTTCTGTCTGCCGCGGCAGAGGAAACGCCTTCAAATCCGGTTGCAATAACCGTAATAGAAATTTCGTCTTTCATATCCGGGTCAACTGTTGCACCAAAGATGATGTTTGCGTTCGGGTCTGCAGCTTCCGTTACCATCATTGCCGCATTGTTAATCTCGAACAGGCCGAGGTCAGCACCGCCGGTTACGTTAATTAAAACGCCCCGGGCGCCGTCGATGGTGGTTTCTAAAAGCGGGCTGGAAATTGCCATTTTAACAGCGTCTTCCGCACGTTTTTCGCCGGACGCTTTGCCCACGCCCATGTGCGCAACGCCAGTGTCTTTCATAATGGTAACAACGTCGGCAAAGTCAAGGTTTACAACCGCGTTGCCGGTAATTAAGTCGGAAATACCTTTCACACCTTTTAAAAGAACTTCATCGGCCATTTTAAATGCGTCGATAAAGGTTGTGTGCTGGTTGGAAATTTGGAGCAATCGATCGTTCGGAATGGTTACAATTGCGTCAACAGCACCTTTTAAGGATGAAATTCCCTCCTCGGCACGCACCATTCTCTGTCTGCCTTCAAACAAAAACGGTTTTGTCACAATGCCCAGCGTTAAAATGCCCATGTCCTTTGCAATCTGTGCAACAACAGGTGCAGCACCTGTTCCCGTTCCGCCGCCCATGCCGGCTGTTACGAACACCATGTCGCTGCCGCTGATGGCCTGGGCAATTTCGTCGTAGCTTTCTTCTGCCGCTTTCGAGCCCATGTCCGGGTTCGCACCTGCGCCAAGACCTTTTGTTAATTTTTCACCTATCTGTATTTTTTGATTTGCCTGTGATGACAAAAGCGCCTGTTTATCCGTATTAATTGATACAAATTCCACCCCACCGAGACCTGCATCAATCATGCGGTTCACGGCATTATTGCCGCCGCCGCCGACACCAATCACTTTAATCTGGGCAACATTCATTGACCCGTTATCAAAATCGAACACTCCTGTTTCCTCCTCTTTCGTATGTAATCACAACTCGTTTATAGTATCAAATTTAATTACTATTTATTATAACATACTGCCGTATGGAATTACAAGTAAAAAATTGAATTTTCGCTAAATTTTTTTGTAAATTTTTTGTGTAAAACCACGACAGTCTGTCAATCTACGCCAGATTCTTTTTTCGCCTCGCTGCTTGCGCTGGCCTTTGCATCTTTGGTCTGGTCTGATTTTGTCTTTGCGCTCGCACTGGCGGAAGGCGATGCAGAGGTTTTCTTCCTGACAGAATCCTCGTCGTCCTCTTCCGGCTCCGACGATTTGCTTGGCTTGCTGCTAGGTTTAGCAGAGCTTCCCGACGTTTTTTGCGAGCTCTCCGAGCTGCTGTCTTCATCGTCTTTACTGTTATCATCAGAATCCGACTTTTTAGCATCCGAGCTGTCGTCTGTCTGATTGCCTGACGTTTTGTCGTCCCCGCCGATTATGCCGGTGTTGCCGCTTTCCTCCCATTTTCTCATTTCTTCCAGTTCGGCATCGGTATATTCCCCAAAATACCCCTTATCGGTGGTTAAATCCAAATAGCTTTTTTCCGTTTGCTGAACCTGCGGCAGAATTTGCGCCATCATTTTAATTTTGCGCTGAAGGCTTTCCGTGCTGTCAATGCTGCCAAACGTCACCTTCATGCCCGATTTCATAATCATAATAAAATTCGACACGTCAGAAACGCGGAACTCGTCAATGTCACCCCAATAATCTGTTTCATAAAAACAGCCGATTCGTTCTAAATTCATGTTTAAAATCTCGTCGTCAGACGTTTCTATTTTTTTTGCAGGCTCCGATTTAGTAACCTCAATGCCATAAATAATCGGCGCGGTTAAGCTGGTCACATCGTCGGTTTTTTCCAAAACCCTGCCCGCAACCGTTGTCACCACAAACTCCTGGGGCGTGTCGATTATAATGTCCTGCTTCGCCTCGTCAATCTCAATCACAATTTTTGCGGGAAACTTTCGTTTTATTTTTGCACTCTCTATGTACGCAACTGAGGCTAAAGCCTTTTCTGCTTTTTTCCTGCTGATTCGAAATACATTTTCGCCCTTTTCAATGCCCGAGGCCGCAATCACATCTTCTGCGGCAAGCAAGGTGTTGCCCGTTACAGAAATTTGCGTAATGCCAAAAATCGGCGTGAAAAGACAGATACACAAAAGCACAACTGCGGCGAACACGCTTAAAACAAAAATCCGCCGCTGCTTAATTCGTCGTTTATACCGTTCACTGCTGGTTTCCCTTTTCCTTTGCATGTTTGCTGCTCCTTTATCTGTAGCGTATAATATCCGCCCCCAACTGGGCAAGGTTTGCTTCAAAATTTTCATATCCCCGGTCGATAAATTCCGGCGTATTAATTACCGTTGTGCCGTCGGCCATTAAAGCTGCAATGACCAAAGCCGCCCCGCCGCGCAAATCTGAAGCATTCACCTCTGTGCCTGAAAGCCTTTCCGTGCCGCAGACAACCGCCACTCTGCCGTCTACGCTGATTTTTGCACCCATTCGGCACAGCTCCGGCACGGGCTTAAACCTGCTTTCAAAAATTGTTTCCGTAATGATGGACGTGCCGTCGGCACAGCACAGCATTGCTAAAAACAGCGACTGCGCGTCTGTGGGAAATCCCGGATAGGGCATGGTTTTAATGCTGCCCGGGGCCAAAAGCCGTTTCGGCGCCTTCAGCAGAACTGTGTCCTCTGTGGAGAAAAGATAGCACCCGCAGTCTGCCAAAACAGACAGCACCGCCGATATATGTTCCGGGCACATGTGCGTTACGGCGACTTCCCCGCCGGTTGCAGCCGCGGCGCAAAGATAGGTCGCCGCCACAATTCTGTCGGGCATAACGGTATATTGTGCGGGAACAAGCTCTTTTTTCCCCACAATTTTTATGGTGGAGGTTCCCGCTCCTTGCACATCTGCGCCCATGTTGTTTAAAAAGCAGGCCAAATCATCAATTTCAGGTTCCCGCGCCGCGTTTGAAATCACCGTTTCGCCGTCTGCCATTGCTGCGGCAAGCAGCAGATTTTCTGTTGCGCCAACGCTGGGGAAATCCAAGTGTATGATTTTTCCCGTAAGCTTTTCCGCCTTGCAGATTAAATATCCATGCTCCTCTTTAATTTCAGCGCCCAATTGCGCAAGCGTTTTCAGATGTAAGTCAATGGGCCTGGGGCCAAGCTCGCAGCCGCCGGGCGTGGATATTTTTGCCTCGTTGTTCCGCGCCAGCACTGCGCCCATGAAAATGACGGAAGAACGGAGCTTTCTCATCAAATGCTCCGGAATAAAGTTTCCCAGCGCACCGCTGGTGTCAACCGTCAATGTATTTCCATCGCGCGTAACTTTCGCGCCCAGGCTTTTTAAAATTTCAATGGTAATCACAACATCTGAAAAATCAGGACAGTTATGAATGATATGTACTCCTCCCACCATGACAGTTGCTGCCAAAATAGGAAGAACGGCATTTTTCGCGCCGTGAATTCTGACGTCTCCCGCAAGCGGGATACCGCCGTTTACGATTATTTTACCCAAAATGCGCACCTCCTGATAACGATTAAAAGTCATTACCATAGTATGCGCGCGGTAAGTTTTGGTTACTTTCGGGCAAGCTCTGCCACAATGTCGCAAATTCGTTTCGTGCCGTCGGTAATGGCAAGTTTTTTTGCCTCTTTGGACATTTGCATTCGCTTTTCCTGGTTAATAATCAGCGATTTTACCGTATCGGAAACAATGTTGTTTTGAATGTCACGCTCGCAAATCATCACCGCCGCACCGCGGTCTGCAATGGATTTTGCGTTATATTCCTGATGGTTGTGGGTCACGTTGGGCGACGGGATTAAAACCGACGGCCGTCCCAGCGCGCACAGCTCGCTGACAGTAATTGCACCGGAACGGGCAATGACCAAATCCGCCGCAGGAAGCACCACGTCCATGTTATAAATGTATGGGACGATTGCAATGTTGTCGCCCAGCTTGCTTTTGTCAATCTTTTCGTTTACTTCGTCAAAAAAACGTTCCCCGGTGCCGCCTAAAAGCCGAAATTCCACATTGTCTAAACAATTTACAATTTCAACCAGCGCCTCGTTAATGGTTCTTGCGCCAAGCGAGCCGCCTACCGTCACAATAAAGGGCCTGCCGTCAATTCCCAAAGTTTTTCTGGCTTCCTCATAAGACAAGTCCAGCATGTTTTCACGCAAGGGGTTTCCCGTTAATACGCAAACATTTTTGGCCTTTTCGCTGACATAGGAAATGGTGTCTTCAAAGCTCCCCGCCCCACAGTCTGCAAACCGTGCCGCCATTTTCACCGTCATGCCGGGGAACACATTCTGCTCGTGCACCAGCACCGGAATTTTCAGACTGTGGGCCGCAGACAGCACAGGAGCGCAGACGTATCCGCCTGTTCCCACAACAACATCCGGAGAAAATTCCCGAATCATTCGTTTTGCGTCGCCAATTGCCCGAAGATATTTCAGCGCTACCGTCACATTTTTTAGCGTCAGCTTTCGAACTAAGCCCTCAACGTCGATATATTTTATGTCAAATCCCTCTTTTGGAACAAGGGTTTTCTCCAAACCGGTTTCCTTGCCCACAAATAGGATTTCTGCGCCATATTCTTTTTTCATTCTTTTGGCTATGGCAATGGCCGGATTAATATGTCCCGCCGTACCGCCGCCTGAAATTAAAACTTTCACCTTAGACTAAACATTCCTTTCCGAATTACCGCAAATCTACCACCTGTTTTTTAAACTTTGATACGTTCAGCACCATTCCCATTGCCGCCATTAAAAATACCAGAGACGAGCCGCCGGCGGAAAAGAACGGAAGCGAAATGCCTGTTGTGGGAATCATTCTCGTCACAACGGCAATGTTTAAAAAGGTCTGAATGCCAACCAGCGAGACAATCCCTGTTACCAGCAGGCTTCCAAAAGTATCCGGCGCATTCATGGCAATTTTAATGCCCCGCCAGATTAAAATGCCGAACAGTGCAATTACAACAACCGCGCCAACAATGCCCAGCTCCTCGCACACAATGGCAAAAATAAAGTCGTTCTGCGGCTCAGATACATACATATATTTCTGTCTGGAGTTACCAAATCCAAGGCCAAACAGCCCGCCGGAACCGATTGCAAAAAGCGACTGAATAATCTGCCAGCCGTCGCCCTGACGGTCGGCAAAGGGGTCAAAAAACGTGGTCAGGCGGTCCATTCGGTACTGCTCCTTCATTGCAACGGCAATGAGGGCCGGAATGGCTGCCACAGAGGCCAAGGCAAAATGCTTTAATCTTGCCCCTGCAACCAGCAGCATGATAACCGCTACAAACCCGATGATAATGCACACGCTAAAGTGCGGCTCTAAAATTAAAAGCCCCAGCACCACCAAAAGCATGGCCCAATAGCGCACCAGATATTTAAACTCACGAATTTTGTCTTTCGTAACAGAAAGACTTGCGGCAAAATAAATAATGACTGCAATTTTTGCCGCCTCTGAGGGCTGAATGGTGAAAGAACCAAACCCCAGCCATCGCCTGGAACCTTTAATCGGCGTGCTAAACAACACCAAAATCAGCAGGGCAATGGTTACCATGGCAATGGGAAGCGCAAACTTTTTATATAGCCGATAGTCGAACTTCATGGTAAAAATCATAGCACCAACGCCTAAAACCGCCCACATTGCCTGTTTTTGAATAAAGTATAAGCCATTTCCATATTTTGCATTTGCAGATGGATAGCTGGCGCTGAATACCATAATAAGGCCAAATACCAGCAGCAGAATGACTACAGATAAAAATCCTACATCTACACTTGTTTTTTTTATCACAGCATGTTCCGAACTTCCGGCACGCCTAAGTTTTGCACCTCTCTGCGCCCTCGCCGCCATATTTGCATTCCCCGCTTTCAACAGCCCTTTGGCCAAGAATTAAAACACTACAATGTAACTGATTGCGCACAGCACAACCGTAACGAAAGAAAACAGCAAAACAATTTTTTTCTCGTTTAACCCACACAGTTCAAAATGATGATGAATGGGACTCATTTTGAATACGCGTTTTCCTGTGGTTTTAAACGAAACTACCTGTATCATAACAGAGAGCGTTTCAATTAAATAAATGCCCCCGGCAATAATCAAAATCAGCGGCATTTTAAGCCCGATGGCCCCAACCGCAATCGCCCCGCCCAAAAAGAGAGAGCCTGTGTCGCCCATGAACACCTTGGCGGGATTGGCGTTAAAGAACAAAAATCCCAAGCAGGCCGCCGCCACCGCGCCCATAAACACAGCGATAGAGGTGTTTCCCACTTTGATTGCACAAATCATAAAGAACAACGAAACAATCAGCGTCACAGAAGACGCTAAACCGTCTAACCCGTCGGTTAAATTTACGCTGTTCACGACAGCAAGCTGAACAAAAACCGCAAGGGGAATCGTCCAAAGCCCAATATCAATAGAGGCTTTCACAAACGGAACAACAATTTCTCCGCCAATGACCCCTGTGTGGCTCATAAACACAGTGACAACAACTGCCGCAATCAGCTGCGCCAAAAACTTTTGCTTTGAAGTAAGCCCCAAATTCCGTTTTTTTACCACTTTTATATAGTCGTCGGCAAAGCCGATGATGCCAAACAACAGCGAACCCACAACCAGGCTGATTTCTGTCACGCCAAAATTTCCTGAAATGAAATATGCGGCCAGCGACCCAAAAACCACCGCGCAAATAATGGCCAAACCGCCCATCGTGGGGGTGCCGCTCTTTTTCTGGTGCCAGGCAGGCCCCTCCTCGCGAATGCTCTGGCCAAATTTCAGCCTTGTAAGCAGCGGTATTAAAATCGGTGTTATAATAATGCATGCAAGAAGCGACAGTCCGCTTCCAATCAGCAAGGTGTTCAAACAACCAGCTCCCTTTTCCTAAGCTTCTTTAAAAATTATTTTTTAAAAATTCCGTTACACGCTCCAAGCCCATAACGCGGGAGGCTTTCACCAGCACCACGTCGTTTTCTTTAATGGAGGACGACAAATAGGGATAAATTTCTTCAACCGTATCAACAGAAATGATATTCATGCTGTCCATTCCGTTTTCAAAGGCTCCCTCTGCAATGAACCTTGCATTTTCCCCAACCGTAATTAAAAGGTCAATGCCGTTTTTTGTCACCTCTGCGCCCAGCTCCCGGTGCGCATTATAACTATATGCACCTAAAGCTGCAATATCTCCTAAAACCGCAACTTTTCTGTCCCTCCGTTTGGAAAGCACAGACAATGCCGCCGAAACAGAGGCGGGAGCCGCGTTATAGCAGTCGTTAATAACGGTGA
>ERZ773225.3531-NODE-3531-length-13910-cov-5.539949_pt1 | contig 13910 bp, 10 predicted proteins | sample MGYA00580993_ERZ773225 | MGnify/ENA primary metagenome ERZ773225 (study PRJEB29015, sample SAMEA2737748) | human gut metagenome | biome: human gut; feature: human-associated habitat; material: faeces | place: China | collected 2012 ... | reverse complement strand
GCGGCGTGGATAATGTGGCGGGGGCGGTCGCAGAGGAGCAGGAGCGGAAGCGTATTCCGCCGCGCCGCTGTGCGGATCGAACCGCGCCGCTATGCCAAGCGCCCGGCAGACCGCGACGAACAGCAGCCGCTGCGAGCGCAGGGCCTTCGTTTTTATGAGCGTGGATATGCGGTTTTTGGAATGCCGCTCAGTTTTCCCGCGTTCCGTCGCCGTGCTGCTCGCAGAAGCGGGCGAAGAAGGACGGGGCTTCGCCCGCTGCGTCGAGGTGCGAGAGGTCGGCGAAGCGGGACATGCGGAAGATGGCGGTGCCTTTCTCGCGTTCCTCTGTGGTGACGACGGTGACGCTGCTCGGCAGGGCCACCGTATGGTGCCAGAGCGTGACGGGCGAGCAGTCGAACAGGCGTGAGAGCAGCACGCACTCGACGCCGAAGTGGCAGAAGAGCAGCAGGTTTTCCGTGTTCGGCCGGACGGCGCGATAGAGATGGTCGCCGCGCTCGTAGCCGTGCTTCGCCAGCAGCGCGTCAAGGCCGTCCGTCACGGCGCGGTAGACCGGCTCAACGCCGGAATCCCGGTAGGCCGGAGCCTGCAGCCAGCGCTCGGGGTCGTAATACAGCGGCTCATGCGTCCAGGTCTTCGGTGGAAAGTCCCAGCCGAAGCCCTTGGGATTGTAGACCGGCGGGACCGTATAGCCCGTATCGAATTCGCGCAGCCACGGCAGGACCTCCGCCTCCTGACCGACGGCCCTGAGCGTCAGGGACGCGGTGTCTCTGGCCCTTCCGAGCGGAGACGTGTAATAAAATGCGTTCCGGATCTTAGACAGACGATGGCTTAAAAGTTCCGCCTCACGCCAGCCCTTTTCGGTCAGCGAGTCATGCTCGTAGTCCGGCTCCGCGTGCCGGATGATGTAGATGTTCATAGATGCGCCCCCTGATTTGCAGCTTTTTCTGCGCTATTGTAGCGCGGGATGGCGGGTTTGTCAAACGCCGGCTCCGTTTATTTCTGCGCCGTCCGGGCAGCGGCAAACGCGGCTGGACCAGAGCAAAAAAGCGGCTGGCAGCGCGTGGCTGCCAGCCGGGAAAACGGTTTTGCTGCACCGGCCGCTCCGGATCCGGCCGGTGCTCCGGTCACAGCAGCGCCGCCGGGTCGAGCGTGGAAAAATCCGGTGCGCTGGCCGCAATGTCCAGGTCGAGCGCGAGTGCGTAGATCGTCAGGATCGCATCCGTATAGGGCGTCGGCACGCCATAGCGGCGGCCGAGCTTCTGGATCGGGCAGATCCCGTACGGCAGGTCCTCGGTGAAGTGGCGATAATGCGTGGAAGGAGGCCCCATGCTGGTCTTGTAAGCTTTTACGTCCAATAACCCCTCAAGTAAATCGGTATAGCTTGCAGACCAGGCGTCGTTGACGATCTCTAGGCAGCTCTGCCCATGGATCCCCATCGCGCGGATGACGGCCATGCGCTCAGCGTCGATCTTTTCGATATACCCGACGCTGACCGGCGTTGCGTCGTCCGCGTAGAGATATCCTCACTGTGATGGCAAATCGCGCAATAGAGTTCGATCAGTTTGTTCACACCTTACTATCTCTCTTCTTGCGCTTTTTGTCATCTTTTTTCGGTTTCTACTATTGATTCGCATCAGAGGGGAAATCTTCGTAAATTGCTTGTTGGGGAAGCATCCCCAATCCCCTTTGAACGCCACCTGGGGTGACGGCTACGCATTCATTCTGAATACTTTTACTTACTGACTTCTGCGCAATTTGCATAGAAGTTCAATTTTCCATAAACGAAAAAATGAAAACATGGGAGAAGTTGTCTCTGATTATTTATGTGATGTATGGCAATCCACTTTTCCCAACATATTGTCGGGAAGCCTTGTGGGCAACTCGCCCACAAGTAACAAAAGTGGCAATACTCGGATACAACTTCATCCCAAGTTGGGTGAAAAACTTCGTGCCAACTTGGCACAAAGTTAAAAATGTAGGAAACAGAAAAACGAGAATCACTTCGACATAATTGGTGTAGAAGTTGAAGGGCTGAGCTTTATGCTTGTGAACGAATTGGACACAAGACAGTGCTTTTATTTTCTGAAAATCAACTTCGCCCCAAGTTGGGATGAAGTGCTACGGTGTAACTTGCACCAAAGTAAGATGTAGAGATTTTGTATTGTAAATTCCTGATGAGGTGTCTGAAATTTCATAAATGTCAAAATGACTTCTGGACAATTTGTCCAGAGGTATCATCATGCTTCAATTAGAAAATCAAAAAAATCCTTACTACAACTTACGGTAAAATGAAAATCTGCTATTAGCTGCCTGTTCTCAACTTTGGGATATGCTCTTTGGCTGAACTTGACAAGATTGCTTATTTCGACATTTCATGCTATGATAGCTACAGATGAAAATTAAATACTGCTTCATACAAGATTTTATTGATGGGCAAGCCCCATATTTATACAAACGTATTTTTAGTCAGTCCGAACTGTCGGAGCTGTTACATGGAAGCATCAAGTCAGATACAGAATCTTTTGTGTCTGTTATTGTTGCATCTGTGTAGCAGCTTTTTTCATTATCTGACTTTGAACCAAACTGGTCCGAGGTCAGAACCACAGATAGAAACGGAGGGAACTATTTGATTGCAGTAATTCACAGAGGACAAAAATTCAAAGAAACTATGGAAGCTTTTCAGCAGAAACGAGCAGAGTTTATCGCACAGGGAATCAGAAGTTTTGACGCAGAAACCTTGTATGTGTTTCTGGAATGGATTCGTGGCAACGGCCACAAACTTGATAGAATAACCGGGATGGCGGTATGATATGAGCGGAGGTGACTATCCATGAAGAGACAGAGAAAAATTGAAAAAGATAACCGTGGCGTTGCGATATACGCCCGCAAATCCCGTATCACCAACAAGGGTGACAGTATCGGTGTTCAGTTCAAACAATGTGCGGATTACGCCAAAAAGGAATTGGGATTGGATGAGGAGTACGAATTCTTACAATACGAGGACAAAGGACTCAGCGGATATTTTTCAGACAGACCGGATTTTCAGAGAATGCTGCATGATGTGCAGGACGGAAAAATCAAAGCAATCGTATGTTACAAACTGGATTGTGTCGGCAGAAAAACAGCCGACCTAATCCGCCTGATGGATTTCTTGGAAATGTACCATGTTAATCTCTTGATTTGCTCCAATGGTATCAATACTGCCAGCGGACTATATAAAATCTTTATTCAGATATTCGCTGTCATTGCGGAATTTGAAAGAGATACTCTGACAGAAAGAATTGTAGACAATATGATGGAACTTGCAAAGGACGGACGATGGCTCGGCGGCAATACACCGATGGGATTTACTGTCCGTCGTGTAACAACCGGAAGTGGTAAGGGAAAATCAGCATACAGCTACTTAGAAAGTCTGCCGGAAGAAAAACGCATGGTTCAGCGTTTGTATGAAATTTTTCGAACCACTCGCAGTATCCAGACCACTGCAAAACAGATGAATGAGGAAGGATTCCATACTCCTTCCGGTGCTGCATTTAACGCATCCACCACAAGACTGGTTTTGAGAAATCCCATTTATTGCACTGCTGATAAACGCAGCTATAATTATTTCATCGAACACGACGGCAATGTGTTTGGAGATATGACAGAGTTTGACGGAACTCACGGATTGTCGGCTTACAATAAAACCGACCAAGAAAAGTACGAGGGCAGCGACAGCACATTCATCTCTCCAAAATATGTTCAGACCATTGAAAGCAAGCCTGTTAGTGAGTGGATTATTGCGGTCGGAAGGCATGAAGGCTTTATTTCAAGTGAACAATGGATTGAAGTGCAGGAACTTCTGGATGCTATTGCAGAGAAATACAATCGCCCTCACAGAAAGACCAACGCATTGTTGGCAGGACTGGTGCATTGTCCTCACTGCGGCAGGCGATTGAGTGTGATTTCCGAGTCCGACCGTTGGACGAACGGAAAACCTCGATTCAAATATGTTTGTCCCGGCTATCGCAAAAAGGAATGTAATTTCAAAGCGGTAGACGGCGTTCTTCTGGATGAATTTGTGGTACAGCAGTTATCCGACCTGTCAGATGAAAACAGTGAGCGTTTCAAAGATATTCTCGAAATTAAAATCGAGGAGGTTCTTGAAAAATCACAGACAGTACAGGAGCACACCTTCATTAAAAAGAAACGTGACAAGCTGAAAGCGGATATTGCAGCACAGACAAGAAATCTGCGTGAAGCAGATGGCAATATCAAGCAATTTATTCAAGAGGATTTGCAAAATCTGGCTGAAGAACTGAGGGAAACGGAGCGGCAGCTTTCCAAACTGGATGATGGCAGAAAGAACAATATGATTGCCATCCGTGACTTGGAAATGACAAAGGAAAGGCTGCTCTCCTTTGCAGAATATGCAAAGGATGCGCAGCCGGAGGTTCTGGTCACTTTGATCCAGACGATTGTAGAAAGAATTTATATTGTGGATAAGGATGACGAGCGTTACTGCCATATCTTTATCAAGGGCTGTTCCGGAGAAGATTACACCGGCTTCTTCCAGACAGCCGGTTACATAGAGCAAAAAACTACCCCTGTGTGTGATTCAGAACAGTATTGCATTGTCAGCACATAGGAAACGTTTTCTGTTGTTTCTGTCTCTATGTCCAGTTTGCCTGTGTTCGATTTGTTCACTATGGTTTTTTCTTCACAAAAAAATGAGCCGGCCGTTTTCTTTTTCTGTCCGGCTTCCGTTCTTTTCTGCTCACTCGGGTCAAACGAACCTGCCGGGGCGCGGTCGCCCGGACAGCTCTCTTCCCGCAAAAGGTCCTGAACGGAGCCGCAGGGCAGCGGCCTTCCCTCTAAGCGGATATTTTGCCGAAAAATGGCATGGTGTTGGAGTGTGGGCGTGGATGGGGTGCATATTTTGTGCAGGGTGACGAAAATGGGTGGGTGGATTGCAAACATCTGCCAATAGCGGCGGCTGGACTTTTGTAGTATAATGCAGATATACTGCTCTGGGCGTTTGGCGCGGGGCAAAAATTAAGGGAGGATACTATGAAGAAACTGATCGCGCTTCTGCTGGCAGTATGCATGGTACTGGGTCTGATGACCACGGTATTCGCAGCAGATGAGAAATCCAACGACATTGTGATCCTACATACCAACGACGTTCACTGCGGTGTGAGCGACGGCCTGGGCTATGCCGGTGTTGCGGCGTACAAGGCCGAAATGGAACAGACGCACAGCTATGTCACGCTTGTTGACTGCGGCGACGCGGTGCAGGGCGCGCCCATCGGCTTGCTGTCTGCCGGCTCCTATCTGGTCGACATCATGAACGAGGTCGGCTATGATTTCGCGACCTTCGGCAACCACGAATTCGATTACAAGCTCCCTCGTCTGGCCGAGTTGACAAAACAGGCCAAATATCAATACCTGTCCTGCAACTTCAAGTACATCGGCAAGGGCACGAGTAACGTCGCCTACAAGCCGTATGAGATCGTGGACTACGGCGGGACAAAGGTTGCCTTCGTCGGCATCACCACGCCGGAAAGCTTCGAGAAGTCCACGCCTGCCTACTTCCAGGATGATAACGGCAACTTCATTTACAGTTTTTCTGAGGACAAGGATGGTTCTGCTCTGTATAAGACTGTCCAGACAACCGTCGATGCCGCAAAGGCCGAAGGCGCAAAGTATGTCATAGCCATTGCCCACCTCGGTATGGACGGCACGACCGAATATTGGACCTCCGAGGCGGTCATCCAGAATACCACCGGCATCGACGCCATGCTCGACGGCCATTCCCATGAGGAATACAGCAAGACCGTTGCCAACAAAGACGGTGACAACGTCGTGTTGGCGCAGACCAAGACCAAGCTCGCCAACCTCGGCAAGCTGACCATCTCTGCCGACGGCAAGATCACCTCCGAGCTGATTTCTGCTAAGGATTACACGAAGAAGGACGAGCACATTACCGAGTTTATCACCGGCATTACCGACAAGTTCTCTGCTGAGCTGGACAAGGTCGTCGGCAAGAGCGAGGTCGATCTGCCCGACTCTGATGAAAACGGCAAGCGTCTGGTCCGCAATTCCGAAACTGCACTCGGCGATCTTGCCGCTGACGCTTTCCGTATCATGATGGACGCCGACATCGGCATCATGAACGGTGGTGGCCTGCGTGCGGCAATCCCGGCAGGTGACATCACCCTCGGAACGCTGTTCAAGGTATTCCCGTGGGGTAACCTGCCCTGCAAGGTCGCCGTGACTGGTCAGACCATTCTGGATATGCTTGAGCTTGGCGCAAGCAAGTATCCGAAGGAGAACGGTGGCTTCCTGTCCGTTTCCGGCCTCAAGTACACCATCGCCTACGGCGTTGCTCCCTCAATCGAGACAACTGATCAGGGCGAATTCGTCCGGGTCACTGGTGCGCGCCGCGTGACCAACGTTCAGGTCCTCAACAAGGCGACCGGCAAGTATGAGCCGATCAACGTCAAGAAGGTTTATACTCTCGGCGGCATCGACTATACGATCGTCTACGGCGGCGACGGCTTCTCGATGTTCAAGGATGCAAAGGTCATCACCCCCGCAGACGCAAAGATGACCGAATCCAAGGTAATCCTGTCCTACATCGAAACCAAGCTCGGCGGCGCGATCGGCGATGAATATGCCAAACCGCAAGGTCGTATCTCCTATGTCCGCTACACCGACGTTGCAGATACTGCATGGTGCGCAGAGGCGGTCAACTACGTTTCCGATAAGGAACTCATGAAGGGCGTCGGCACTGGTTTCGACCCGAACGGCGCTCTGACGCGCGGGATGCTTGTGACGGTCCTGTACCGCATGGCGGGCTCCCCCAAGGTCGAGGGCAAAGTCAGCGAGAAGTTCTCCGACTGCACGGACGGCAGCTGGTATGCCGACGCCGTTCTGTGGGCCAGCGCGAACAAGGTCGTCGACGGCTATGAGGACGGCACGTTCAAGCCCACCAAGTCCATCACCCGTCAGGAGATGGCCAAGGTCCTCTACGGCTACGACAAGATCGGCGGCAAGACGGCTGAGGGCATCACCGAAAAGCTCACCTACACCGATCTCGATGCCATCGCCGACTGGGCGCTCGAGGCTGTCACCTACTGCACGGCTGAGAAGTATCTGGCCGGTTCCAACGGCGCGTTCAGCCCGAAGGGCACCGCGACCCGCGCCATGGGCGCCAAGGTGCTCATGAACATGACGAAGGAAGCTGCATAAGCGCCTTCTCCCGCATTTCCCGTTTCCCCCGGGGCCTTCGGGCTCCGGGGGAAATTTTTGTCTTGACAGCGTAACAATGTTATGCTAATATACGACCGTAACATTGTTACGGAAGGAGGCACGGAATTGGAAGAGGAGCTGATCTCCAAAAAGGAGCTGCTGGAGCAGTACCAGATCTCCTACGGAGCGCTGTACCGCTGGAAGCGGATGGGGCTGATCCCGGAGGGGTGGTTCCTGCGGCGGTCCGCGCCGACCGGGCAGGAGACCTATTTCCGGCGCGCGCAGATCTGCCCGCGCATCGAGCTGATCCTGCAGAGCAAGGACCGCGTCTCGCTCGAGGCGCTGGCCGCGGAGCTGGCCGGACAAAAGCAGGCAGCAGCCGAACGGCGAACGCTGATACTGGAAACAAAATACGGAACGAAAACCTATCCCCTCGACGAGCTTCTGCATTTGTATCTTGCCGAGGGCGCACAAAGAACGGATATTCTGGAGCATCTGAAGGAGGAAGTCTTATGAACGAACACATCGATATGAAAATTTCCGGCTCGAGCACCATGCCGGGCGGCGAATACGGCAGCGTCTCGATCAGCGGCGCGGGCAAAGTCAATGGCAGCCTCAAATGCGAGGAGCTGCACTGCTCCGGCGCGGCGAAGGTGCAGGGCGACGTGGACTGCGCGGGCGAACTGCACACGAGCGGCGCGGGCAAGATAGCCGGGAGCGTCCGCTGCGGCAGCCTGTCGGCCTCGGGCGACTTTTCCGCGCAGTCGGTGCAGGTAGAGGGGCTTGCGTCCGTCTCCGGTTCCCTGCGGACGGAGCGGGCGCTTACGGCAGACGAGCTCAGCGCGTCCGGTTCTCTGGAAGCGCGCAGCATCCACTGCCGGGCGTTCCGCGCCTCCGGCGCGTGCCGGGTCAGCGGGGATATCGAGGCGGAGACGGCAGCTTTGAGCGGCGCGGTACAGATCGGCGGACTGCTGAACGCGGAAACGGTCGAGATTTCAACGAACCCCGCGGTGCACATCCACGCCATCGGCGGCGGAACCATCCGCGTGCTGCAGAAGGACACGACGACGTTCCTCGGCATCTTCCGCACGAGCCCCGGCCGCGCGCGCATCGGCTCGATCGAGGGCGACGATATCGAGCTGGAGAATGTCGAAGCCGATATCGTCCGCGGCAAATACGTCCGCATCGGGCAGGGCTGCCGCATCGGGACAGTCGAATACGGCGAAAATCTGGAGGCCGAGCCCGGCACCGTCAGCCGCAGCACGCAGACCGGCGCGAAATAAATATCAATTCCGCGGGAAAATGTAAATATTTCTTAACTTTTCTTCAAATGATTTGATTCCTGCCGCGATCTGTGATAGAATGCATTCGTATGTGAATTTCATGATAACACGATAACTGGAGAGATTCGATGTCACAGGTCAAATTATTCAGCTCGTCCGGCGGCGCGCGGGTCGCCAAGCGCTCCGGCCGGCAGAAAAAGCAGAAGGTCAAAAAGCCTCTGAAGACGCTGGCCATCTGGCTGCTCGTCATCCTCTGTCTGGAAGGGCTGTACTTCTTCTGTATCTATACCAACAATTCGTTCGTCAAGAAATGGCGCACGATCTACATCAACACCGCCATGGATACCATGCGGCACCAGTGGCTGGCGACGTATTTCATCCCCAAGGACGTGATCGACGAGGTCCGGTACGAATACGGCCTGGTCAAGGCCGGAACCGTCGGCAAGGAATCGACCTGGGGCCGGACCGATCCGGCGCCCGCGGACCAGACGCCGTCGACATCCAATGACAACATCGTCACCCTCGACCCCAACGTCACGCATGAGACCGACCAGCCGGACGCCGAGGAGCTGACGCAGGAGGAGCTCGAAAAGCAGGCGGAGGAGAATTTCTATTCCGTCTTCTGGGAGCTTGACCGGACCTCGATGGAAACCTATCTTGCCGAGCACCCTGACACGCTGGCCAACGGCTGGGAGCATATTTACATCAACGAAGCCGGGTTCGACGACAAGGGCACGTCCATCCAGTCGACCTTCGGCGAGCAGGTGCTGGCCATCGACGCGTATAACGGCGTGCTGCTGCTGCGCATCTCCGGCAAGGGCTACCGCGGCGTACTGGCCGTGGGCAAGGACCCGTCGCGGCTGTCTATCGAGATGGCCACGACGCTCGGCACCGCCGGTCAGCTCTCCGGCACGATCGCCGAGGCGCACAACGGCGTGCTGGCGATGAACGCCAACGGCTTCCTCGACCCGAACGGCGCGGGCAACGGCGGTCTGCTCGCGGGCTATACGATGTCCAACGGCAAGGCCTACGGCGACCACTTCTCCGCCTACGCCTACAAGCGCATCGAGCTGCATGAGGACGATCTGTTCTACATCAAGGACGCGCTGTCCCCCGTCAGCGAGGACTGCACCGACGCGGCGGAGTTCACCCCCGCGCTGATCGTCGACGGCAAGAAGATCATGGACGATTACTGGACCGGCGAGCAGCCGCGCGCCTGCATCGGCCAGAGCGAGAAATACGAGATCCTGATGCTCGTCATCGAGGGCCGGTATCCGCTCGAGGGCATTCTCGGCACGAGCGTCAACAACTGCTCCGAGATCCTGCTGCAGCACAAGTGCATGCAGGCCATCAACCTCGACGGCGGCTCGAGTGCCATGCTGTGGTTCGACGGCGAGTACGTCACGCAGTCGTCCTCCTCCCCCCTGCGCTACACCGGCGGCCGCCCGCTGCCGAACGCATGGGTCTATAAAAAGGCAGAGTCATAAAAGTAACCCCCCGGGCGATACGTCCGGGGGGTTTGTCTATGCCTTCCCCTATGAGGGGAAGGTGGCACGGCGAAGCCGTGACGGATGAGGTGGGGCAGTGCGTCTACGCGACGCTGTCCACCTCATCCGTCGCCTGCGGCGACAGCTTCCCCTCATAGGGGATACCATGCCCGCTGCGGCGGGGTTCACCTCTCAGGCCCTTCGGGTCAGCGCCCCTTGACAAGGGGAGGCCTTTGGGGTGCGGATTCTCAAAGGCACTCTGGAAAACCGGCACCTCTGCGAGTCCCTCTGCGTATGCTGGCGCAGAGGGGGGATCGATATGTGTGTGAAAACGGAGCAGCTGGGGCTGGTGCTGTTCGGGGCGGGGATCGGGCTGCTGGTGTCGTTTGCGCTGTGCGGGTGGTTTCTGCGGGTGTTGGTGGCCATCATTCTGATCGTGCTCGGACTTTTGCTGCTGAAATGAACATATCCTTGTCCGGCTCCGCGTATAGATATCCCAGAACATACAAGGAGTTGAGACTATGGAGCTTGCATTCGAACAAAAACAGCGTTCCTGCCTGAAGCGCACGGCGCATCTGTCCCTCGCGCAGGAGCAGACGCAGGAGCTCATCATACCCGACGCCATGCCCGACGCCGCCCGCACGCTCATCTGCTACGCCGAGCCGGAGCTGCAGAGCAAGACCAGCCGCGCCGGAAGTCTGCTCGTGACGGGCAATCTGCGCGCCTCCTGCCTCTATGCCGACGAGGCGGGCGGATTGCAGCTGCTCACCACCGACGTCCCGTTCACCCTGAAGCTGGAAAGCAGCGACCTGCAGGAGCTGACGCAGTCCGTCGTCCGCTGCTCGGTCCGCAGCGCCGACAGCCGACTCATCAACTCCCGCAAGGTCCTGCTGCGCATCAGCGTGCTGGTCCAGGCGGACGGATATGAGCCGTGGACGGAGGAGGTGCGCGTGCTGACCGACGCGCCTGCCTGCCTGCAGCAGAAGACGCAGTCCTATTCCAACGCCGTCCCGGTCGAAACGGCCGAGCGCGCCTTCCAGGTCAGCGAGGAGCTGAACGTGCCGGAAGGGCGGGCGAAGATCGTCCGGCTGGCCGACTGCATGCTGCAGCCGGTCGTGACGGAGCAGAATCTGGTCGGCAGCAAGGCCGTGATGAAGGGCACGGCCAATCTGCAGCTGACCTATCTTGACGAGCAGAATGAGCTGCGCACGCTGAGCCTCGCCGTGCCCTTCTCCCAGTACTGCCAGCTGCAGGGGGACTATGAACAGAACGAGGACGTGGAGACCGCCCTGCTCGTGACCGGCGTGCAGCTCGAGCCCGTCGACACTGAGACCGGTCAGAAGCTGCTCTTCGGCGCGGGGATCCTCGCGCAGTGCACCGTCATCCAGCCGCAGACGCTCACGCTCTGCGAGGACGCCTATTCCACCCGCGGCGATTTCCAGCCCCAGTGGCAGGAGCAGGAATACAGCATGCGCCTCGACGCGCAGACCCTGCGCGAGCCCATCCGTCCGTCCTTCCCGGCGCAGGCGTCCGCCGTGCTCGACTGCCGCGTCTATCCCGACGCGATGGCGCTCGAGCGCACGGCAGACGGCGTGATCGTCCACGTGCCCCTGCGCGCGGACACGGTCTACACGGACGCGGACGGCGCGGTGCAGTCCGAATCCTTCCGTACCGAGGTCAGCTGCAAGACCGCACTGGACGAGGACTGCGCCTGCGAGGCCGTCTTCCAGCTCCAGCCGGAGGGCTATGCCGCGGCCGGCAGCGGTGCGGTCGAGCTGCGGTACGACGCGGTGTTCCAGCTGCAGTCGTTTGCCAAGCAGAAGCTGCAGAACCTGGTGGGCGGCACGCTCGATCTGACGCGGCAGCCGCGCGCGGAGCGCGCATCGGTCGTCATCCGCCGCACGGGCGCGCAGCAGCCGCTGTGGGACCTTGCCAAGCGCTACAGGACCACGGCGCAGGCCATCCAGACGGCCAATCATCTGACGCAGCCGGAGGTGGAGGCCGGAAGGCTTCTCCTCATTCCCATGTAAGGCAGAGGAGGCGGACTATGGAACACAGATCGATCTATGAGCAGATCGCCGGGCGCACGGACGGCACGGTCTATATCGGCGTCGTCGGCCCGGTGCGGACGGGAAAATCCACATTCATCAAGCGCTTCATGGAGCAGCTCGTGCTGCCGAACATCGAAAACGTCTACGAGCGCGAACGCGCCACCGACGAGCTGCCGCAGTCCGGCTCCGGCCGGACCATCATGACCGCGGAGCCGAAATTCGTTCCGAATGAGGCCGCGCGCATCAGCCCCGACGGCAAAACGACGCTGCGCGTGCGCCTGATCGACTCCGTGGGCTACATGATCCCCGGCGCGGTCGGCGACACCGAGGACGGCAAGCCCCGCATGGTCACCACGCCCTGGGCTCCGGAGGAGCTGCCCATGGCGCAGGCGGCGGAGCTCGGCACCAAAAAGGTCATGGAGGACCACAGCTCCCTCGGCGTCGTCGTCACGACAGACGGGACCGTCACCGATATCCCGCGCGAGGACTACCGCGAGGCCGAGGCCCGCGCCATCACCGACATGCAGAAGACGGGCAAGCCCTTCGTCGTTCTCGTCAATACGCAGAGCCCCGGCGCGGCTCCGGCGGAGGCCCTGTGCGCGCAGCTGCGCAGCGAATACGGCGTGCAGGCCCTCGCCATGGACTGCATGCACATGCAGACGCAGGACATCGGCCGTCTGCTCGAGGCCGTCATGTACGCCTTCCCGGTGGAGGAGCTGCGCTTCTTCCTGCCGAGCTGGGTCCGGGCGCTGCCGGACGGCCATCCGGTCAAGGCCGCGCTCTACGACGCCATGCTCGAGCGCGCGGGCGCGCTCACCAGCCTCAGCGAGGCCGAAAGCGTCCTCGGGACGCTGCAGGAGCTCGAGCCGGTCGACGAATTCCGCGTGCGCGAGGTCGACCTCGGCACCGGCACGGTCAGCTGCGAGCTGCATCTGCCGCAGGCGCTGTTTTACGAGGAGCTGTCCCGGCAGGCCGGGGTGGAGATCGCCGATGACGAAGCCCTTCTGCAGATGCTGCAGGAGCTGGTGCAGACGAAAAAGCTCTACGACAAGGTCCAGACCGCGCTCGAGCAGGTCAAGGCCACGGGCTACGGCATCGTCATGCCCGGCGCGGAGGAGCTGAAGCTCGAAAAGCCGGAGATCGTCAAAAAGAACGGCAACTACGCCGTCAAGCTCCGCGCCAGCGCTCCGTCGATCCACATGCTGCGCGCGCAGATCGAAACGGAGATCAGCCCCATGGTCGGCGGCGAGCAGGAATCCCAGCAGCTGATCGACTATCTGCTCGGCGAATACGAGGAGGACACCGACAAGCTCTGGCAGAGCAACATCTTCGGCAAGTCCCTCTATGAGCTCGTCTCCGAGGGCGTCACCGCCAAGATCATGCGCATGCCGGACGACGCCCGGCAGAAGCTCACCAAGACCCTCGGCCGCATGATCAACGAAAACACCGGCGGCATGATCTGCATCCTGCTGTAAAAGGCTCCCCTCCCAGGGAAGCTGACTGAAAGGTCGTCGCAAATTTGCGACTGTCGGATGCCTCCGGCGGCCCTGTCTTTTCTCTCGCAAGAGAAAAGATAGGGGAGAAAAGAGTGCTTGGGGACGCGGGGGTTGTACTGCAGTGCGATTCAGGCAGGAAACCAATTTGAAGACTTCTGCAATCGCATTGGGTCACAATACGTGCGCTTTGGTACGCGCCGCCCGTCGGTGTGGGTATCGAATTTGTTTCTGAGTGCCTTTGAATGGGTGAAGTCAATAGAAGGGTGCTTTCGAAATTTGCTGAATTGTACGTATTCGCACCGCCCCTTGGCTCTCCCTCTGGGAGAGCTGTCGCCGCAGGCGACTGAGAGGGTTTTGGCA
>ERZ773225.3519-NODE-3519-length-13940-cov-2.707886_pt1 | contig 13940 bp, 12 predicted proteins | sample MGYA00580993_ERZ773225 | MGnify/ENA primary metagenome ERZ773225 (study PRJEB29015, sample SAMEA2737748) | human gut metagenome | biome: human gut; feature: human-associated habitat; material: faeces | place: China | collected 2012 ... | reverse complement strand
AGGAACGGCAAAATTTTTTACACTTCTATTACTTCTTTATCACACATAAGCAAAGGCGGCGGGGTTCTACGCGATCACGATAGACGCGGAAACATACGAACAGGACACGGGATATTACCACGTTCCCGTTGAAATCAAGTATATGGAGGTATGACACATGGCAACAATCGGTTTGCGCGATCTTTACCGCGCACCCATCACGATCGGCACGTCCGGCGCGGAGGAATACGGAACGCCCGTGCGTATGGCGAAAGCTATTTCGGCGGAGCTTTCCGTTGAAGTCGCCGAAGCGATCCTTTACGCCGACGACGGCGCGGACGAAGTTGTAAAAGAATTCGTATCCGGAGAAATCACGCTGAACGTGAACGATCTTCTTCCGGCTGATCTTGCCGCCCTGCTTGGACAGAAGCAGGACACGGACAAGGTTGTTTACGGTTCTGACAGCGACGAAGCGCCCTATACCGCAATCGGCTTCCGCGCGAAGAAGGCGGGCGGAACGTACAAGTACATTTGGCTTTACAAGGTCAAATTCGCGATCCCCGATGAAAACTACACCACGAAGGGCGACAGTATCGAATTTACTACGCCGGAGATCGTCGGACAGTTTATCAAGCGTTCCGACGGATTGTGGAAGGCTGAACACGTCGCAGAGCCTACGAACAGCGTGGCGACGGCTTGGTTCACTTCCGTTCGTGAGCCTAACAACGCGGGCAGTTAATCAAATATCGAAAGGAGGAACGGCGGGAAGTCTGAAAAGGCTTCCCGCCTTATTCTGCTATGAGCGCAATTAAAGACGGACGTTTCCCGATCATGCTGGACAAGGAAAGACACCTTCTTTTCAGTCTGAACGCGATCGACGAAATGCAGGACAAATTCGGCGGCTTCGATCGCCTTGATACCGTGCTTTCCGGCAAGGACAGCATTAAAAATCTTCGCTGGCTTCTGACCGTGCTTTTGAATGAGGGCGCGGCGGACGACGAAGAACCGCTTACCGAAAAACAGGTGGGCAAGCTCATTCATACGGGCAATTTTGCCGACGTGAAAGCGGCGATCTTCAAGTCCTTTTCTATGGGCAACAACGGAACGCCCGAACCGCCCGAACGGGACGAAGAGGAAGAGGACGACGAAGAGGACATCGAAAAAAACGCAACAGCGGGCAAGGAATAATCGACCTTGCCCGCCTTCTTTATATCGGCGTAACGCTTCTTCGCTGGAGCGAAGCCGAAGTATGGCGCATGACACCGTATAAAATTTTGACGCTTTTCAAAATTCATCGTGAATTCAATCCGGATCGTTTCAAGCCCGTTCCGAAAGAAGTTGATATTGACGACGTGCTGGGAGGGATATAAATGGCGAAAGAAGAGCAGATCAAAACATCAATCGACCTTACAGGCGAAAAAGAGTATCGCGCCGCTTGCACTAACATAAATTCTTCCCTTCGCGAAATCGGATCGGAAATGAAGCTGACGACGGCGGAATTCGCCGACAACGCAGACAGCGTGGAAGCGCTGACCGCAAAACAGAAGCTATTACAAAAGCAGTTCGACGAACAGGCGAAGAAAGCAGAAGCGGCGGAAAAGGCATTGAAGAAAATGCGCGATAACGGTATCGAACCGACAAATCCCGCATATCAGAAAATGCAAACAAATCTGAACAACACCAAAGCCGACATGGTGAAAATTCAAAAGGAAATCGACGACACTTCTAAAAAGCTGAAAAGCTCAAAGGTGGATTGGGAGAGCGTCGGCGAAACCGTCGGCAAAGCAGGAAAGGCGATCGGCGCAGCTTGCGCGGCTATGGGTGCGGCGATTGCGGCGGCGGGTGCGGCATTCTTCGGGCTTGCCGAAGAAACACGCGAAGCCCGCGAAAACATGGGTAAACTTGAAACCAGCTTCACGACGGCGGGACATTCGGCAGAGGACGCGAAAAACACCTATACGGAGTTGTACGGCGTTCTTGGCGACGACGGACAGGCAACGGAAGCCGCCGCGCACCTTGCGAAGCTGACTACGAACGAAAAAGAGCTTTCGGACTGGACAAACATTTGCACGGGCGTTTACGCGACATTCGGCGACAGCTTGCCGATTGAAGGCTTGACCGAAGCCGCGAACGAAACGGCAAAGACGGGATCAATCACGGGCAATCTGGCCGACGCGCTGAATTGGGCGGGCGTTTCCGAAGATGATTTTCAAGCCAGCCTTGACGCTTGCACATCGGAGCAGGAGCGGCAAGCCCTTATCACGTCCACGTTGAACGGGCTTTATTCAGAAGCGGCGGACAAGTACAGAGAGGTAAACGGCGACATTATCGACGCGCAGAAGGCAACAGCAAATCTGAACAGCGCTATGGCGGCGCTGGGCGCGATTGCTGAACCGATCATTACAAAGCTGAAACAGCTTGCGGCGGAGCTTTTGCAGGAAATAACGCCGTTCGTCGAGCTTATCGGAAAAGGCTTGACGGGTGCGCTTTCCGGTGCAGAGAGCGCGGCGGAGGACTTCACAGACGGCTTGCTGGGTATGGTTACGTTCGCGATCGAAAAGCTAACGGAAATGTTACCGACCTTCCTTGAATTCGCGGTGAAGATGATCGCGAATATCGCTACGGGCATAGCTCAATCGTTGCCGACGCTTGTTCCTTCGCTGGTTCAGCTTGTAACGGACATCGTGCAAGTTCTGATCGACAATATCCCGTTGCTGATCGACGCGGCTTTACAGCTTGTAACAGGGCTGGCGGAAGGCATTATAAACGCGATCCCCGTTCTTGTTGCGGCGCTTCCGCAGTTGATAACCAGCTTGATCGACGGTTTGCTTTCCGCAATCCCGCAGATCATTCAAGCGGGTATCGACCTTCTGACGGCGTTAATTACCGCCCTTCCGGAGATCATCACAACGATTGTTGAAGCGATCCCGCAGATCATTGAAGGCATTATCACGGCGCTTACGGAGAACATACCGCTTATCATTCAAGCGGGCATTGATCTTCTTGTCGCGCTCATACAGGCATTGCCGCAGATTATAACGACGATCGTTCAAGCGATCCCGCAAATCATAAGCGGCATTGTAAACGCGCTGATCGGCAACATCGACCAAATCATTATAGCGGGCGTTCAGCTTTTCGTGGCGCTCATTCAGAATTTGCCGACGATCATAGTTGAAATCGTGAAGGCAGTTCCACAGATTGTTTCCGGCATTGTGCAAGCGTTCGCGTCGCTGGGCGGCGAAATGATAAACGCGGGCGCAAACCTTCTTCACGGCTTGTGGGAAGGTATCAGCGGGGCGGCTTCGTGGTTGTGGGAAAAGGTATCCGGCTGGGCTTCGTCCCTTGTTTCGGGTATTAAGGACTTCTTCGGCATTCATTCCCCGTCAACGGTATTCGCTGAAATCGGCGGCAACATGGCGGACGGCGTGGGCGTAGGCTTCACCGACAACATGGGCGGCGTTGAAGGCGATATGACCGCCGCAATGGGCGGAGCGGGCGCGCTGACGGCGGCGGAAGCAGTAAACGCCGTGAACAACGGCATTATTGCGAACATTGAAGGCTTGTCCGGAGCGGTGAACGCGATCGTCGAGCGGGTTATTACCGGACTGACGGCGCAAGCTCAACGTTTCAATCAAGCCGGACAGGACTTCGACAAGAACATAGCTTCCGGCATGGTGGCGGGTATCGTGCAGATCACGCAGAAAGTACCGCAGATCGCGCAAAGCATTATTACCGCATTCACGGCACAACATCAAAAGTTCGTAACCGAAGGAACGAACATCGACAAGAGCATAGCGCAAGGAATGATCGCGGGTATCCCGCAGATCACGGGCAAGGTTGCACAAATTATTCAGCCCGTTATTACCGCGCTTCGCTCTTACGTATCGGAGTTCACGGCGGCGGGCGAAGAGATGGTGCGCGGCATTTGGCGGGGCTTTCAAAATATGTCCGGCTGGCTTGAAAGCCGTGTCCGCTCTATGATGAGGGATATTGTGGCGGCGGTTGAAGAGGAAATGGACATCAATTCCCCGTCGAAGGTTTTTGCCCGTATCGGTTCGTACATGGCGCAGGGCTTGGGCGAAGGCTTCGCCCGCGAAATGCGCGACGTTGAAAGTTCGATCCGGCGCGAAACGTCGAACGCCGTTCCGGAATTCCGTTCCGGAGAGGGACGCGACACGCGCGGCGGCGGTACGCCTTCCGTTGAAGTCGTGCAAAACATCTATGCGAACGAAACGAGCTACGCCGAACAGCAAAGACAGGCGGCGCGGCAGTTCCGGCAGATTGCGCGGGAGGTTATGGCATGAGGACACAAGAAAAATTGATCTACACGAACGAGCGCGGGGAAAGCATAGAGTTTTCCCCCGCTTCTTCGTATCACGTAAACTTCAAGGACGTTACCGGACTTTCCGACGTGCGGAACGCTATTTACAGCACCAACAGCATGGGGCAGGACGGCGACACATACTTGGGGTATCGGATCGAAAGCCGCGATATTGACATCGTGGGATACATCAAGGAGCGGGACAAGCAAGCGGCGCAGAACCTACGCCGGAAGCTGAACCGCATATTAAATCCGCAGTACGAAGCAACGTTGACGTATGTTTTCGGCGACTTCCGACGGGTGATCGGGTGCAAGATCGACGACGCGCCGATCTTCAAGCGAAAGCCGATCTTCGAGCAATTCACGGTTAGCTTGTCTTGCCTTAATCCCTTTTGGAGAGAGGAAACGGAAACACGCGAGGACATAGCACCGTCGATCGGCGGCTTTGAATTCCCCGTTCCGGACGGGCTGGAGCTTTACGACGGCTGGGAAATCGGCTATCGCCAGCCGTCGCTGATTGTGAACGTCTACAATTCCGGCGACGTGAAAAGCGGTATCCGGATCGAGTTCCGCGCGATCGGCGCGGTTACAAATCCCGTATTGCTGAACGTCGATACACGGGAGTTTATCAAGCTGAATATTTCGCTTGTAGCGGGCGACGTTTTAACCGTTTCCACGGGCTACGGTGAAAAAGCCGTGAAGCTGAACCGTGGCGGCACGATTACAGACGCGTTCCGCTATCTCGACGTTGATAGTTCGTATTTGCAGATCGCCGTGGGCGACAATCTCTTCCGTTATTCAGCGGACGCGAACGCCGAAAATCTCGAAGTTTCGATCTATCACAATAACTTGTATTTGGGGGTGTAGCGCGGTGGAATTATACGTTTATAGCCGCGATATGACACTTCAAGGGATCGTCGAAAAGATTTCGTCCTTGATATGGACGCGGCGTTATTGGAGTTGCGGCGAATTCAAGTTGCTTGTTCCCTTCACGGAGGAACACGCCCGCTTGCTGGTGAAGGAAAATATCATCATCAAGCGCGGCGGCAACGAAGCGGCGGAAATCCGCTATATTCACATCACGAAGAATTCACAGGGCATGGAGGAAATAGAGGTTCAAGGCAAGTTCCTTCTTTCGTGGATCGGCAAGCGCATTTTGACAACGCAGATCATCACGAAGGACACGACACAGAACATTCTATACGCCATTGTGAAGCAGACTTGCACGAACGCAGGAGCGGCGCGCAATATCCCGAATTTCAGCATATCCACGACCGACGCAGACACCGGAAGCGGGCAGATCGACTATACTTCGGAGCAGTACGCGAACGCCCAGCTTGCGGCGGAAACGGCGGCGAAGGCGGCGAAGCTGGGTATTCGGGTTCTGACAAATGCCCGCACGGGCAAGCATACCTTTTCCGTTTACGAAGGGCGCGATCTTACGGCGGGCAATACCGCAGGGAACGCGCCTTGTATCTTTTCGCAGGAGTTCGACAACATCGTGGAACAGGAATACACGAACAGCGTTGAAAACCTTAAAACAACGGCTTACGTCGGCGGAGAGGAAAAAGAAGGCGTAACGCGGAAGGTTGCCGAAGTCGGCGGCAGTTCGACGGGGCTTTCCCGCGACGAAGTTTTCATCAATGCAACGGACATCGTGCAGGAATACGAAAACGAGAGCGGGCAGACCGTAACGCTTACAACGGCGCAGTATTTAGCGCTTCTTTCCGCGCGCGGCGTTGAAGAGCTGGAGCAATACGCGGAAACGCTTGCTTTCGGATCGAAGATCAATACGAACGCGAATTTGAAGTACGGCACGGACTACGATTTAGGCGATCGGGTAACGTGTATCAATAAGCGCTGGAACGTCCGCATTGACGTTCGCATAACGGAGATCGCGGAAACCTACGAAACAAGCGGCGAAGAAATAGATATTACCTTCGGCGAGAGCTTGCCCGCGCTTCTGACACAAATTCGGCAGATTACGAAATAAAGGAGGGCTTCACAGCATGGAAAAATCAAGTTTCTTCAACAGCGTTTCGCACGATCGCACGTACAAAGCGGAGGATTGGGCGGAATACTTCGCTTCGTTCATCGGGAACGGCGTTTTCCCCGTCCCTTCGACGGGGCTTCAAGTCGTTGCAAACGACGGAATGAAGCTGAACGTTAAAACGGGCAAAGCGTGGATCAACGGTTACTTCTACTTCAACACGGGCGATCTTGCCGTCGAGCTTGACACGGCGGACGGACAGTTGAACCGCATTGATCGCGTTGTCGTGCGCTGGGATTTGACAAACCGCGTTATGTCGGTGAAGGTCAAATCTTCTTCGTTCAGCGCGTCCCCTACCGCGCCCGCATTGCAGAGGGACGCGGACATTTACGAGCTTGCGCTGGCGGACATCTACGTGGGCGCGGGCGTAACAGCAATCACGCAAAGCAAGATCACGGATCAACGCTTGAACACGTCGCTTTGCGGCGTTGTTGCCGCCGTCGTTCAGCAGATCGACACGGCGGCTTTTAACGCACAGCTTCAAGCGTGGTTCGCTGAATATCAATCCCTTTCGGCGGCGGAGTACAACACGCTTGTTTCGTATATGAATTCGCTGAAATTGCAGGGTAACACGCAGTACGAAGCGTTCGAGCAACACATGGCGGATTTTGAAACACAGGCGGCGGCGGACTTCAACGCGTGGTTTAACGGCTTGCAAAACGTCCTTGACGATAACGCGGCAACAAATCTTCTGAATATCACGAACGCGCTTGACGCGCGCGTGGATATGCTGGAAGCGGTGCTTTTCAATGACATTACGACAAATCCGTTCTTGATCCTCTTCGACGATCTCGACGGCGTTTCGTCAACGGGCATTTGGAACGAGAGTTTGCAGAGGATCGAATGCTGACGCGGTACGCTTGCACGGCGGCGGAATTGTCGTGCGTGATCGGAAACATCTTCGCGGAGCTTTCGCCGCCATGCGGCGGGTGCGGCGCGGAGGTATTGCAGATCACAGGAACAACGGTTACAGGGAACGCGGCAAAGCTGACCGTTACCGAAGCGGGCTTCGATTTCGACGGGTGCGCCGACGATACCGCGATAATCGAGCGAATGCGGAAAGGACGGTGCATTTATGCAAAGACCGGAGCGGGAGCGAAAAGAACCGACAGAATTCAACGTGATTGTGAAGGCGAAAGACCTTGTAAAGCACACCTTCACGATCACGAACAGCACGGAGCGTTACCCGAAGAAATACCGCTTCACGCTTGTAAACAGGATACAGGATAAAGCGGTGGACGTTTACGAATGCGTACTTGAAGCGAACGAATTAGACCTTCGGGACGCGCAGGAATACAGACAACGGCAGAAGCTACAAGCAAAGGCGCTGACCTATTGCAAGGAGCTTCTATTTTTCATAGAGCTTTCGCAGGAAATGGGCTTTATTTCTATGAGCAGTTGCGAATATTGGTCAAAACTTGCGCTTGAAGTGAAGTACATGACGACCGCGTGGAAGAAGCGGGACAAAACGAGGGCTTGAAAAACGTTCGGGGTACATCTTGATACGCCTAATTCGTCGAACGCCAACAACGTCCGCAACGTCAATTCGGACGGCTCTTTGAACAACAACAACGCGTACAACGGCAACAATGGCGTTCGCCCGCTTCGGTGGACTATGTGAACGAGTAGGCACAGCCGAAAGCAGAATACCACCATCAAAGGAAGGTGTATCCCGTCGCCGCGATCCACAGCGGGGACAAATACAGGATCGCCGATACCGGAGCATACCGCCTTCCGGCGGCTGGCAAAGGTTATAAACAGCGAGGATTTTTTATTATGACAGACTTTGAAAAGATACACAGTTTTGAAAGCCTATACAATGCCTACCGAAAGGCGCGGCAAGGCAAGAGGTGGAAAGGAGCGGCGGCAAAGTTTGAAGTTAATCTTCTTGAAGCGCTGAACCTATTAAGCGCGCAGATCAGAACGAAGCGCTATACCATGTCCCCGTATAACACGTTCGAGGTATACGAACCGAAGCGCCGCGTGGTTATGTCGAACAGCTACAAAGACAAGGTTGTTCAACATTCGCTTTGCGATAACGTGCTTGAACCGATTTTGACACGATCGTTCATTCGCGATAACTACGCGTCGCAGGTGGGGAAAGGTACGCATTACGGGTTAGACAGGCTTCAAGAGTTCATGCGGAGGTTTTACAGAAAGAACGGAATTGACGGCTGGATACTGAAAGGCGATATTTCAAAGTATTTCTATTCGATCCGGCACGACGTTTTGAAAACCTTAATCCGCGAGAAGATAACCGATCCGGACGTTTTGTGGCTGATTGATCTTATCATCGACAGCACCGAAGGCAACGTCGGAATACCGATCGGCAATCAAACTTCACAGCTTTTCGCCCTTCTCTACCTTGACGGGCTGGATCACTTCGTAAAGGAAAAGCTGGGTATCAAATATTACGGGCGCTATATGGACGACTTCTTTTTGATCCATCACGACAAAGCATATTTGCAGGAGTGCCGGAAGCAGATTGAAGCGTTCGTACAGGCGCGCGGGCTTTCGCTGAATGCGAAAACAAATATCTTTCCCTTAAAACACGGCGTTGATTTCTTGGGCTTTCATACATACTTGACCGAAAGCGGCGCGGTAATCCGCAAGGTGCGCCGCCGGAGCAAGAACAATATGAAGCGGAAGTTGAAGAAATTAGCCGCCCTTCACGCGGCGGGACGGATCGACGGAAAGACCGTTGAACAATCCTATCAAAGCTGGAGAGGACACGCCGAAAAGGGAAACAGTTATCACTTGATCCGGCGGACGGATCAGTATTACAACAGCTTAATGAAATCAAAGGAGGCGGCACAATGTCAAAAACATTAGGCAGTTTGTCGGTGGGCGCGAAGATTGAAGTTCCGGTTCTTTCGGCGTATCAATCGCGCTTCGGATCGAAGATCGTTTTCAAGATCGCCGACAAGAACCACAGCGGCTACCCGTCGAATTCCGTAACGCTGATTACGGAAAAGATCATTCAGAACATGGCTTCCGACGCGAAAGAGCCGAGCAACAGCAACAGCGATCGGAAACAATACGGCAATAATCGCTATCAGCATTCAAACATTCTGCAATGGCTGAACAGCAACGCGGCGGCGGGTAAGTGGTACAGCGCAAAGCACAGCGCAGACGCGCCGCCCACAAACGCGAACGTATGGAACAATTACAACGAATACGACGCGTGGGTGGGCTTCCTTGCTATGCTTGATCCGAAGTTCGTTGCGGAGCTTCTGACAACAACGCAGACCGTCGCAAGAAATACCGTTACCGACGGCGGAAGCTATGAAACGGTAACGTCAAAAATGTTCCTTCCGTCCACCACAGAAGTGGGGCTTGCGAATGAAAACAATATCGCAGAAGGAACGCTTCTTGCGCTATTCAGCAACGACGCTTCCCGCGTCGCTTATCCTACGGCGCAATGCGTGAGCAATTCGGAGTACACGAACAGCAATTTCAGCACGTCAAAGGGCTGGTATTGGTGGCTTCGAACGCCTACTTCGTCGAGCGCCAACGGCGTCCGCTACGTCTATTCGGACGGCTCTTTGAGCAGCTACATCGCGTACTTCGGCTACTATGGCGTTCGCCCGCTTTGTAATCTTAAATCTTCTATCTTGGTATCTGACAGCCCGAACAGCGACGGAAATTATACGGTAATCTACAATTCCGCGCCTTCCGCGCCGCCCAGCATTACCGCGCCAGCAACGTGTTACAGCGGGCAGAACATCAACATTTCTTGCGCGGCGGCGACCGATCCGGACGGCGACGCGCTGACCTATTGTTTCGAGCGCTCATACAACAGCGGCGCGTGGACACAGGTTCAAGCGTCCGCAAGCAGGACGTTCACGGAAGCGGTATCGACCGCGTGGAACACGTTAAAATACCGCGTCCGCGCAAAGGACAGCTACGGCAATTATTCCGCGTACACCACAAGCGGAGATATTGCCGTAATTCATAACCAGCCGCCCGTGATTTCCGGCAGTAATGCCGATCTTGGGATCAAGCGCGCCGATTTCACCTATCAATACAGCGTAACCGATCCGGACGGCGACACGGTGAACGTTGTTGAAAAGATCGACGGAAAGACAATCACGACGAAGAACGCGATCACGCTGGGCGCGACGCAGACGCTTTCCGTTGCCGGAAATACCTTCACGGCGCTTACGAACGCACAGCACACGATCACAATTACGGCGACCGACAGCGCAGGAAATAGCGCCGTCCGGACGATGACGTTCACAAAGTCGATTGCGGGCTTCGTTATCACGCTTTCCGCGCCGCTGGAAGCCGACAGCCAGCCGACACGCGCAAATGTCAAGGTAACGCGCGACATTCCGGCGGGCGGCACGTTCAAGGTTGAAGTTACGAATAATCCGTTTGACGCTTCCCCCGTTTGGGAGGATTGCACGAACGCGGTTGTTCAAGGCGTTGCACACGTTTTCACAAATAAGATCAACACGGCGGCACAGTACGGAATGAATATCCGCGTAACCGTCCAGCGCGGCGACGCGCTGACCGCTTGCTGGGTATCGGGGATCGGGGGGAATTTTGAATGAGCGTAACACACAAGAAGAGCGAAAAACAGATCGGCGCGGCAGAGCTTGAAGCCTTGCGCGCTTCGATCATGGCGGAGGTTGAAACCGCCCGCGCCGAAACCGAAGAAAGCATTATTTCGAGTATCCGCAATAACCTTGTTTCCATTCCGGAGCAAGGCGAAGAGTGGAACGAGAAGAAAAGCTATATCACGGGCGACGTGGTAACGCTTGACGGCGTGAGCTACACGGCGACGCATTACAGCCGTGGGAAATCCCCTGCTTCAAATCCGGACAAATGGACGCTTACACCGACCGAAGAGCAAATCGGCGCATGGGCTGACCTTCCGGACGGCGAAGTAATCACGGAGGGAACAAAGGTAACGCACAACGGGAAGAAGTGGGTATGCGTCGCCCAGCACTTCAAATCTTCCGTCTATTCCCCGCGCGTCAATTCGACGAAGTGGGAAGAGATCACATAACGGCAGGAAGGAGGATCAACGATGGACACTTTCACAACGGTTCTTTCCGTCTTTTCTACCGTATGCGCTATCGTGTTCGGCTATATCGCTTTTGTTCGTAACAGGGACAAGGACAAGGAAAGCAATGTGAAGCACGACGCGACCGTTTTAACCGAGATCGGATACATCAAGGCGAACACGGACGAAATCAAGGCGGAGCAGAAGGAACAGCGAAAGACGAATACGGAGTTCGTAACGCGCTTGACCGACGTTGAAGCGTCGGCGAAACAGGCACACAAGCGGCTTGACCACATCGAAAAACGAATGGATCAAGCAGAGTAACACCAGCGGCGGCGGGGGCTTCCCCGCCGCTTCTTCATTGCAAAGGAGGGTTCAGCAATGAGCAATAGCAAACTTATTTCGTGTACGCTGATTTCACCGAACAAGAACAGCCCACGAAATCACAAGATCGACACGATCACAATTCATTGCGTCGTCGGGCAATGTTCCGCCGAGAGGATCGGCGAAATCTTCAAGCCGACTTCGCGACAGGCAAGTTCAAACTACGGGATCGGCTACGACGGGCGGATCGGGCTTTACGTCGATGAAGCCGATCGTTCGTGGTGCAGTTCTTCGGCGGCGAACGATAACCGCGCAATCACGATCGAGGTTGCAAGCGACACGAAGCACCCATACGCCGTGAATGATAAAGCATACGCGGCGCTTCTCGATCTTGTCGAAGATATTTGCCGCCGGAACGGGATCAAAAAGCTGGTATGGAGTACAAGCAAGGACGACCGCGTAAACCACAAGAACGGGTGCAATATGACCGTTCACAGGGATTACGCGAACAAGTCTTGTCCCGGCGATTATCTGTATAACCGACACGGCGAGATCGCGGCGGAGGTAAACAGGCGGCTGGGCGTTCCGGCAGAGGAACAGAAGCCGGAGCAGAAGCCGCAGGGCGACGCGAAGAACCTTTACCGCGTCCAGCTTGGAGCGTTTGAGAAGAAGGACAACGCAACAGCGTTCGCGGCGAAGCTGAAAAAGGAAGGCTTCGATACGTACATCGTGCAGATCGGCAAGTATTACAAGGTTCAAGTGGGCGCGTTCAGCGTCAAGAAGAACGCGGAAGCTATGCTGGAGAAGTTGAAGAAGGCGGGACACGACGACGCTTTCATTACCTATTCCGGCACGTCCGGCGGGACATCGGCGCGGAAGATCACAACGGGAAGCAAAGTGCGCGTGAAAGCGGGCGCGAAAACCTATTCCGGCGGAAGCCTTGCTTCCTTCGTCTATTCCCGCGATCACATCGTCAAAGAGCTTTCCAGAAAGCGCGCCGTGATTACCTACGGCGGAACGGTTGTCGCGGCGGTGAACGTCGATGATCTAACGCTTGTTTAACACACGCACAACGCACGGTATGCGTTACACAACGCGCGCCGTGCGTTAATTGCGCTATGAAAGGGGACGCAATGAAAAACAAACCTTCGAGCGGGAAGCGGGTGGCGAAGCGCCGCTTCTTCAAGGCTGACGAACGCTTCGCAACGAAAGCCGTTATTGTGATCGCAATTACAACGGCGGCTTTCATCGTCGCGCAGTACGTTTCGTTCCTTATCACGCGGCAGGAACAAACCGTTCTGATCGAATGGTATTTCCGCGCCGTCGTGATCGAATGCGGCGCAATGATGATGAAGCGTCTTGCCGAAGTAATCGTCGGCAGGATCAAGAAAAAAGAAAAAATCGACATAACAGAAAGCGAGGATACAAACAATGACTATTGATCTTACCAGCATTGCAAACGCCGTGATCGCTCTTATCGCGGCTATTATTACCGCCTTCGTGATCCCGTGGATCAGAAGCAAGACGACCGCCGCACAGTTTGAGAAAATCAAAATGTGGGTAACGGTTGCCGTCGAAGCCGCCGAACAGCTTTACACCGGAAGCGGCAGGGGCGCAGAGAAGAAAGCATACGTTGTTGAATTTCTGAATAGCAAGGGCTTCAAGATCGACGCGGAAACGCTGGATAAACTGATCGAAGCCGCCGTCTTTAATCTTCCGGACTACTTCACTATTTCCGGCATTCCGGCGGATACCGACAGCAACAAAGAGTAATTGACCGCGCGGCGGATCGCGCTTCCCCTTTCAGCCTTCCGCCGCATAAAGAACAATCCCCCGTGCGGGCTTTCGAGCCTTCACGGGGGATTTTTTTGTTTGGTTCAGTTTTTCCGGAAACGGATTGTTATTTCAGCGCCGTAAATATCATTTGCGCCGCAATATGCTTTGATATGCGTTACACCGTCGCAACGATCGTAATTATCGACAATGAACGGGACTTCTTCGGCGGGAACGTATCCGGCTTTTTCACCGTTCAGCAGAACAGCAAAAGCGGGCTTCCCTTCGTATTCTTCACGTTCAAGGATAACTTCGGCGTTTTCCTTGTCGAAGGGTTCGTCTTTCCAGTACAGGCGGCGCAGGATTGTTTGACGGCTTTTCCTTCCGTCCTTAAAGGTAACGCCCGCGATCTTCATTTTCAAGAAGTCATACGGGCTTTCGGACGGCACGACTTCGACGGGCGCGGCTTCCTGCTTTTTAGT
>ERZ773225.3511-NODE-3511-length-13967-cov-2.825331_pt1 | contig 13967 bp, 12 predicted proteins | sample MGYA00580993_ERZ773225 | MGnify/ENA primary metagenome ERZ773225 (study PRJEB29015, sample SAMEA2737748) | human gut metagenome | biome: human gut; feature: human-associated habitat; material: faeces | place: China | collected 2012 ... | reverse complement strand
CGCCGCTGCACGTTCTTTTGGCGTCATAATGCTTCACCTCTCGTTGTTCTGATTTAATAGAAAATGATATAAATTTTTAACAGCTGTTCTTTTTAAAGCTGCCAGTCTTTAACATCTTTTAAAGAGTTGTAAAGCGCACAGTAGCTGTTGTAGCGGTTTTGACCGATTTCGCCTCTATTTAATGCGTCTTTCACCGAGCAGTCCGGCTCGGTGATGTGGCTGCATCCCGGAAACCGGCACTGGCCGCCGTGTTTTGCAATTTCCGGAAACATGGCGGAAAGATTCTGGGCCATCATCTTTTCCACTTCAAAAGAGCCAAACCCCGGCGTGTCGAACACAAAACCTCCGAAGGAGAGAGGGAACAGCTCTGTGTGCCGTGTGGTGTGTTTTCCCCGCTGAATTTTATCGCTCACCGCTCCGGTTTTTAAGGTGAAGTTTTCCCCCATGGCGTTGAGCAGACTGGATTTCCCAACTCCCGAGCTTCCGGCCAGTGCAGTAACCTTTCCCTTTAACAGGTCTTTTAAACGATCCACACCCTCGCCTGTTTTGGCGGAGCAGACAATCACGGGAAAGTCTGCCAATGCATATTCCTTTGCTAAATCGGCGGCTTTTTCCCGGTTCAATTCTGCTTTATTAATGCACACGGCGCAGTCTGCCCCCTGGGATACTGCAGTTACTGTCAGCTTGTCAATCAATTCTAAGGCCGGTTCCGGTGCGCTTATGGCAAAGGTGACCAAAAGTAAGTCGATATTGGAAACGGGAGGACGGAAAAACTGGTTTTTCCGCGGCCCGATTTTGGTTACATACCCTTCTTTTTCTTCTGGGTCGGTAATTTCAATCTCCACCCTGTCGCCCACCATGGGAACCTGCCCGTCTTTGCGGAATCGGCCCCTTGCGCGACAGGAGAAAACCGTGCCGCTGTCGCATTTTACATAATAAAACCCGCCGATTCCTTTCATGATTGTACCAGTCATTTATGCAAGCCGTCCTTTCGGTTAATCCTCATTTGTGCCGTTGTTGCCGCCCTCGTTTGGTTCGTCATCGCCGCTGCTGGTGGGCGTGGACGAAGGCTTCGGCGTGGAGGAGGGAGATGCGCTTGCCGAGGGCTTTGCAGAAGGTGTTGGCGTGGCGGAGGTTGCCGCTTTGCCGCTGCTGATGCGAATGTCGATGGCTTTATTTTTCTTCACCCGGTTACCTTCAGCTTCAGACTGTTTCACAACCGTTCCCTTTTCCTTTTCGCTTGCCACCTGCTGCACTTCACCAAGCTTTAAGTCGGCGCGCTCTAAAGCAGATTTCGCTTCGTTTTCCGTTTTACCAAGCAAATCGGGAACAATGGTATATTCATTTTCGGTGTTGTCGTTTTTATTGCCATTGCTTACGTATATGGTAACGACAGAACCCTCCGATGCAGAGGTGCCGGCCGCCGGATGGGTACTGATAACGCGGCCTGCGGCTACGTCGCTGTTGTCCTGCCGTTCCACGGTAACGTCAAATTTCAGCGCTTTTAATGCAGAAGTTGCGTCTGCCTCCGTCATTCCTGCAACTGAGGGGATTTTTTCCATAGTGGCAGGCTGGTCGCCCAATGTGACGGTTATTTTTGCGTTGTTTTTAATTTTTTTGCCGCTTTTTGGGTCCTGCGTTACAATGATGCCCTCATCATCTGCCTGAATTTCCTTGCCGTTTTCCTGCACAATTTTCAGCTTGGTGCCTTCAATTAGTTCCAGCGCCTCGGCACAGGTGTGGTTCACAAGTTCAGGACACTCCACCTCGTTTTTTGAGCCGCCCGTCATAAACGACCAGCCCCAAATCGCTAAGGCAATCACCGCAATACCAGCAAAAATGCCGGCCACAATGCCTAAGGTGTCGCCTTTCTTTTTCTTCTTTTTCGCCTTGGCGAGCTCGGCGCGGGAGGGCTGTTTTTTCACAGGGGCTTTGCCTTGGCTACTCTGGGACCTGCGCTGGGGGGTGCCGTTTTTCGCACCCTGAGGTGCACCGTTTTTGTTGCTTGCAGTTTGCGGATTAATCGGCGTGAATTTTTTCGTAAACTCATCTCCTTCGTCGTACCGTACCTCAGAGCCCACGTAAACCTTTTTTAAGTCAATCAGCATTTGTGTGGCCGTTTGATACCGTTCGCTCTGTTCTTTTTTCATTGCTTTTAAAATTACCGTTTCCAAGGATTTTGGAATAGACGGGTTAAACACCGACGGGCGCACAGGCTCGGTTTCTAAATGCTGCATGGCAATGCTGATGGCGGATTCCCCTTCAAAGGGGAGCCGTCCCGTCACCATCTCGTAGGTTAAAATACCCAAAGAATAAAGGTCGGTTTTCGCGTCGGTAAACCCGCCCCGAGCCTGCTCCGGCGAAAAATAATGCACACTACCCATGGTGAGGCCGCCGGTGGTAATGGTTCCCTGGTTTAACGCCTTTGCAATGCCAAAGTCGGTAATTTTTAAAATTCCCTCTTTGGTGATAATAATGTTTTCCGGCTTAATGTCTTTATGCACAATGCCCTTTTTGTGAGCATGCTCAAGACCGGAACAAATTTGGGAAGCATAGTCCACCGCCTCTTTCCACTGGAGAACGCCCTTTGCGCTCAAGTATTGTTTTAAAGTGATGCCCTCCACATATTCCATGACGATATATTCCAAATCGTCTTCGTTTCCTACATCATAAATTGAAACGATATTCGGGTGAGACAGGCTGCCAGCGGACTGTGCCTCAATTTTAAACCGCTTGATAAACTCCAAATCGTCCCGGTATTCCGGACGCAGCACCTTAATTGCCACATACCGGTTTAGAACCAGGCATTTTGCCCGGTAAACAATGGCCATTCCGCCCCGGCCGATTTCCTCTATAATTTCGTATCTCCCATCAATAATCTTTCCACTCATCATGATTTGCCATCTCCGTTTCTGGTAATTTTAAAACCTGATTAAAATTACGGTTATATTATCCGTGCCGCCAGCGGTTTCCGCTTCCGCAACCAGTTTGTTTGCTGCGTCGTTTAGCGTTTCGCTTAAATTTATAACAGACAGAATTTCTTCGTCCTCCACCATGTTCACCAAGCCGTCGGAGCAGAGCAGAATTATGTCGCCCGCCTCTGCCCGAAACTCGTAAATGTCCGCTTCAACGGTCTTGTCCGTTCCCACCGCGCGGGTAATGATGTTCTTCTGAGGATGGCGCCGCGCCTCCTCCTTCGTGATTTTGCCGTTTTCTAAAAGCATTTCCACCAGGGAGTGGTCTTTTGTAATTTGCGTAATTTTCTCCCCGCGGATTAAGTATAGCCTGGAATCGCCCACCTGAACCGCGGTTACGTTGTGTTCCTCCGCAACGCAGGCCGTCATGGTGGTGCCCATGCCCGAAAGATTTCTGGCGTTTACGCTCATTTCATAAATTTCGCGGTTGGCGTCGTTTACGGCTTTTACCAAAACGTCTTTTGCATTTTTGCCGCATTTTCCAAGAACGTCCTTTTGCACAATTCCCACGGCCTTGCCGCTGGCAACCTCGCCTGCGTTGTGGCCGCCCATGCCGTCGGCAACAATGGCCAAAACCGTGCCGGACTGGTCAGGTTCGGACACAAAATAGGAATCCTCGTTTAGAGGACGGATGCGTCCGACGCTTGTAGCTGAACTCACTTCCATTCGTTTATCACCTCGTTAATTTATGTCTGTTTCTATGTGTGCTGCTTTTTTCCTGAGCTGTCCGCATGCAGCGTCTATGTCGCTTCCCAGCTCCCGTCTTACGGTAGCGTTTAAGCCTCTTTCGGCAAGTCGTTTTAAAAACGCCGCCACATGCTGTTTTTCTGTTTTTTTAAAATCACGTTCCCGCACGTTATTCACGGGAATTAAATTGATATGGTAAAGCCCGCCGGAAAACAGTTTTGCCAATTTGTCCGCACAGGCTGTGCTGTCGTTTTTGCCGCGGATCAAGGCATATTCAATGCTGATCCGCCGGTTTGTTTTTTGAATATAATGCGTCATTGCCGCGGTTAAGGTTTCCAGCGGATATTTTTTGTTGATGGGCATAATTTCGCTTCGTAAATCGTTAAAAGGCGCGTGAAGCGAAACAGAAAGCGTAATTGGCAGGTTCAGGCTTGCCAGCTCATAAATTTTCGGCACAACCCCGCAGGTGGACAGCGAAATGTGGCGGTAGCCGATATTCAGCGCGTCTTTATGGTTCACAATTTTTAAGAATTTTACCACGTTGTCAAAATTGTCTAACGGTTCGCCGATGCCCATCATCACAATATTGGAGATTTTTTCGCCGGTTTCCTTTTCTGCCGCCAAGATTTGCTCTAAAATTTCGGCAGCAGAGAGGTTGCGCACCTTGCCGCCGATTGTGGAAGCACAGAACGCGCACCCCATGGCGCAGCCCACCTGGGTGGACACGCACAGCGTGTTGCCGTGATGATAGCGCATAAACACGCTTTCAATCAGGCTGCCGTCGGAAAGGCAGAACAAAAATTTCACGGTGCCGTCTTTTTTCGACACCTGTTTTTCCTGGCAGGTGAGGGTTCCGATATAATAATGTTCCGAAAGGGTTTCTCTCAGCTCCTTAGAAAGGGTGGTAATTTCGCAAATCGCGTCTGTTTTAAAAACGGCGCTAAAAATCTGTCCGGCGCGGTAGCCGGGCAGCGAAAGCGACTTGCAAAGCGCCTGGATTTCTTCAAATGTAAGGTTTCTGAAATCTGTTTTCATGGGTTAGCCTTTTCTTCTATCTTAATTTTTTCAGCCTGCAAACAAAAAATCCGTCGCTGTTATCCGTGTCCGGAAACAGCTCGATAAATCCCGCTTTGGCCCGCTGTGCCATTTCCCCGGTGATGTGGGGGTTTTTCATTGCGTCCATTTCAAAATTCGGATTTTCCTTTAAAAAAGCATGAACGCGCCCCAAGTTTTCGGAAGGGTTTATGGTGCAGGTGGAGTAAACCAAAATGCCGCCGGGCTTTACATACTCTTTTGCCGTGTTTAAAATTTGCTGCTGCACAGATAAAATTTCATCAAAGTCAGTAATGTGTTCTTTATATTTTATGTCAGGTTTGCGCCGGATAATACCCAGCCCGGAACAGGGCACGTCCAGCAGGACTTTGTCGGCAGTCTGTCTAAGTGCCGGATTGGGCTTCGCCGCGTCTGCCTGTTTGGTTTTTATTATGGTAATGCCCAGCCGTTTTGCCGCCTCGTTTACGGCATGAAGTCGTTTTTCATACAGGTCTGAGGCGTAAATTTGTCCGCAGTTTTCCATCAGCTCTGCTAAGTGCGTGGTTTTGCCGCCCGGTGCGGCGCAAAGGTCTAACACCGTGTCGCCCGGCTCGGGAGAAAGGGAAAGTGCCGCAAGCTGTGAGCTTTGGTCCTGCACAGTGAAAAGAGAAGAAAACTTCCGCCTTGCCTGCTCGCTTGCGCCAAACAGATACAGTCCGCAGTCGGTAAACGGCGTTTCTTTCGTTTCAATGCCGGCGCGGTGCAGTTTTTCAGCCAGCTCCTGCCGGGTTGTTTTTAAAATATTTACCCGAACACAGAGGGGCGGTGTTTCGTTCCCTGCCGCCAAAAGCGCCTCTGCGCGGCTCTTGCCAAAGGTGTTTAGAAAAAACGAGGTCAACTCCTCGGGGTAGGAGAATTTTACGCTGAAATACTTTACGGCGTCTTTTTTTAAGGGCGATAGGTCAGCCCCGCCGCTTCGCAGCACCGAGCGCAAAACCGCGTTTACAAATCCCGCCGTGCGGCCCCGACTGTTTTTTTTCACCAGGTTAACTGCCTCTGACACAGCGGCGTGGTCGGGGATTTTATCCATAAACAAAATTTGATAAACGCCCATCCGCAAAATGTTTAATACTGTCGGTTCAATTTTTTTCAGGCGCAGGGATGCGTTTGCGCGGATGATGTAATCTAAATAAAGCTTGTTTCGGTAAACGCCGAAAACCAGTTCTTTTATAAAAGCGGCGTCTAAGGGCGAAAAGTTGTTCGCCTTTAAAACCTCCATATACACCAGATTTAAATATCCGTGATTTGTTTCGGTTTTCGTTAAAATTTCAAGTGCCGCCTGCCGCGCAGTCAATTCGTTCACCCCATTTCGGTATGTAAAACTACATCATCGGTTCGCCCCGTTCCGTTAGAATGCCCGTGCGGCAAATGCTGACCGTTTGGGGACGAAATTCTTCTATATATGTTTTCATTGCCTCTATTAATAAATCCGGTTTTAAGTTTGCGTTGCTGCCTGCGGAGATCACTGCAGAAAAGGAGTGTTCCTCTTTCCGGCACAAATCCATAATATCGGGCCGAATGTCCGCCACGCCCTCGGAGCGTTTTGTTTTTTTCACAATTTCAACGGTTTCCCGCTCTAAAAAGCGTTCCAGTTTGTCTGCATCTATTTGCGCGTCTGTGGTGATATCATAACTTGCGTAGCGGATTTCCTTTGCTTTTCTGCTGGTTTCGTTTAACTCGCAAATCTGGGGAATTTCCATGCCCAAAGGCGCTGCGGATTTTAATTTTTTCAAACACTCCAGCATGCTGACGCTTTTTTCAAACTCGGCGTCTAAATATTCGCAGGACGACTCAAACCCCACAGACAGCGGCAGCAGAACCGACATTTTCGGGTGGGGGTTAAATCCGTTGGAATATGCCACGGGCAGCTCCGCCCGGTGAAACATGCGCGTAAACAGACGGATCATGTCTAAGTGGGACACATATTTCATGTCGCCATACTTTGTAAACTGAATGCGGAATTTAGCCACAGAACCCACCTCCAAAAGACGGAATGACGCCGCAGCCGGCGCATTTTTCCCGGCAGTTGGCGGTTGGCTCGCCTCGCTTTGCCTTTTCGTTCTCATTCATCAAAAACGCTTTGGAGACGCCGATATCAATGTGATCCCAGGGGAGAATTTCTTCATAGTTGCGCTCCCTCTCGTTATAAAATGAGGGGTCAATGCCGGTGTTTGCAAAGGCAGTTTGCCATGTTTCCATGTTAAAAAATTCGTGCCAGCTGTCAAACTTTGCGCCCAGCCGGTGCGCTTCAACCAATACTTTAGAAAGCTTTCGGTCTCCCCGGGCAAACACGCCCTCTAAAATGCTTAAAGAGGAGTCGTGCCAGTTATAAGAAACGTAGCGGTTTTTGATTGCGTCTTTTAAAAGCATCTGTTTTTCAAACAGCTGCCCCTGTGTGTTCTGCCCGAACCACTGGAATGGCGTGAAGGGCTTCGGCACAAAGGAGGAAACGCTCACCGTAACCCGCAGGTTTTTGTTGCGTATTTCCTTCGGCGTGTGCTTGTAGATGGAAACCACCTCGTCTGCCAACCTCGAAATTCCTAAAATATCGTCTTCCGTTTCGGTGGGCAGGCCAATCATAAAATAGAGCTTAATCGTGCCGTAGCCGCCGGAAAACGCCGTTTGCGCCGCAGTGCTTAAATCCTGCTCCGAAATGTTTTTATTAATTACGTCCCGAAGCCGCTGGGTTCCTGCCTCCGGCGCAAAGGTCAGGCCGGATTTTCTAACCTTTTGCACCTTTTGCATAAGCTCCATGGAAAAGTTGTCCAGCCGAAGTGACGGCAGCGACAGGCCGATTTTTTTCTGTTCTGTAAGGGCAAGAAGCCCATCGGTAAGCTCTTTTAAGCTTGTATAGTCGCTGGTGCTTAAAGAGGAAAGGGAAATTTCTTCATACCCTGTGTTCTGAATAAGCCGCTGGGCCAAGGAAAGCAGTGTTTCCGGCGACCGCTCCCGCACGGGGCGGTAAATCATGCCGGCCTGGCAGAACCGGCAGCCGCGGATACAGCCGCGGAAAATTTCCAGCATAATTCTGTCGTGGACGATTTCCATAAACGGCACAATGATATTGTCCGGCGCAAAGCAGCTGTCAAAATCTTTTATAATCCGTTTTTTTATTTTGTCCGGCGCATGTTCATCGTTTTTCGTAAAGGATTTGATGGTACCGTCTTCGTGATATTCCACATCATAAAATTTTGGCACATAAATGCCCTCAATGGCCACAATTTCCCGCAGGAAATCGTCTTTTTTGCCGCCGTTTTGTTTCACCCTGCGGTAGACGTCCATCACTTCCATCATGATTTCTTCGCCCTCGCCCAGCATAAAAAAGTCGATAAAGTCGGCCAAAGGCTCCGGGTTATAGGCACAGGGACCGCCTGCACAGATGATGGGATATTCCTCGTCCCGGTCTTTTGCATAAAAGGGAATGCGACCCAAATCCAACATATTTAAAATGTTGGTGTAGCTCATTTCATACTGAAGCGTAAATCCCAAAAAGTCGAACTCTTTGGCAGGCGTTTTGGTTTCCAGCGAAAACAAAGGAATGTTTTCTGCACGCATCTGCTCCTCCATGTCCACCCAGGGGGCAAAGAACCGCTCGCAGTAAATGTCTTCTGCAGAGTTTAGCAGGTGGTATAAAATTTTCATTCCTAAATGGGACATGCCGATTTCATACACGTCGGCAAAGCAGAAGCCAAACCGGATGGAAATATCGTCAAGCGCCTTGTGTACGCTGTTATATTCGTTCCCGATATAGCGGGAAGGTTTTTCAACTGTTTTTAAAATTGCATCTAAATTCATAAATTCCTCCGGAAAATTAAAGTTTTCCTGTAATTTGTTTTAAATATGCCAAAGACGGCAAAGGGCGGGAAAACACCTGTTCGCACATTTTTTCCGTGCACTGGGCAAACTCGTCGATTGCACTTTTTGAAAGCGCAAAGGAAAAGGCCTTTTTGTCGTCACTGTTTTGCGCATACCGCATGGCGGCCAGGGTGTTTTCGGTGATAATGCATGCGTCGTGAACACTGCCGCAGCCGCGGCAAACCGTTCCTCCTGCCGAGGGGCTGAAAAAGCACAGCTTCTCGGTGTCGCCGCACACTGTGCAGGCGTCAAGCTCTGGGGCGAACCCCAAATAGCACAAAAGGCGAAGCTCGAACACGCATTTTATCAGTTCCATGTTCTTGCTGGAGTTTGAGAGCAGGTATAACGTGTTTAAAAGCAGGGGCAAAATGGCTGTTGCGTCCTCAGCGCCGGGGTGAAACGCGGCGGTGAGCTCTGCAAAGTATGATGCAAAGGAAAGCCGCTCAATGTTGGAGGAAAGGCCGAAAAAACCCTCTTTTTGCGCGCTTTGCGTCACAACAAAAAGTTCCTTGCCCGGCCGGAGCACAAAATCGCTGTAGCCAAACACCTGGCTTCCGGCAGCAAGCTTGCTTTTCATGTTTTTAACGCCCTTTACAGAGGCGGAAACCAGCCCGGCCCCGCTGGTCAAAATTTTAATAATGGCGTCTTTTTCTCCCACATAAGTCCGTTTTAAAACAACGCCGTCTGTTTTTATCAGTTCCATGCCATCGCCACTCGTTTATTGTAATTCAAACCCAAAGTTTGCAATTTTGCCCCGTTTGTTCCGCCAGTCTTCATTCACCTTAACCCACAGGGACAAAAACACCTTTTTATCATGTATGCGTTCAAGCTCCGTGCGGGCCTCGGTGCCGATTTTTTTCAGCATTTCGCCGCCCTTGCCGATGATAATTCCCTTGTGGGACTGTTTTTCACAGTAAATGTTTGCCTCAATGGTAAGTTTCGAGGCCGACTCCTCAAAAGAAAAGATTTCAATTGCAATGCCATGGGGCACTTCTTTATTCAAGCTCCTGAGCAGCTTTTCCCGAATGATTTCCGCGGCAATCTGGCGCTGGGGCTGGTCGGTTACCATGTCCTCGGGAAAATATTGGGGGCCGGGTTTTATAAATTTTTCAATCTCTGCCTTCACGGCATCTACCCCGTCGGCTTTCCTTGCGGAAATGGGCACTACCGCGGCAAACTCGAACACACTGGTATATGCCGCGATAACAGACAGCAACACGTCTTTTTTCACTGTGTCGATTTTATTAATCACCAAAATCACAGGCGTTTTTTGTTTTTTTAAACGCTCAATGATTTTTTCCTCCGTCCGTCCCACGTTGGCAATTGGTTCCACCAAAAGCAAAATGGCGTCGGTGTCAACTAAGGCGTTATTTGCGGATTTTACCATCATCTCCGCCAGCATGCTGGTAGGTTCGTGAATTCCCGGCGTGTCGGTAAACACAATTTGTTTGTCTTCGTCTGTTAAAATTCCCAAAATGTTGTTTCTGGTGGTTTGGGGCTTGCTGGAGATAATTGCAATTTTTTCGCCCACAAGGCGGTTTATTAAGGTGGATTTCCCCACGTTGGGCCTGCCGATTATGCTGACAAAGCCGGATTTAAATTCTGCCATTTAATATCTCCTTATTTTTCTAAATATTTTTTCCCGTGGAGCAAAACCGTAAAGCCGAATTTGGGCAGCGCCAACATTCTGACAAACCGGGACGGCTGTTTGATCAGGCGGTAAAGCCACTCAAGCCCCAGTTTCTGAAACCCGACTGGTGCTCGCTTCACCGTGCCTGCAAACACGTCTAAGCTGCCGCCGATTCCCATACATACTTTGGCACCCAGTTCATGTTTATGTGTATCAATCCAAAGCTCCTGTTTGGGAAAGCCCAAACACACAAACAAAAGGTCCGGCTTTTTTTCGTTGATGTCTTCTATAATTTGTTGTTCCTTTTCTTCATTAAAATATCCGTCTGCTGTACCGCAGATATTGGTGCCGGGGTAAAGACGGCAAAGGTTTTCCGCCGCAGCCTCTGCTACGCCGGGTTTTCCGCCGAACAAATAAACCGATTTGCCCGTTCCTGCAATTTTGGCTAAAACCATGTTTGCTAGGTCGAATCCGCCCACACGCTCGGGTAGCGGCCGTTTTAAAATTTTTGAAGCGTGCACCACGCCGATTCCGTCAGGCGTTACCATGTCGCCCCGGTTTAAAACCGCACAGTATTCAGGATTTTTATAAGCATATAAAATAATTTCCGAATTGGGGGTATATACGCTGTAAACGGAACCGCCGTCCATAGCCACAACCAACGTTTCCGCCGCTTCTTTCATTGCAGCGGTGTCAACGCCTACGCCCAAAACATTCAGCCTTTTTTTGTCACTCATTGGTTTCCTCCGTCACATGATAAAATTCATCCATATACAAAACCTGCTTTCCCTCGGTATCCAAATTTTCTAAGGAATATACGGGAGTAATAGTTTTAATCTTTATATTCCGCGCGCAGGCGCGGACAGCGCCGGTAACCGCCCAGTCCGCATAAAAAACGCTTTTCACATGGTCTTTGTAAAAAGACGTCTGCGGTGTGATAACCTCCTGCGAAAGCACTAAAACTGTTTCTTTTTTGCCGGCCAGCACCTCGTCGTCTAAGTGCTGTAACACCTCGTTTACAATTTGACCGTCCAATTCGCTTACCGCTTTGTAGGTGTGCACCTCATTCACACAGCCCACCAAAAAAACCGACGTTAACAAAAACAGCGCGGCGGTTTTCACACAGCGGTTTTGAAACGCCAAGGCTAAAAGCGGCGCAAACAGCACGCAAAAACCAGGCAGGCAAACCACAATGCTGCGGTAGGTCAGCCAAACGTCCGGCACCAATATGTTGGGCAGAAGGGGCAAAACAATCAGCAGCAGTCCCAGCGGCACGCACAGCTTTGCTTCGGCAAAGAGTTTATATTTTCCGCCGGCATATGCGCAAAGAACAGAAACACATAAAATCAAAATGCTGATAACAATGCCGAAAACGCCGTTCTGCATTAGAATTTTCAGCCCGTCTAAAAAACCCGCGGCGGTGGTGCGGTAAAGTCCGGCGGTGAAGATATATCCAAACTGGGAGAAAAGCTCGCCCAGCCGGGCGCTAAAGTGGGTGACAGAAAATTCTGCGGCGCGGCTGCCTAAAGCGCCAATGTGGGCCGCCAGCTTATAATAAACCAGCACTGCGGCAGTGCACAAAGCCGGAACTGCCAAAAGCCACAGGCGTTTATACTGTTTTTCATCAAAGGCAAATTTCAAAATAATCAGCCCCTGAATAAGCCCGGACAGCACGGTGACAGACTCATAAAACCCGAAAGAGGCTAGGGAGCAGACCACGTAAAGCACCAGTTGCCAGGCATTTCTTTTTTTTAAATATGTGATTAGAAGATATGCCGTAAGCGCGGCGAAAAACAGCCCCACCACAATCCGTGACGATGCCGAAATCCAATATGTTCCCTCAAACCCCAGGGGAAGCAGCAGGTAAACCGCGTAGAAAAACGGTGTAACGGCGATTCCACACATTGTGAAACACCGGTCAAACAGCTTTGCAGACAAAAACAACAACGCGCAGAGAATGAGCAGCGCAAAAACCATGTTGGGAAAAAACGCACCCCAAACTGCCGGGTCGAAAAACGCCGCCAGGGGCCGGTTTGACGCGGTGCCAATTCCAAAATAAACTCTGGAAAGGTTGTCATACAGCGGATAGCAGCCATATTGAACATAGTCGTCCAGCACGCAGAAGTAAGAAAATCCTGCGCTGAAAACCTTTATGAGCAGGGCCGCGGCAAAGGCTGTGTCCAAAAATAAGCCTGTCGTTGTTTTTTTCATACAAATCTCCTGTTTATACATAATTATACAAAATATATTATAACACGGAACCCATGAAAAAACAAGAAAAATCGTTGGTGTTCACAGAATGTAAAGGTTTCGTAAAAGTTTCGATAAATTTTTTTTGATTTCCTGCAACATTTTTGCCTTACCAGTTGTTTATATCAGTGAAGGGCCCAAAAAACAAATTATGATACAACTTTAGGAGGTAACAATCATGAAAAAATTTACTACATTATTATTAAGCGGCGCGTTAATCTGCGCACAGGCGTTTGCAGTTTCGGCAGAAGGCAATTTAATATAAGCGGGCGGCGGAAACAACTACAGTATTTTTGTGAATGAAGAAAAACTGGACATTGGGAACAAAACGGTATATACTAAAGGGGATCAATTTATGGTTCCTGTCCGTTTGGTTGGTGAAAAGCTTGGCTTTGCGATTGAATGGAAGGCAGAAGACCAGGGAATTTTCTTAGACAACGGAACTGTGAACACATCGGTTTACATAGGGGCAGACAGTTACTACAAGGCAAGTTCCGCTGCAATCGGCATGTCTGCGCCGACGGCGCTGGGCGCGGCCCCCGAACTGAAAGACGGCACAACCTTTGTTCCGGCCAACATGTTCAAAATTTTATTTGGCAATGACGATGCGGTTATCGTGAAAGGCAACACGATAACCTTTCAGTTGGAAACAGAGTCGCAGGTTCAAATTCCCAACCCTGTAAAAGAGCACAAAACGGTGGAAGACGCAATTGTGGCATCAGGTTTTAACGCTGTTGTTCCAACCAAGCTTCCGGAAGGATATGAAATGAGCGCAGTTACCACTATTTCAAACCGAATGCTTCAGATTTTCTATGAATCGGGAAACGGTGTAATTTCATACAGAACGGCTGTAGGGGACGAAGATATCAGCGGTGACTATTCTGTTTATGAATCTGTGAAAGACGTAACAATCGGCGGGCTCACCGTAACCGTAAAGGGCGAGGGTGAAACCGTTCACAGCGCAGCTTGGACGAATAGCGGCGAAACGTTTGCCCTTCACGCAGAAAATGGACTTTCTATGGATGATATCCGCGTTATCATTGAAAATATAAAATAAAATTTTTAAAGGCTGTGGTTTTACAGGCCGTGCGGCGGAAATGAAAAAAGGAGGCATCTTGTTTGGAGTCGACAGAACAGACCATATCCCGGCTTTTAAATTTATACGGCGATATGATACTACGATTATCCTTTTCCTATTTAAAAAACATGCAGGATGCCGAAGATGTTGTGCAGGAAGTTTTTATCAAGTTTATGGACTATACCCCGAATTTTAATGACAGCGGCCACGAAAAGGCCTGGTTCATGAAAACGTCTGTTAACCTTTGTAAAAACAAGTTAAAATCCTACGGGAGAAAACACACCTCCTTTTTTGAAGAGGAGGCCCAAATTCCGGTTTGCGACAGCTATGACGAGGGAAGCGATGTAACCCGCGCGGTTTTAAGCCTTCCTGAACAGTACCGCGTTGCGGTACACCTTTA
>ERZ773225.3507-NODE-3507-length-13981-cov-17.785366_pt1 | contig 13981 bp, 11 predicted proteins | sample MGYA00580993_ERZ773225 | MGnify/ENA primary metagenome ERZ773225 (study PRJEB29015, sample SAMEA2737748) | human gut metagenome | biome: human gut; feature: human-associated habitat; material: faeces | place: China | collected 2012 ... | reverse complement strand
AAATAATCAAGGATCATGCTGTTTTTCAACCGTCTGTCCTAAAACGAACGTGATTCTTCGTGCGTAGGAAGATGTTTTTGCAACATAAATAACAGGCATTTTGAAAACTCACCTCCAGTCATTCAGTTGAGATATGTACATAAATTGACGTTATACCGTATATGTTTTATGGTGCGTATACCGATTGCTATATTTTGTATAGAGCAACGCGATATTTGATAACTTTTTTTGGGCATTTTCATCTTCGCTGGGTGCGTAACCGTCGGCACTGTTTTTGCCGATTTGTGCAATAAAAAAGAAACCGCCAGAAAAATCTAACTGTTTCTCGTCAATTTTATTGTATAGGGGATATAATCCGAATCATCCCCATACGGTGCGTGATCCGCAAGAAGTATTCAGATGGTCGCCCGTTCAAATCGCATCTGAAGCGCATCCCTCCTGAAGTGTGACTTTTTCACATTGAAGCAAGAACGGCAATTTTTTCTCGAAAGTAATGCTCGTCTGAAAACCCGCATTACGCCTATATTTTTTTGCCGTTTCGCAAAGAAATGTTCTGTTCTTTGGGGGCTTCTTTAAGGTCCGCATGGGAGAGCGTTCGGTTCGCATCCGAAAGGTCGAGGGTTCGACTCCCTTCGAGTCCATAAAACGCCGTATCGTATTAAGCGATACGGCGTTTCTTTTTGTCTTGGGTAGCTGTTTTTTTCAATACAGCTGCCCATCGGGATGTGATACAAGCAAGTTGCTATCCGATGACCTCAAAAACAAATTGTACTACGATTGTTTTCAAAAAGTTCTGTATCACTACTCGCACCAGACAAGGAAGATCCAAACCTTTTCTCGAAAGAGAAGGGGTCAGATTTTTTGTTTTTGACGGCGTGCCCCACCGCACAGCAAAAGCATCCGCAGCGCATGGCCGGGCTGCTTCAGCTCAGGCGCAGTGCGCTGCGGATGCTTATTTTTTATGCCGCGCCCCCTCTCCTGATGGGAAAGTCAGGGCATCGGTTGCGTTTTGATGTCATTTGCCGGAACACGCCTGCGTTCTTAGTTCCCCGGTCAGGGGAGCTGCCGGGCGAAGCGAGACTGAGAGGTTTTATCCTGCCAGCTTGCGGTAGGCGTTCAGCACCTGATAAGCCGGGATGCTGCTGCCCGGGGCAAATTTGCCGTTCAGGCGGCGCTTCATCAGGCCCTGCTCCACGCACCACTGGGCTGCCTTGGCGGTATCCGGGTCTGCCACGTCTGCAAAGGCCGGGGCCTCGGCAGGCTCGGGACGGCCTGCGGTGTTCCACAGCAGCAGCGCAGTCTGGGCGCGGTTCTCGGGTGCAGCCACGCCTTCCGGCAGCAGGGCTTGCAGCTTCTGGCCGGAAACATAGTTGTACACGCCGTAGCCCACAACGCCAGCCGCCACTGCGCCTACTGCCGCCACGATGACGACCGCACCGCCGCCAGTAGAGCCGCCACCCGGGGAGCCGCCACCCGTTTCACCACCCGTGGGGCCGCCGGGGGTGCTGCCGCCAGTAGAGCCGCCCGGGGTATCGCCGCCGGAGGGAGGCGTTACCGGGGGCACGATACCGGCATTGGGGTCATCGGTCTCGGTAACATTCAGGGTAAAGGGTTTGTAGATTTCTCCAACGCAGCGGTACTCGTAGGTCACCTTTCCGCCGCCTTCTTGCACCGTCAGGGTGCCGTCAGCGTTTTGGGTGGCACCCTTCAGGTTTCTGACCCGGCTTATATCAAAGTTTCCGGGCAGGATGCTGAAGTCTAAGATACGGGTCTTTTTGTAGACCTCAACCTTATATTTGTTGCTGCCGGTGAAGATTACCGTAAGATTTGTGCAGTTGTCTGCCTGCAGCGATGTGATCTTATTGGAGACGAAATACAGCTCGGTCAGTTTGGTGTTCTGGCTCACATCCAGCTCTGTCAGCCGGTTATAGCCGCAATCCAGATACGTCAATTCCGTATTCTTGCTCACATCCAGCTCCGTCAGCCGGTTATAGTTGCACTTCAGATACGTCAATTCCGTATTCTTGCTCACATCCAGACTGGTCAGCCGGTTGTGGCCGCAATTCAGCTTCTGCAATGCTGGATTCTGACTTACATCCAGACTGGTCAGTTGGTTTTCAAAACAAGCCAGCTCCTGCAATGCCGTATTTTGACTTACATCCAGACTGGTCAGCTGGTTTTCCCAACAAACCAGTTCCTGCAACACCGTATTCTTGCTCACATCCAGTTTCGTCAGCCGGTTATGGCTGCAGTTCAATACCTTCAGGTTTGGAAAAAACTGAAGGCCAGACAGGTTACTGATGTACTTATTCTCGACATCGATCTCAGTGACTGCGTACCGCTCTGCCGGTGTCAGAACACCGTTACCATCTTTGTCAAACTGTTTGAGGAGATATTCCCGGAACGTTTTGTCCGGGACATTAGCATCAGTGATATAGACGGGGCCGTAACTATCCGTAGCCGCAAAGGCGCTGAAGGGCAAAAAGGTGAACACCATTGCCAGCGTCAACAAGGCGCTGACAAGGCGCGTTCGTTTTGAGAATCGCTGTTTCACGGGGTGCTCCTTTCTGTGGTAAAATTTTTTCAGGGCCCCATTTGGGAGAAGCTGACGCTTCCCCCGAAAAAAGGGTACCCTTTTTCAAAAAGTGGTCATTGCCCGGCAGGGGGCAAAATGATCCTTCGGTTGTCAGCCTCCTGCCAGCTTGCGGTAGGCGTTCAGCACCTGATAGGCCGGGATGCTGCTGCCCGGGGCAAATTTGCCGCTCAGGCGGCGCTTCATCAGTCCCTGCTCTACGCACCACTGGGCTGCCTTAGCGGTATCCGGGTCTGCCACGTCTGCAAAGGCCGGGGCGTCGGCAGGCTCGGGACGGCCTGCGGTGTTCCACAGCAGCAGCGCGGTCTGGGCGCGGTTCTCGGGTGCAGCCACGCCTTCCGGCAGCAGGGCTTGCAGCTTGCGGCCGGAAACATAATTGTACACGCCGTAGCCTACAACGCCAGCCGCCACTGCGCCTGCCGCCGCCACGATGACGACCGCACCGCCGCCGTCACCGCCGCCGGTGGAGCCGCCGCCCGGGGTATCGCCGCCGGTGGAGCCGCCGGGGGTAGAGCCGCCCGGGGTCAGACTGCGGACATAGCCGCAGACGTTGCAGGTGGTGTCCTCGTCGTTATCGTAGACATGGCCTTCGGTGGCCTGCACCGTATGGCAGATGGGGCACTCCATCCAGTGACTGTGCTCGTCGTGGGTCATTTCCATCTTGTGGTCATGCTCAAATCCGCCCGGAGTCAGCGACACCGAATAATGCTTTATTGCGCAATATTCCGTATCATCGTTCTGGGTCCAGCTGAGCTCTGTTTCCCGTCCGTTCACTGTACAGACGGTTTCCTCGCTAAACTTATATCCGGGTTTTGCGTACAGACCCACCTGAAGGGTGTACCGTTTGCCCGGCCTGAAGGAGCCGGGGATCGGCTTGCCGCCTACGCCGTCGCCCTCGACCCAGTAGATCTTGGCGTCACAGACGTCTGCTCCGTTGTCCAGAATAACAACGGTCTCGTCCGGCATTTCGTTCTTTTTGGGGGTGTTTACACGGAGATTCACCTGCTTGATTCTGGTAATGGTCAGCACCTGCAGACTGAATACGCTGGTCAGTCCATTGCCGCAATCGTAGGTGTAAGTTACCTGCGTTGCACCCGGCTTCACCTTCAGGGTGTTGCCCTCCACAGTGCCGCCAACCCATTCACTGGTCTTAGTTACGTCAAACTCAGCAGGGAGGGTACTCAAGTCAAACGTACGTTCGGTCTCATCAATGGTAATGGGGTACTTGTTTCCAGTGCACTTGAGGTTTTCTTGCGTTAGCTTGGTGTTTCTGCTTAGGTTCAAAGATGTCAGCTGGTTATCGGAGCAATTCAGCTCGGTCAAGTTGCGAAAATTCGAAATGCCCTTCAGGCTGGTAATTTCCATACCGCTGACATCGATCGCAGTGACAAATTTCCATTCGTCTGGATCCAGAATTCCATTCGGTTTTCCATCCGGTCCGTTGTCTCCGTTATCAAACGTCGTTCTGATATATTCCAGGAACGTTTTGTCCGGAAAGTTTTCGCTGTTCAGGGGAACCCAGATATCGACGTAATCGTCCGCAAAGGCACTGACGGGCAAAAAGGTGAATACCATTGCCAGCGTCAAAAGGGCACTGACAAGGCGCGTTCGGGTTGAGAATCGCTGTTTCATGGGGTGCTCCTTTCTGTTGTAAAAAATATTTTTTTTAGGCCCCCATTCGGGAGAAGCTGACGCTTCCCCCGAAAAAAGGGTACCCTTTTTCAAAAAGTGGTCATTGCCCGGCAGGGGGCAAAATGATCCTTCGGTTGTCAGCCTCCTGCCAGCTTGCGGTAGGCGTTCAGCACCTGATAGGCCGGGATGCTGCTGCCGGGGGCAAATTTGCCGTTCAGGCGGCGCTTCATCAGGCCCTGCTCCACGCACCACTGGGCTGCCTTGGCGGTATCCGGGTCTGCCACGTCTGCAAAGGCCGGGGCCTCGGCAGGCTCGGGACGGCCTGCGGTGTTCCACAGCAGCAGCGCAGTCTGGGCGCGGTTCTCGGGTGCAGCCACGCCTTCCGGCAGCAGGGCTTGCAGCTTGCGGCCGGAAACATAATTGTACACGCCGTAGCCTACAACGCCAGCCGCCACTGCGCCTGCCGCCGCCACGATGACGACCGCACCGCCGCCGTCACCGCCGCCGGAGGGAGGCGTCACCGGGGGTTCCGGAGGCGTTACCGGGGGTTCCGGAGGCGGCACCGTGCCGTCCGGGACGACCTTCACGTTCAGGGTAAAGTCTCTGCTGAGGCCCTTGCCGCAATCGTAGGTGTAGGTCACCTGGGTCGCGTTTTTGTCCACCGTCAGGGTGTTGCCGCTCACAGTGCCGCCAACCCAGTTGCTGGCCTTGGTCACGTCAAATTTGCCGGGGAGGGTGCTCAGGTTAAAGGTGCGGGGGGTCTCTTCAACATTGATGTCGATTTGGTTGCCGGCTGCGTACAGTGTCGATACAACCGTTGGGCTCAGATCCAAGCTGGTCAGGCAGTTTTCCATCACTTGCAGGTTTTCCAACGCGTGGTTCTGGCTCAGATCCAAGCTGGTCAGCTGGTTTCTGGTGCAAGACAGCCACACCAATGCTGGATTCTTGCTCACATCTAGGCTGGTCAGCTGGTTTCCGTAGCAACGCAGTTCCTTCAATTGGGCATTCTGGCTCACATCCAGGCTGGTCAGCTGGTTTCTGTAGCAAGACAGCTTCTGCAATGCTATATTCTCGCTCACATCCAGACTGGTCAGCTGGTTTTCGGAGCAATTCAAATACGTCAATGCTTTATTCTGGCTCACATCCAGTTCCGTCAGCTGGTTTTTGTAGCAAAACAGATTTTGCAATTTAGTATTCTTGCTCACATCCAGGCTGGTCAGCTGGTTGTGGGAGCAAGACAGCTTCTGCAATGCTATATTCTTGCTCGCATCTAGGCTGATTATCTGGTTTTCGAAGCAATGCAACTCCTGCAGGTTGGGGAAGAACTCAATGCCCTTCAGACTCGTGAGCTTTTGCCCGTTGTATCCGTCATCGACATCGATCTTCGTGACTGCATTCCGTTCGCTCTCGCTGAGGCAATTATTATTGTCCGTATCAAGTTTCTCCTTGACGTAGGCTCTGAAATTGGGGTCCGGGAAGTTGGAAGCGTCAATGGCAATGGAGCCCTCCGGGACGACCGTCACGTTCAGGGTAAAGGTATAACTGGAGCGCTTGCCGCAATTGTAGAGGTAGGTCACTTTGGTCGCGCCCGCGTCCACCGTCAGAGTGTTGCCGCGCACGGTGCCGCCGTTCCATCTGGTGGCCTTGGTCACGTCAAATGTACCGGGGAGGGTGCTCAGGTCAAAGGTGCGGTCGCTGCCCACCGTAATAGGATAGGTATTGCCCAGTGCAAAAAATTTCGAACTGCTATTGTCGATATTGATACTCGTGTTATTCACATTCAGGCTGGTCAGGTAGTTATTATTGGCTTCAAGCTCGAATATCTTGTTATTCCGGCTCAGATCCAGTTCCGTCAGCTGGTTGTCGCTGCAATACAGACTTTTCAAGTTGGTATTCTTGCTCACATCCAGTTCCGTCAGCTGGTTGATACTGCAGTTCAATAACCACAATTCTGGATTCTGGCTCACATCCAGACTGGTCAGATTGTTACTGTTGCAGCCCAGCTGCGTCAATTTAGTATTATAGCGCAGATCCAGACTGGTCAGATTGTTTAGATGGCAATCCAGACGATCCAATGCCGTATTGTTGCTCACATCCAGACTGCTCAGCTGGTTTCCTTCGCAAAACAGACCCCACAATGCTGCGTTCTGGCGCACGTCCAGTTCCGTCAGCTGGTTTTGGGAGCAATCCAGATACACCAATGCCGTATTTTTGCTCACGTCCAGTTTTGTCAGCTGGTTGTTGTAACAATACAACATTTTTAGATTGGGAAAGAACTGAATGCCATACAAGTTACTGATGTTCTTGTCACCGGCATGGATCTCCGTGACAGCATACCGCTCTGCCGGTGCAAGAATTTCATCGCCGTTTGTGTCAAACTCTTTGAGATATTCCCGGAACGCTTTATCCGGGAGGACATATTCGGCCAGTGGGATGATGCCATAATTATCCGTCAGCTCCTCCTCCGCAAAGGCGCTGAAGGGCAGGAAGGTGAATACCATAGCCAGCGTCAAAAGGGCACTGACAAGGCGCGTTCGGGTTGAGAATCGTTGTTTCATGGGGTGCTCCTTTCTGTTATGGGGTGTATTGTTGCAAGGCGTTTTCCTGAGCGGGGGCGGTGAGGTCGTCCAGAGCGCTCATCACTGCCCGGTAGTTTGGGGGAAACCTGTTTTCCCCGTGGGCTTCGATGCGGGTGCCGTCGGCAAGAGTGGCTTCCAGCCGGAAGCTGCTGCCGTCCAGCACGTTGGGGTCATGGCCGGAGAAGCCTGCCCAGCCGCCCACGCCGTACTCTTCCAGAATGGCCCTGGCCTGTTCCAGAAGCTCCGGCCCGGCCTGCTCTTGGTACACTTCTTCGTGGTACAGCTCCAGCTCCACCCGGGTGCCCTCGGGGGTGCGGGTGAGGCAGGTGCGGGAGATGGGCTGGATATAGCTGCCCTGCTCCCAGAACTCCAACGTTTCAAGGTCAGCCAGCGCCGGGGCGGAGGCCGCAGGCTCCGGGGGTGTTGGGGCGGGGCGGCTGGGGCTGCGGCTGAGCAGTGCCGCCCCCACCGCCAGCCCCAGCAGCACCAGCGAGAAAGTGCGCATGGGTCGTCCCCTCCTTTCTGTGCGCATGGGTCAGTCTCCTTTCCTTGCCGTGGGGGGCAGAATGGTCATCCGGCCGTCCACCACTGCGTCCAGCATCTCGTGCTCCCGGAAGTATTCCATCAGAATATCCTGACAGGAGGTTGCCACGCTGCGGGGCTTCTGGAGCTTGCAAAGGGTGTCGTAGGAGATGTTGAAAAAGCTCTCGATGTTTTTGAAGTGGTAGTTCTGCAGCCCCACGGTGAACAGGGCATCGTCGCCGATCTCCTTGCCCACCTCTCTGCCGCAGTAGGTAAAGTAATCAAAATCGCCCTTGCGGCGGTCGTACCGCAGGCGCAGGGTGGAGGGCAGCTGGTAGAACTCCGTATGACCGGTGTAGGCTTCCTCCCGCAGCATGTAATGGAGCATCTGGCGCAGCTGCTGGCCGGTCACCTTGAACATATACACCCCGTCGTCGTAGGGGAAACCCTCGATGAGGTCGCCGTAGGTGACGATGGGGCCAAGCTTCTCGGCCCGGATGCTGCCGGAGCCGATCAGCATCACGTCGATGCCAAGGCTGCGGGTGAAGATATCCGCAAACAGGTTGCCCAGCTCGGTCTCCTGCGTGCGCTGGGGATGGGTCAGCTCCCGGCGGAAGCGCCCTACGATGTGGCTGTACTTTTCGTCCACCTGACTGGTGAAGCGGTGCAGCACCTGCTCCATGGCGGGGTTGCGGGGGCAGGTCTCGGTGCAGATGGGCACGGTGCGCCATGTGTAGGAATCGATGCAGTTGTTGTCCGTGTCCACGATGATGTCAAAGCGCCCGATCTGGTCGGTGCCGGTGCCCGCCTGCGCAATGACCACGCCGTTTTCCTCCACCGCGTGCTCCGGCAGGGTGTGGCTGTGCCCGCCGATGATCAGATCCACTCCCCACGCCGGGTCCAGCTGGCGCGCCAGATGGCGGTCCTCCTCAAAGCCGATGTGGGTCAGCAGCACGGTGAAATCAATATCGATGCTGTTGTGGGCGTTGCAGATCTTGCCCACCTCGGCGGCAGCGGCGGCGGTGTCCACAAAGGAGCCTACCAGAGATTCGGACTTGGTCTGGTTGATCACGTCCTGCGTGATGATGCCGATGAACAGGATGTTCATGCCGTCCATCCGCAGGATCTTGTAGGGGGTGAACAGCCGGGTAGGGGTGTTTTTGATGTAGAGGTTTGCGTTGATGATGGGAAAGCGCGCGCATTTTTCGATGAACAGCAGATGCGCGATGCCGTAGTCCACCTCGTGGTTGCCTATGGTGACCACGTCCGGGGCAAGGGCGTTCATGATCTCGATGGTGGAAAGCCCCTTGTACTCGGAATCAATGACCGAGCCCCGGAACATATCACCTGCAATGACGTAGAGGGTGTTGGGCTGTTCTGCCCGCACCTTTTCGATGTAGCCGGACAGCATGGACACGCCGCCCACCAGTTTTTCGTCCACCTGCTCTGCCAGAAAGTCTCCGTGCAGATCATTGGAGTGGAGGATGGTGATCGTTTTGGTGTGTTTCATGGTGCATTCCTCCCGGTGTGGGTCGGCGGCGGTGGTCACCCCATGGCCTCCTGCCGTGCAAAGTAGACCGTGTTGACAAGGCTCAGGTAGCTCTCCTGACCGTCCAGATAGAACTTCAGGGCAAGGGTGTCCTCGTCCTCCAGCGTGACGGCGTAGCGGGAGCCGTCCTCCCCGGTAAAGGTGGCGTACCACTCCTGATTGGAGCGGAAGGGTACCTCCGGGGTGCCCTCCTGATAGAACAGGTCGGCTTCCTCCACGTTCAGCTCCGGGTAGGGGGTGATGTAGCTGGCGGTGAAGGGCAGCTGGCTGCCCTCGGTGTCGGCATCGGTGGGCAAAAAGCACATCCGGTCGGCGTCTGCGGGGTCGGTGTCAAAATAGCCCTCGTCGGTGTCGCGGCCGGTCTCCAGCCAGTTGCCTTCCAGCGACCATGGGCTGGTGTCGGTCTCCCAGTCGTCCCCCTCCGGGTAGATGGTAAAATCGCACACGCCCTCGGCTTCCACCACATGGCCGTTCTCGCCGGAAAGGAAGGGGCTGAATACTAGCTCCTCATCGGCGCTGGGGTACAGTTCCACCTCGGTGTTGGGGGCGATATCGCTGATGTTGCACAGCAGCAGGATTGGCTGACCGTCCTCACTGTAATAGAGCTGTTTGCCGCGCTGGAGCGGGTTTTCGGCATCGTCTGTCAGGCTCGTCTCGTAGACGAACAGGGTGGCATCCGGGTCCTGCGGGAAGATGCAGTACAAATCGCACCCGCCATCCGGTGCCACGACCCAGTGATCCTGCGGGATGTCATAGACGAAGCCCCACAGCTGGCGTAAGTCCGGCTGGCTGTCCAGCACCTTCTGCACATCGGTGGTCACCTCGTAGGAGCCGCCCAGATACAGCACACAGGCGCGGTATTCGTCCTCCCCTGCCAGAAGGCGCATATAGGTCACGTCCTCCGGCTCTTCGTATTCCTGTTTGGCGGAGGGCGATGCGGTCATGTTGTCTCCGTCCAGCATATTTTTGGATGCAGAACTGGCCGGGCTGCCGCCCTTGGACGACCCGCCGCAGCCTGCAAGGCCGATGGTCAGCGCCAGCAGGGCTGCCAAAAGTTTGATCTTTTTCATAGGTTCTCCTTTCTCATGCCCTGCCGGGGCGCACCTCAGGGGGCAGCGCCGGGCGTTGGGTGTTGGGAAAAATCGTCTACGCCCTCCACCGGCACAGGGCGGCCGGTCTCGGCGGAAAGCTGCGGGTTCCAGTCCAGCGGGCGTCCGGTGCTGCAATAGACCGTTACCATGGTGTCGGGGGCATCCTCGCTGCCGTTGCACAGCAGCAGAATGGGCTGGCCACCCTGCCTGCCGTAAAGTTCCTTACCCGTCTCGTTCGGGTACTGAGGATTCTGCTTTTCATAGACAAAAAGCGTATCCTCCTTGCGCACGGCAAAGATGCAATACAGCTCCCGCCCGCCGCCCGGCGCTGCGACCCAGCGGTCTGCCGGGATGTCCGCAACAAACTGCCACGGCTGTTCCGGTAAGCTGTCCAGCACGGCGTGCACATCGGTGGTGCGCTCCGGAACGCTGCCCAGATAGAGCACCCCAGCAAGCTCTCCGTTTTCCCCGGCCAGCTGCCGCAGCGCGGCAAGCTGCTCCGGCTCAGCAGAATCGGCACCGGAAGCCGCTGTGCTGCTGCCCTGCCCGGCGCTGCCGGGGGCGGGGCGGACGGGGTCGCCGTCCACCGCACCGCACCCTGCCAGACTGAAAGCCAGTGCAAGCAGTGCTGCAAAAGTTTTCATGGCTTTCATGTCAGCCCCTTTGTTTTATGCCCACGGGTCGGCAGACGCCGGGATGCGGATGCCGGTCATCAGGTATTGCTCCCACAAGAACCACTGCCCGTCGCCCTTGCGGCGCAGGGTAATGGGGCGGGGGCTGTCGGCGCCGCCGCAGGGGATGAACAGCTTGCAGTAGCCCTCCTCGGTGTTGGAGGTGTGGTTGCTGCCCACCAGCAGGGTGAAGGGCTGGCGGGGGGTATAGCCGTTTTCCGGCGACGCACCCACAAAGTAGGAGAACGGGATATAGCTCTTGCCGTCCCGGAAGCGGTCGTTCAGGAAGGAAATCTCCTGCCCGTTCAGCGGGCGGGGGCCCCGCAGCCAGTTGAGCATCTCCAGCCCGATGTTTTTATCGGCACCATAGGCGCACAGTGCGCAGACGGTGAGGGCTGCGGTCTTAAAGGGGGTGTCCAGACTGGCCTCCGGCAGTGCCTGCATCTGGGCAAGGCTTTCCGGCAGTGCCTGAAAGGTAAAGGTGACGGTCTGGTTGCCGGAAACATTTGCGGCGGCCTGCTTCATCTTATCAAAAAGTCCCATGAAAATACTCCTTTCTGTTTCAGCTGTAAAGGGTTCAGCTCCGGTTCGGGTCATGGCGGGGCACAGTCCGCCTGCGGACGATCTTCTGGTTCAGATCCAGACTGAGGTTTACAAAATAACCGTTTTCAAAATACCATGCAAGGTCCTTTGTGTCCATGCCAACGCTGTTGCATAGCCACCGCAGGGGCACCTCCGGCCCGGAGTAGCTCTCCACCCTGCGGGCGATGGTCCTTGCATGGTAGCGGCGTTTTTCGTTGCGTGCGAACAGAACAAGGGGCACTGCGCCCACCACGATCCAGAACACATACCCGACAACGTGGGAGGTGTCCTTGGCCTGCAGGTCCAGACAGAGGGTATACAACCCGCCGACAGAGCAGAACACGCAGAAGGCAAGCCCTGCGTTCCGCAGCCATTTGAGGACACGGGGAATCTCGCCGCTGGCTTTTTCCGAGAGATAAGGGTTCATAAACATACTCCTTTCAGAACGAGCCGCCTCCACCGCCGTGGGTGGTGCCGCTGGAAGAGGTGTGGGTGGAGCTGCCGCCGGAGCTGTCGGAGTCCTTTTCCTCTACATGCTTCGTGCGTTGCACATTCCGGTACAGGAACAGCTCCCGGCTGTTGGTCAGATTCATGCTGCCCTCCCGCACATAGCTGGCGGCGTTCTCCTGGAACGCCACGCTGCGCAGCTGGCTTTTCATTACGCTGACGACGACCCATGCCAGCACAAGGCCGATGCCCAGCGCAAGGAACAGGTACATGAGAGACAGCGGCTCCCGGGGCAGGTTATTCACATCGTAGGGGTGGCCCGCCCGGGCAGCATCGATGTAAGTATCCGACCATTGGACAAAGGTGCGGAAGGCACCGGCGTAGTCTCCATCGGCCATGAAGGGGGTCATCTGCTCGCCAAGGTACTGGATGCCGGCATCCGTAAAGGCGGTGATGCCGTAACCGCAGGTGGAGATGTGCCATTTGCGGTCGCCTACGCTCACCAGCAGCAGCACGCCGTCCATATCGGGGCCGTAGCCGTACTGGCAGTAGTCATACAGATCATCGGCAAACTGCTCCATGCTGTCGGCACCAACGCTTTCCATCGACTCGATGGTGGCAATGGTCACATCGAAGCTCTGGCGCAGGCTCAGCTCTTCCAGTGCGTCCTCCAGCTCGTTGTCCTCGTCCTCGGTCAGCACCTCAGCGTCGTCGAACATGCGGTAGTACAGGTCGGCAAAGCCGCCCTCTACCGCAAAGGCCGGAACAGCCAGCGCCGCCGCAAGAATCAGTGCTGCCAGCGCCGCAAAGAGGGAGTGCAGTCGGTTGGAAGTTTTTTTCATCGTTCGTCCCTCCTTTACAGGATCCGTGCCAGCCACAGCAGCCACATCACGCCGTAGGACGCGGCGGAAAGGGCAGCCGTAAGGCCCAGCATCCACTTGCGGGCAGCGCCCTTGTCCACGGGCAGGTCACCCACGAATTTGCCGGTCTGACCGTTCATGGCAAACAGATAGTTTTCGCCCCGCCAGCTGGTGCTCAGCAGCCAGACCGGGAACAGCGCGTACTTTGCCTTGCCGCCGTGCAGCTGGATGCTGCTGTTTTCCACCTTGACCGAATCGTAGCCGGTAACGGTCTGCTGGAACGTCTCCTCAGTGGAGCGGCGGATGCGCTTGTTGGCCCGCTCGATGCTGTCCTCGGCGTTCACATCGTATTTGTCCGCCACATAGCCGGCCAGATAGGCGGTCTGGAAGGGGATGGCATCCTGCATGGCAAAAGGCTCGATGGACTCCATCAGGTCGTCCTCGATCTTGGAGGAGCCGTCCACCGGCACTGCGTCAAAACCCAGGGTGCCGTCCCGCCGGACGGAGTAGTAGTTGGTCTCGGTATAGTCGTATTCGCTGTCCGACCAGCAGCGGGTGCGGGTGGCGGTAAAGCGCAGCTGGGCGTCGGCATCGCTGTCGAAGAGCCAGAAGGGCACATACACGCCCTTGATCTCGTCGATGTGGTTCTGGCTGCGGAACACCTTGGGCAGCAGGGTCTTGCCTTTGAGGTGCTCCTGCAATTTAGCCTTGGCGGCCTTTTTATCCAACTTGAAGGGGATGATGAGGTCGGGGCGCAGGTCTCCGGCAAACTGTCCGGTGAGGACGATGGGGTTGCCGCAGAAGGGGCAGGCGGACGCCGCCATGGTGTCATCGCCCACGATCTCGCCGCCGCAGCTCTTGCAGCTGTAAGTATGCAGACCGGCGGTCTCTCCTTCTGCCCAGCTGCCGCCGGGGGTCGCCCACTCCATCTCGCTGGGCTTTTCGTCCTTCAGTTCCTCATCGTAGCCCTTGAGGGTATCCACATCGAATTCGGTGTCGCAGTAGGGGCATTTCATCTTCTGGGTGGCGCTGTCAAACTGGATGGCGCCATCGCAGCAGGGGCACTTGTATTCCAGCATTCCTGCCATAGCGTTTCCTCCTGTTGTTCCAAAGGGGGCCGGGGGCTCTTCCCCGGCCCAGCTGTTTTTGCGTTGGTCTCCCCGCCGAAGCGGTCGGCTCAGAAGTCCGTAGTGATGCGGAACACCACCGGTTCGTCCGGCTCCTTGGCGGTCTTGCCGTAGTGGCCCACTGCAAGGAAAGCGTTTTCTTCCAGCGGCAGGAAAACATCAAAGGTGCAGAAGTCGCCGCACAGCTGGCACAGGGTCTCGCGCTCGCCCACAGGCAGGGATTTTTCCAGGAAGGTGCCGTCCGGCCCGTACAGCTCCCACATATAGCCCGTGTCCAGCAGATAGCCGTTGGGGCGCTTCATCATCACGGCGTCAAAGCTGCCCACCG
>ERZ773225.3503-NODE-3503-length-14021-cov-2.808177_pt1 | contig 14021 bp, 6 predicted proteins | sample MGYA00580993_ERZ773225 | MGnify/ENA primary metagenome ERZ773225 (study PRJEB29015, sample SAMEA2737748) | human gut metagenome | biome: human gut; feature: human-associated habitat; material: faeces | place: China | collected 2012 ... | reverse complement strand
CAGGTAAAACGACGTTGATGCGGATTATGACTCTTTTGCAAAATCCCTCTTCAGGTACTATTTTTTTCGATGATTACGATATTTTGCGCGATCGTAAGGCTATTCGTTCTGTTTTAGGCTATCTACCTCAGGATTTCCGTTTTTTCGAAAAACTAAAAACCTGGGAATTTCTAGACTACGGGGCAGGACTGGCGGGAATAAAAGGCACCCGGAAATCGTCGATGAGATGCTGAGAAAGGTCGGTTTGTATGAAGTCAGGGACCGTTGGGCTAACCGGTTGTCGGGTGGTATGAAAAGACGTCTTGGGATTGCACAGGCGATCATCGGTAATCCGAAAGTCATCATCGTCGATGAACCGACGACAGGTCTGGACCCGGAAGAACGAATCCGGTTCAGAAATATCCTTTCGGAAGTCAGTGATAAAGATGTCATCATTATCTTATCCACTCACATTGTGGGGGATATATCCAGCACCTGCAAAAAACTGGCCTTACTGAACAAGGGAGAATTGAAATTCGAAGGTTCTCCGGACGATATGATTGAATTAGTCCGGGGGAAAGTATGGGAAATCTTCGTTACCGACCCTGAATTGCAGCAAATCAAGGAAAAATATCCGATCATTTCTACTATTCCTTCGGAAGGAGGCTGGGAGATCCAAATCGTAACCGAAAAATTGGAAGGTTTCGACGGCAAAGCCATTATCCCCAATATCGAACATGCTTACGTCTATTTTATGGACTATCTGCTAAAGGATAAAATGGAAATGTATAGCGAAAAAATCGGTGGAGACCTATTTAATTAATAATGTATTAATGTTTTGATATGAATTTAAACCATATAAATGTTATTGCCCGATACGAAGTAAAACTGGTGAAACGAAGCTGGTTGTTTCGTATTTTTGCCATACTCGCGCTGCTATTCATCTCTGCCATTATGTTGGGTTATCAAACCGGTATCGTCAACCGGATGGATAATCTTTGGCCGAGAATCGCCGTTTCTTCACTGATGCCATTCTGTAACACTTATTTTTATAATATCGCTCAATCGGTCATCGTCGTATTTCTGGCCGGCAGCTTCCTGAAAAGAGACAAAAAACTCGATACCGCCGAAGTCATCTATGTCCGGCCGATGAGTAATGCCGACTATATTGTCGGTAAGACCTGGGGTATTGTAAAGGTTTTCATTACACTGAACATTATCACCTTATTATTTACGGCTTTTTTAAACATACTGATCAATAAATCTCCGTTCGATCTGTTTCCATATCTATTCTATTTATTGACGATTTCGGTACCTTCCCTGTTGTTTGTCCTGGGTTTATCCTTTACGGCCATGTGCATCCTTAAAAATCAGGCGGTCACTTTCATCGTAATGCTGGGAATTATCGGCACTGTTTTCTTTTACCTGACCGATACGTTATATGGGGTATTCGATTTCTTCGGAGTAAATATCCCGGCCATATTTTCAGATGTCACGGGACATGCCGATCTCCGGCTTTTTTTACTCCAGCGGTTTTCTTATCTACTGGCAGGAATCGGCCTGATCAGCATGACCATCGCTCTGGTGAAACGTCTGCCTCACAAACCGTGGAAAATAGCTGTCGTATATACTTTTAGCTCACTATTTCTATTGGCAGCCTGTCTCGGAGGATTGTTATACATCCTGCATTATAATCATCAGCTCGATCTCCGTCATCAGTACATCATGACATTCGATAAATATGCAGATGTCCCGCATGTCGACTTGCTGGTCAACGATATTTCGGTTACTCCTCAAGGATACAGACTAGCAGGAAAGAGTACGGTAAAAGTAGCCAATAACAATGCAAAGCCTCTGGATAAAATTATTTTTTACCTTAATCCGGAGCTAACGGTTACCTCTGTAGAAATGGCCGGGAAAAACCTGCTCTTCCGAAGAGATCACCAGGTTATCGAAGTAGATCAACCCATCCAGCAGCAAGAAGAGCTTACGTTGACGATCAACTATGAAGGGAAAATCAGTGAAAACATTTGTTATACCGATGTCCTGACAGAAGATTACCTGGATACTAAAGTCCCGCAGGTATTCTGGCGTTTCGGTAAACGTTATGCATGGCTGAGTAATACCTTTACCCTATTGACTCCCGAATGTATCTGGTATCCGGTAACCATCGCCCCCGTTAACCCGGGAGCTCCGTACAATGTCAGGAAGAATTTCACAGACTATACACTTACCGTTCATTATGAAGGCGACAAGACCGTTTTGTCACAAGGCAAAAGTAAGATCGACGGCCCGGCAATCACCTTTACGAACGCCACCGCCTTGCCCGGAATCAGTCTAACCATCGCCGACTATGATAAAAAGGCTTTACGGGTAGATTCCACGGATTACGAGATCTATTACTTTAAAGGCCACGATTATTTTTCAAAATACTTCGAACCCTTATCCGATACCTTGCCCGGAGTCATTCGGGAAGTAAAAAACAGCCTGGAAATAGAGAAAGACCGGGATTATCCTTTCGGAAAATTTGTCTTAGCCGAAACCCCGGTACAATTTGCCACTTATGCCCGTAACTGGAAAGGTTATACCGAATATGTCATGCCTGAAATCCTCTTCGTCCCGGAACGAGGAATTTCTCTAGGCCAGGATTTTGAGGCAGAAAGAAGACGGATGAATGAATGGGGACGGCATGGGGGCCCTATGGACGAGATGGAACAAAATATTTCCCTCTTCAATCGTTTCGTGAGCTCTTTAACCTCCGAAAACAGCCAAAATGGCTGGAATCCGGACAATAAACTGATCAATAAATCCAATATCACTCCGATGTTGTTCGGACATACGAACTACATCAGCTCTCCCGAATATCCGGTAATCGACATCGCAGTCAACAACATGATGAATACTTCTTCCGATCAGGGCTTCCGTTTCTGGGGAGGTATCATCAACGACAAACAGCGAGCCAACCTCTATCTGGAATCACATAGTTTCGAGACAGCGATCGGAGATACCGAACTGAAGCCGGAAATTTTCTATGAATTGCTGAAATTGAAAAGTGCAGCATTGAATAACTATATCACTTCCCGGATCACACAGGAAGATTTCAATCAATTCCTAAAGGCATTTTTTACTAGCCGTCAGTTCCAGAATATACCGTTCGATACACTCCGATACGAAATAGAGAAGAGGTTCGGGATTCGGTTGTCCGATTTTATCGACACCTGGTATACGGCCTCCCATACCCCGACCATCTATATCAAGGATGTGGATGCCAATCAAATTGTGTTGGATGAGTTTACCAAATACCAAATTAAATTCAAGGTCAACAATCCCTCCGACATAGATGCTATCATCAGTACGGAAGTCATGCAAGGCGGAGGAGGCGGTATGCGGCGGGGAGGCGGTATGAGTTTTGAAACGGAGAAGAAAAATTACATTATTCCGGCCGGAGAAGCCCGGGAAATCAAGATTATCAGTGACGAGCGTCCGGCCAATATTTCGATAAATACCAATATTTCACACAACCTACCGACATCGCATAATTTCAATTTTTCTAAAATCGACAATACGATCAGCGATACTACTTCGGGAATTTATCCGATAAACCCGGATGTCTTCAAGCCGAATCCGAATGAAATCATTATCGACAATGAGGATCCGGGATTCAGGACGATCGCCTCGAATAACCGGCATAAACTGAAGGATCTTTTCAAGAAAAAAGATGACGAAAAGTATAAGAATTTTATGCCCTGGTGGATGCCTTCCCAATGGACGGCCATAGCCGCCGACTATTGCTACGGTGAAACGATAAACTCTGCGGTTTATAAAAATAAAGGCAGTGGGGCCAATGCCGTAGAATGGAAAACGGAAATCCCTAAAGACGGTTACTACGAGGTGTCCATCTGGAATGCAAAAATGTCGGGCAGAATGTTTTTTATGGACAGACGCCGCGGTCGTCACAAAGAGGAACGTAATCAGACTTATACCATCCAATACGATAAAGAGAAAGAATCGGTGACACTGGACCTGGATGAAGAAACCGAAGGATGGGTTTCGATCGGGAATTTCTATCTACCTCAAGGAGAAGTCATCATCACTTTGACAGATAAAGTTTCCGGAGATTACGTCATTGCAGACGCCGTTAAATTTACAGCCACAGAAGAATAATAAACGAATAACCCGATAAACGCAGACAATATGCTTAAACAAACTTTGGTCCTCGGTCTTTTAACCCTCAGCGGGTTATATAGTGCGCATGCACAGGAAGTACTTACACTTGAAAAAGCATTGAACACGGCTTTCGAACACAGTCCTTCACTGATTCAAAGCAAACTCAGCCTCGAGCAACGTCAATTGAATCTAAAAGCTCAGGATGCTTCCCTGAAATCACAATTTTCATTGGATGTCACTCCTTTCAGGTATACCCGTAACAACCAATACGATAATTTCAACAGTAAATGGTATGCCAACGAGACCAAAATGTCATCGGCTTCATTCGGTATCACGCAACCCATAAAATGGACAGACGGAACCATCTCTCTATATAATGACTTTTCCTGGCAGGACGCTTCCAACAGGACTTCCGGTGGCAACAATACCTCCTTCAAGCATAATCTGTCTTTACGTATTTCGCAGCCTTTGTTCACTTATAACAGGACAAAGATGCAGCTCAAAGAACTGGAATATGCACTCGAAAATGCCAAAATCAGTTATGCCCTCCAACAATTAAGTATCGAAAAAAACGTCACCAGCCAATTTTACGATGTATATCAAAAACAAAAGGATCTGAACATCTCCCGGGATGAATACAACAACCAGAAACAAAACTACGATATCATCAAAAATAAGGTCGAAGCCGGGCTGTTAGCCAAAGAAGAACTTTATCAGGCGGAAGTCAATCTGGCGAACAGTGAATCCACTGTATATTCGAAAGAGATCAGTTTTGAAAATGCGAAAGACAATTTCAAGCTTTTACTGGGAATGTCGCTGGATGAAGATATCGCGATACTGTTCGACAATAATATTCCGACAGTCGATGTCAATATTAACGATGCAGTTAAATACGCCCTGGATCAACGCATGGAAATCCGCCAAAAACAGATTACCCTGGAACAGGATGTATTTTCGATTATCCGGACAAAAGCAGAAAGCGAATTCAAAGGTGATTTAAGTGTCCGGGTAGGTATGGATGCCCTGGCTGGAAAAGTAAAAAATATGTACGACAAGCCCACCGACAACGAAGAGGTTGGCGTAACCCTCACCATTCCGATCTTCGATTGGGGGGCTAAAAAGGCAAAAGTAAAATCCAGCCAACTGGCTATGGAATCGGACGAAATCAGCCTCGAAGAACAGAAAAAAGAGATTGTCATCGATGTCCGCCAGATTTGCCGTAACCTGCCGACGCTGATCCGTCAAATCGAAATCAAAAAGAAAAGCATTGAAAATGCGGAACGTACCTATGAAATCAATCTGGAAAAATATCGCAACGGTAATCTGACCGGTATGGACTTACAACAGTTCCAAAACCAGTTGACTACTGCCAAACAAGATTATACGAGCGCTATTATCAGCTACAAAATCGAGCTCTTGAACCTGAAAATCCAAACCCTTTGGGATTTTGAAACCCATAAAAGTTATTTACCTGTAGATCTATTGAAATAAAATAACCCTATAAGTCCGTTAACAAGTAAAATCACGATAATCATGAATAAGAATTTTAAAATCCTGGGAGCTGTTATGTTAGGATTCATGTCGTTTTCCTGTAATAACAATCAGGGAAATAACTCTTCTGAAGCCACTACCCCAGTATGGGTCGAGGACGTACAACTCAGAAACATTGAGGAATATATTACAACAACCGGAACAGCAAAGGCAGCTAAAACGATAGAAATAAAATCGGAAACCAACGGAGCTTACTACTTACAGAAAAATCCGAAAACCGGTCGTCCTTATCAGCTGGGTGACATCGTCGAAGCCGGAGCTGTCATCATCCGTCTGGAAAATAAGGAATATGAAAACAACGTGCAGTTGGAAAGTAAGAAATTACAAATCCAGATCACCGAGAAGGAATGGGAAGGTCAGAAAATCCTGCTCGAGAAAGGCGGAGCAACCGAAAAAGACGTAAACAACGCTGAAAACTCTTATATCAATGCGAAATTAGCTTTGGAAAACGGTTATATCACTTTAGAAAAACTGAGTATCAAAGCTCCGTTCAAAGGAGTTATCGTCAATCTTCCTTATTATACTCCGGGGGTAGAAGTCGCTTCCGGTAGTGTGATGGTCGGCCTGATGGATTATAGTAAAATGTATGTAGAAACCCAATTCCCTGAAAACACATTGACCAAACTGAGAATCGGACAGCAAGTACATATCACCAATTACAATATCAAATCGGATACTTTAAGAGGCATACTGACTCAGTTATCTCCGGCCATCAACGAAGAAACCCGTACCTTCTCGGGGTATATCGAAATCGATAACCCGGATTTAAAACTTCGTCCGGGTATGTTCGCCAAAGCAGATATCGTCACAGTACGGAAAGACTCTGTCATCTCTATTCCCAAAGATATCATTAAAAACCGCCGGGGAGGTAAATTAGTATATACGGTCGACAGAAACAGTGCCGAAGAAAAAGTCATCCATACCGGTATCAGTGACGATAAATACATCGAAGTAGAAAAAGGACTCGAAGCCGGGGACAAGATCGTCGTGAAAGGTTACGAATGGTTACGTAACCGGAGCAAAGTAAAAGTGATGAAGTAACTGTATTCACGACAGTCTGAAAAATTCTTTGTCGGTAAACGTCCAAATTGGTAAACGATTAAATTATGGGAATTACAAAATTTGCAGTAAAATACCCGGTCAGTGTATTAATGATCACACTGGGGGTATGTCTGCTAGGAATCATATCATACAATAAATTGGGAACAGATTTATTTCCCGATTTAAAAAATCCGGCTTTATATATCGATTTGCAAGCCGGTGAGCGTCCACCTGAAGAGATCGAAAAACAGTTTGTAGAAAAAATAGAAGCTATGGCAGCACGCCAGGAAGGTGTGAAAGACGTCAGTAGCAGCAGTAAGGTAGGAGGAGCCACGATTACGGTGGAATACGACTGGGATCAGGATATGGATGCCGCCTTTTTGGATTTGCAACGCAGCATGTCTCAAATCGCTCAGGACGAAGAAATCACTTCCCTGAATGTTTCCCGCTACGATGCCAATGCCACGCCGGTCATGATCATTTCCATGAGCCATAAAGAAATCAAGGATATGAACGAACTCCGGAAAATAGCAGAAAACTATATGCGGAGCGAACTGGTCAGACTGGAAGGTGTGGCCGATATCCGACTCAACGGCCAGGAAAATGCTTTTGTGGAGGTCAAAACCGACTCTTATATGCTGGAACCTGACTGCCGAAACGATCGCGTCGAAAATAGAAAGTATGAACCGGAATGTTTCGGGAGGTACCATTGTAAACGACGACATCCAATATACGGTAAAAGGGGTGAATTTATTAAAAGACCTGGAAGATATCGGGAATATTATCGTTGCTTTCAAAACCCCCGGTAGTACCGACACCGAGTCGGGGAACAGCTCTACCGTGAAAGCTCCGGTATACCTGAAAGATGTTGCCAAAATCGAATTAAAAAATAAAGATCCTGAAAATCTGGTGCGCTACGATGCCGAACGTAGTCTGAGTATCAGTGTCTACAAAGAGAATAAATACAATACGGTGAAGGCAGTTGAAAATATCACTGCCAAACTGGAAGAATTGCAGAAAAGTATGCCCGGTTATGAATTTCACGTCATCAGTAACCAGGGAGATTTTATCGGAGCTTCGATCGGGGAGGTCAAGGATTCTGCCGTTATGGGTATTTTATTGGCCATGCTGGTATTGTACGTTTTCCTGCGCCGCATCAATACAACCTTGATCGTCAGTGTTTCTATTCCGGTGTCCATCATCGCTACGTTCAATTTGATGTACTTCAACGGATTGACGATCAATATCATGACACTGGGGGGATTAGCCCTGGGAGCCGGTATGTTGATCGATAATGCCATTGTTGTCATGGAGAATATTTTCCGGAATCTGGAAAACGGCCTTTCCCCCAAGGAAGCGGCTATCAAAGGAGCTTCGGAAGTTTCAGGGGCTATCACGTCTTCAACCCTCACGACCATAGTGGTATTCTTACCTATCGTTTACATCCAGGGAGCTGCCGGAGAACTTTTTAAAGAACAGGCCTGGACCGTTTCGTTCTCTCTATTGTCTTCTCTTTTTGTTGCGGTATTGTTAATCCCGATGTTAGCTTCACAATATGTGAAAGCACCTGCCAAAAATCAGGCTTCTTTAAAAATCAAAGGATACGGTCAGTTTGTCGGTAAACTTTTGAAACACCGGTACGCTGTCGTCCTGACCGCGTTAGTGGTCATGATCGGAAGTTACCTGCTGCTCCCGTTGATCGATAAAGAATTTATGCCTAAAGCAGATTCCCGGGAATTTTCGACTTACATCACTCTGGAGCCGGGAACCCGTCTGCAAAGCACGGATAATGCGGCCGCTACCATCGAAAATATGATTATAGAGTTGGCAGGAGACGATCTGGAATGGATTTTTACTCAGGTTGGACCTTCGACAACAACCGAAAGCCAAACGACTAGCGGGAAACTCGAAGGCGAAAATCAGGCAGAGGTAAAAGTCAAATTGAAAAACAAAGCCAAAGCCGATGCAGATTATATTATCAGTAATCTGAGTCATAATTACACGATTCCCGAGGGCGTGGAAATATCGTTCGAAAAGGAACAATCTGCCTTACAAAGCATCCTCGGAACGGAAGGAGCTCCTGTAATTATCGAGATTAAAGGGGAGGAACTGGAAATGATCGACGAACTCAGCACGGAGGTGAAGGAAAAAATAGCCTCTATCCCCGGACTCTACGATATCAAAACTTCTATGGAACAAGGAGCTCCGGAAGTCAACATCTCTATCGACCGGTTGAAAAGCGGGATTTACGGGGTAGATATCGCTTCGGTGGCCAGTCAGATAAAAGAAAAGCTGAACGGGAAGACGGCCAGCAATTTCGAATCCGAAGGTGAACCGATCGATATCGAAATCAAAGTACCGGAAGTATCGCTCGATGAATTGCAAAATGTTGAAATCGTACAAGGAGAAAAGAAATATCGTCTGGGTGAGATTGCAGAGGTTTCGATTACGACAGCTCCGAAAGAAATCAACCGTAGCAACCAAAACCGGATCGGTAAAGTCACCGCAATGCTCGAAAAGGGCTATACATTAGGCAGTGTCACTCCGGAAATCAAAGCACAGTTGAAAGATATCCAATTCCCTGCTAAATATTCAGCACAAATTACCGGAGAAGAAGAGAAACGGGCCGAATCGTTTCAAGGTTTGTCCTTTGCTCTGATACTATCTATCGTATTGGTATATATGGTGATGGCTTCTCAATTCGAATCCTTGCGTCATCCGTTTACCATCTTGCTGACGATCCCGTTGGCCGGAGTAGGCTGTATTTACGCATTTTTGCTAGCCGGAGCCTCTTTGAATATGATGGCTTTTATCGGTATCATCATGCTGGCAGGTATAGCCGTCAACAACTCCATCTTACTGGTAGATGCAGCCAACAGGCTCAAGGCAGAAGGATTCGCTCTGACAGAGGCCATAAAAGGAGCTGCCCAACAGCGTATCCGCCCGATCATCATGACCAGTCTGACTACTATCCTGGCTTTATTGCCGATGTGTTTCGGATTCGGAGAGGGTGCTTCACTGCGATCCCCTATGGCTTTGGCGGTGATCGGCGGTCTGTTCACTTCTACCCTGATGACATTAGTAGTGATCCCGTGTGTTTACTACATTTTTGACAAAAAAGTCAAAAACGTAGAGAAGATTTGAAAGGCATTTTCGAGCTTTTGACATTTTTGATTCTAAATAAGAAAAAATGAACAAACTAATAAATCGTAAAGTACTGATTTCGATGATCTTCATCGGTTTGACCATGATGGGGTTGTTTTCGTACAGGTACTTACTGATGGAATTATATCCGGATGCGGAGTTCCCCTCCCTGAATGTAACTATTTCCACCAAGACCGAGCTGGATCCGAAGTACATCGAGAGTCAGGCAGCTATTCCGGTAGAAGGCGTAATCAGCGGCTTGGAAGGCGTCGAGGATATAACGACATTGATTTCCAATAGGAACGCCCGTATCACTGTTTCCTTTACCAAAAATACAAATGTCAAATATGCTTACCTGAAGCTGGAAGAAAAAATCAAAGCGATCACCAAAAGTATTCCGGAAGACTTCACCATCCAGGTCAATAAAGCCGGTAGCGGAATGGCCAGTGATCAGTTTATGACTCTACAGATTCTGGGAGACGACGATGTCGATTATGTCCGGAATATCACCGATATCGACATTGCTCCCATCCTTGAAAGTACGGATGGAATAGCCTCGGTCACGGTCATGGGCGGACGTCAGAAGAGCATCGAAATCCTTCTCGACGATGAAAAATGCAAAGCGCTCAATATCACCGCATCACAAGTCAGCTCACTGATCGGCAAGAATATGTCTGAAAAGACCTTCGCCGGTTCGGTATTTCAGGATAACAAACGTTTTTTTGTCAACGTTACGGCAGAATATCTCGCGACAGAAGACCTGGGAAACATCGTTGTATCCGAAGGTCCGGTATTGTTGAAAGACATCGCCGACATCAATTTCGGCATTAAAGAAGAAGAATCCTATTCGCGGGTGAATGGGAAAGAAGTTATCACCTGTGTTATTTCCAAATCTCCGCTGGTCAATATCATCGATCTTTCACAGCGGGTACGGGAAGAAATCGCCCAGTTGAATGAAGAACTGGCTACCAAAGGAGTTTCTATCAAAGTCGATACGGACACAGCCGAAACGATGAGTGAAAACATCAACACCATCATCAATCTGGGTTTGACCGGAGCGATTCTGGCTATTTTCATTCTCTACCTGTTTTTGCGAAACTTCAAGATCGTCACTTTCATTGCCGTGGCAATCCCCATTTCGGTATTCTCTGCTTTTTATTTCTTTTACTTTTTCGGTATCAGTATCAATACACTGACTTTAACGGGTATAGCCCTCGCTGTGGGCATGTTGTTGGATAATTCGGTCGTCGTCATGGAGAATATCTTCCGGTTGCGTGCGATCGGAGTCAATAGTCAGGAAGCAGCGGTAAGGGGCACTCAGGAGGTGGCCAAAGCGGTTATCGCCGCCACTCTGACTACGATCACTGTATTTCTTCCTTTCCTGTTTTCAGACGATTTTATCCTGAAGCTGATCGGTGAACATATCGGCGTGTCGATCATCACGACTCTTATCCTGTCGTTGGCCGTGGCTTTGCTACTGATCCCTATGGCCGTCAATCAATTCATGAAAGGCCAGGGCGACCGGGTAAATTTCAGTACATTATCGATTCATAGCCGGCCGGTACAGATTTATATCGCTTTACTGAAAATGTGCCTGCGCAAACCGGCAGCAGTCGTATTTACTGCGATATTGGTATTGATCGTCACGGTAGCTTTATCTTTGACACTGACCATGAATACGTTAAAAGAAATCGAAGCCGATACGTTCAATGTCTATATGACTTTCCCCAATGGGAATACCCTCAACCGGACAGACGAAACGATAAAAGCTTATGAAGAACGCTTGAACGATATCCAGGAAATCGAACAATACAGTACAAAGATCTATTCCACGGATGCCAGTGTCACCATCAAACTAAAAGAGGACTTCGAAAAGATCAACAAAAAAACACTGAACGAACTCAAGAGTACGATTCTATCCCTCTCCGATGGGTTAAGAGTCAGCGATATCAGCCTCGAAGCTATCGAGAGCAGCGAGAACTTCCGGGGTGGTGGCAGTTCACTCATGGGAGGTGCCGACCAACTGATGAAAAAAATGGGTATGGGTACCCAAACGGAAAAAATTGTCATCAAGGGCCAGGATTTCGAAAAAATGGCTAACCTGGCCGAGTTGCTCAAATTCCAATTGGAAGAATTGGACAATATCAGCTATTCATCGGTCAGCTCATCCCGGGGAAAACCCGAAGCCAGGATCATGTTCGACCAATATCTGATGGGAATCAATGATGTAACTCCGAATAATGTCGTCACCGAGCTCAATAATTTCGCCCCCCAAAATACGACTTCGATCAAATACAAAGCGGGAGATCAGGAGTACGATATCATCATCAAAGACAAACGGCTAGCCGAGAAAAAAGAAGAAGAAAACCAGGATCCGGTACGTACGCTGGAAGACTTGCGCAATATGCAAGTCACCAACACGAATAATTCCCTTACCGAATTACGTAGCTTCAGTAATATCAACCTTACCCGGGGACAAGGAAACATAAACCGGGTCAACCAGGATAAAGAAATCACGGTGAACTACCGGTTCAATTCCGATGTAAACGAATCGAAGAATATTCTGGAAGCCGCAAGGACAGAGATAGACGAACTGGTGCAGAATACCGATATTCCTACCGGCATCGCTGTCGAGGTGGTACATGAAGAGGACGAAACCAGCGAATTCACTTTTCTGATTCTGGCTGCTTTTGTGATCATTTACATGATCCTGGCGTCTGTTTTCGAATCACTTACAGCCCCGATCGTATTGATGTTCGCTATTCCCCTGGCTGCCATCGGTTCCTTACTGGCCTTATTGTTTACCAGCAATTCGTTGATGAATGCCAATGTATTGATCGGTGTCATTATCCTGATCGGTATCGTCGTCAACAACAGTATCATCCTGATCGACTACACTTCGCAATTGCGGCGACAGGGTAACCGTAAACCGCGAGCCCTCATCATCGCCGGAATCTCGAGGGTACGTCCTATCCTGATCACAGCCATCACCACCATCGTGGCCATGTTCCCGTTAGCCATGGGACAAGGAGAATTTGTATCAGGACTCGGAGCTCCTTTCGCCATCACGGTGATCGGAGGATTGACCATGAGTACATTATTGACCCTGGTGATTATCCCCACCCTATATTCCGGTTTGGAAGAAGCACTTCATCGGCTGCGTACCCAGAGTTTAACCCTGAAGATTATTCAACTCACCCTTTTGATCCTGGCAGTCATCGGTATAGTGATGATAACCGACTCGCTGATATGGCAATTGGGTTACTTTGTCGGAGCCATTATACTGATACCGGCAGCCACCTGGTTTATGGAGACTAGTCTGCGTCAGGCCAACAGCCGGATTATCCCTCCGGATCAGGAAATCCATATTTCAATCCGTAATCTGGTGAAGATCTACGGCCGTCCCAATGAATTTCAACGGGAATGGCAATCCGGCCAACGTGTACGGGAACGGCTGGGATTAAAGGAAGAATACCGGCAATGGTCGGATTTAAAACCTTTGGTATGGATGTTACCTATCACCGGCTTCCTGATTTATTTCACCTATTTCTATCAAACATTGACCTTCTGGGCCATCATTTTTGCCGTCTGCACCTGGATGTTGCTGACAAAATTGATTGCCATCGGAGGTGAATATTTTAAAGCTCATAAAATCAAAAGCTTGAGCTGGTGTATACGGGTATGCGGAATCTTCATTTATTACTTTTCGCCCTTGTTTACGCTCATATGGGCTTCTATAAAATTCTCGGATTCCGGCATGGCTATTTTACTCGGTCTCCTTTGGTATGTCGCTATAGTTGCCCGCTATTTATCGGACCGGATCCATAAATACAATATCAACATCGATATGATCGACGGTCGGTTCAGGGAATTGAAAAAAGGAGTATATAAGATCGCCACGAAAATTCCGATGATCGGATATAAGAAAAAACCGTTCAAAGCCTTGAACGCCGTCTCAATGGAGATCCATACCGGTATGTTCGGTTTGTTAGGACCTAACGGTGCAGGTAAAACCACCCTTATGCGTATCATCTGCGGCATATTCGAGCAGAGCTATGGAAAAATATTCATCAATGGCATCGATACCCAGAAAAAACGGGAAGAATTGCAGGGATTGATCGGTTATCTGCCTCAGGAAT